>ENA-OQVM01004912-OQVM01004912.1-marine-metagenome-genome-assembly--contig:-NODE-4912-length-13244-cov-39.107086_pt1 | contig 13244 bp, 12 predicted proteins | sample MGYA00237776_ERZ505498 | MGnify/ENA primary metagenome ERZ505498 (study PRJEB26159, sample SAMN06265151) | marine metagenome | isolation source: Helgoland LTER site | place: Germany:Helgoland, sampling... | reverse complement strand
ATTTGTTTTTGCTGCTGTGTGTGGCTGCACAACAAATATCAGTCTAATTCTATTTTTACGATTAAGAGCGAGCCTATGGCTCAAGTGGGGCGGCTGAGGGCCGCCTTTTGCCTTCGGCGACCCTCTGGGGGGATTTTAAGGGAAAAAGAAGTTAAAGGCGCGGAGAGTGTATCAGAGCGTCTCTGATAGCATCTTTAGCTCTTTCGTCTTGCTGATGCTTTTCTTGCCAGTTCGTGCTTCTATGAGCGTCTTTTGCCGCTTTGAAGGCCTCTGGCTCAAGTCGATCTGGTGCAAGATAATCTTTTCGTTTCTTTGGCTCTATCTTCAGTTTCATTTCTTGTTTGAAAATAAAATGATTTAAATATTTATTTTCTTATATATAATAATGGAAAATAAAGATAATGATAATAACATTGTAAACAATAATAATAATACTATAAAAAAATGACAGTTTGCCTAATTACTACACAAACCAAATAATATGTATATAACCGTGCTAAATATTAATTTTAGTATTAAAAAAAAAGAATCCGGAGAAAAATAATGGTAATCAATAGTACTTGACGACAAATAAAGAAATTATTTGCCAGATTAGGAGTAATATACTCTTCTTCGCAAAATAAATACATGGGTCCATACCATGATCGTGTCTCCCATAAATACCGTTCCAGTTTAAGTAATAGACATCCTCGAAAATAAATATTCGACAAGAGAATCAATACCCAAAAAATAATAGCACACATAAATGTGGCAGAATAAATGGGAGATGTTAGTAAGGTAAAATAAACAAGTATTTGAAAAAGAAAATGTAGAAATTATATCTTCAGGTTTTGAAAGGATTCCAACCTCCACAACAAAGTTAACAGAAGACCAACAAGCTGATGTTGAGAAATTATTGGAAAAACTAGAAGAAGATGATGATGTGCAAAATGTTTACCACTCTTTAGAAGTATAACAGCAAACTAATCACAACAAGTCCAGAGTTTTAAAACGTTGTATTTTACCAGATCCTGTCTCTATAAATTTTGGAATAAAGAAAATTTCTTTAGGAATTTCAAATCTAGACAACCTTGAAAAGTGTTTTTTTGTTATTTGATAATTTTCACCTTCAATAACTAGTATGCATTTTTCACCTAATATTTCATCCGGAATTCCAGCTATAAAAAATCGTGAATGTATTGTGTGTGATAATTTTTGTTCAATTTCTTCTGGATGTAATTTCACCCCTCCTGAATTGATAACATGATCTAAACGACCTTTCCAATTAAATTCAGTTTTAGAAACAACCTCTACTACATCATTAGTAATGATATTTACATCAGATATTTTTGGAGCATTTATAACTAGACAACTTCTTTTATCTTTTGAAATAGTGACATCAGGTAATGTTTTGTATACAGATTCTGACTCAAGTTCTAATTTGGTGAATTTATTTAACTTCTTAATAGCAACATGAGTAATTGTTTCTGTCATCCCATAGGTAGCATAACATTTTGTGTCAACAGTTTGAATGGCAATGTTTAAATCTCTAGAAACCACTCCTCCACCAACAATCAACGTTTTTATTTGGTCAATTTTTGAAATTGAATTTCTTAGTTGTAAAGGCACCATTGCAGAAAAGTCATATTCTTTTGTGATTTCTTGTAATGGATTAGAGGTAGATTCTATTACATCTAAATCCCAACCAAGTGATAGCGCTCTAACCAACATCATTTTTCCGGCAATAAATTTGATAGGCAAGCAACATAATGCTTTTGTGTTCTCTCCTAATTGAAAATAACGACCAGTAGCTAAAGCCGAATTTATCATAAAATCCTTGCGAAGTTTAATAGTTTTAGGAATACCCGTAGATCCAGAAGTATTAACTAATACATAGTGGGCATCAGAAAACCATTCTTTTAAAAACTGATTGATTTCTTTTGAAATTGATTGAGAAAACTGAACAAGTTCCTCAGAATTTGAAAATATTTTTCCATTAATTTGGAAACTTGTATGGAAGCTATTCGATTTCAATAAGTGAGGGTTTTTCTAGCTTTCCAAAAATTTTCTCTTTCCAATTAGACCAACCATACTTTTTAGAAAAAATTAAAAATACAATTGGATACAACACAACTACGGGTAAAAACATTTCTACACCAAGAGAAGGTTCAGAGACATCAATAAAAAGGGCTTCTGTCTGAAAAACAGTCCAATCTGTTGTAACAAATAAAGCTGCTAATATATTGTTAACTGCATGCATCCCCATAGCCAACTCAATTCCGTCATCCATAAGGGTAACTATCCCAAAAAAGAATCCAGTCCCTATGTAAAATACCAAGGCGATATATCCTAGTTTTTCTATCTCAGGATTCAACCCGTGCAATAAACCAAAGACAACTGACATAATAATTAATGGTGCCCATTTATTTTTAATCCATAATGCAAGACCCTGCATATAGTAACCTCTAAATAATAATTCCTCTAAACTTGTTTGTAAGGGCATAAAAACAATAGCAACAAAACAGAGCGTAAAAAATGGGATGGGTTTAAAGTTCCAAACATATTTTTCTGGAGAGAGTATGATATCTGATCCTAAAAAAAATATTGTAACTAATCCCCAAATGAAAATACCAAAAAAGAAACGACTCCAATCTATTTTTTTTCTTGAAGTTATTATCCATCTAATTTTTTTCTTATGAATAGATTTTACCAATGGAATAAATAATAACAATGGAATTATAAATGATAGTAGTATAAGAAAAAGATATAAATTAGAATCAATCCCTAAGTCAGCAAATGAATTCTGCCCGCTTTCCGAAAACCTCTGCATGTCTTTACCTGAAGCAATAAAAGCTTTTATTGTAATGGGAATTTGACCTAAAGTACTTCCTAAAAAAACGATAAAAAACATTACAACATACATCCATGATTCATTTTTACCCTTGTAGCCTGTTTGTAAAAAATTCATATTAAATTAAAATTCCAGTTTTTATTTTTTTTATAATAAAGTCCTCCTTTGTTAACCTCTAAAGGACTATCAAAGTTGTTAGTAAATAAACCTCCCGTTCCCAGACCCTGAGGCATACTACTTTTTAAAGTTGCAGTCCATTGAGCTATGGCATTTAAACCAATATTACTTTCTAAAGCACTAGTAACCCACCAACCTATACCAGATTTTTTGGCTAACTCTATCCATTCTAAACTCTCTTTAAACCCACCAACTAAACTAGGCTTTAAAATGATATATTGAGGTTTTATTATTTGTAGCATTTTTGTTCTCTTAGTTACATCAAACACCCCAATTAATTCTTCATCTAAAGCTATTGGTAAGGGTGTTTCTTCGCAAAGTAATGCCATTTCTTGATAGTGCCCCTGACGGATAGGTTGTTCTATTGAATGCAAATCATAATTTGATAATATCTTTAATTTCTCCAAAGCTTCTGATGGCTTAAAAGCACCATTAGCATCTACCCGTAATTCTATATCTTTAATTGAAAACTCTTTTCTTATGGATGCTATTAACTGAATTTCTGTTGCAAAGTCTATGGCTCCAATTTTCATTTTTAGACAACGAAACCCTTCAGCTATCTTCTCTTTTATTTGATCATTCATAAATTCACGATCTCCCATCCAAATTAGACCATTAATATCTATAGCTTTATTGGATTCTGTGAAGTTAGAAACAAATAATTTAAAAGGTGATGGTGATTGGAGCGACAGAAACGCTTGTTCTAATCCAATTTGGATACTAGGAAAATGAATTGTTTTTGCTAAAAGAATATCTAAGCCTAATTCAATATTATTACAAACCCATTTTAGTTTGTCCTCATAATCGGGCCTATCATCTATACTTAATCCTCTAAAAAGACCACATTCTCCTACTCCAAATTCACCTTCTTTAGAAAGGTATAAAAACCAAGTTTCTTTAGTTTTTAAAATACCTCTTGAGGTTCCACTAGGTGTTTTAAATTGTAAAATATATTTGTAGTAAGTTGCTTTAATCAAAATATTTATTTTTCAGCAAAGGCTTTAAAATTATTCAAAGAAACCTCATCAATATTTTTAAATTTAGATTTAAAAAAAGGCAATACACATCCTAAGATATAACTTTTTGCCTGGTAACTAGCACTCAAATGAATAATCGTGGAATTCCCCTCAGCTGTAAAAGAATATTCATCTCTTTCAATTACTCCATCCCTATCAAAAAAAAGGGTTAACTTTTCATTCTTAACATACGCCAATACTTTCTCTTTCACAATGGTAGTTTGATCATTATGTTGAATGAGAATATTATAACTACTTCCAGTAATACCAGGCTTTTGGTCAACTATTTCTACAGAACTATATTCTGGGTTCCAATTAGTTATTGTTGAAACATTTGTAAACAAGGCAAACGTATCATCCACAGGTTTTAAAATGGTTATTTGAGAATCATAACTACTGTCTTTAATTATTAAACCGGTACTAAAAAATAATACTGAGAGAATAACTAAGAATGTAATAACAATTTTTACTGTTTTCATGAATTATATATGACTAGTTTAAAATTACAACACTTGACCCAAGCCCAAAAGAACAGAAAATAGAAATGTACTTAAAGCTACTTTTTTTAATTCTGCATCTAACCTAAGTTCTTCTTTATTGTTGTAAACAAATAAAGCATGGATTACTAACGGAATATAAGCTAAAAGAAATATAAATTGAACTGTTTTTGTAAAAGTAAGAACTACATAACTTACGGCGCTAATAAACGAGAGCAATAGTAAGCTGTAATGATATCTTTTAGCTGCTTTTAGACCTATTTTGACAACGATTGTATTTTTATTTGATTTTTTATCATTTTGATAATCTCTCATATTATTGAGATTTAACACAGCTGTGCTTAATAGACCAATTGAAATAGCAGGTAATGTTAGAAGAAAATAAATTTCTTTTGTAAATAAAAAATAACTTCCTAAAACACTTAGTAATCCAAAAAAAAGAAATACAAATACATCACCAAAACCGCTATAACCATAGGCTAAATCACCAACGGTATATTTTATAGCTGCTACTATAGAAACTATTCCTAGAACGAAAAACAATAATGAATATCCAAAATTACTTAGACCAAAGGACTCATAAATGAGAAAAAGAGCAAAAATAATAGTTAGAATAACCGAAATCAAAATTGCTTTTTTCATTTGCTTTGGAGAAATCTTACCTGAACTCACCATTCTTTCCTCTCCTATTCTAATGGCATCAGTACCTTTGACTCCATCACCATAATCATTGGCAAAATTTGAAATTACTTGAAAACCAATAGTTGTAAGTATAGCCAAACTAAAAATAACACCGTTAAATAAACCATCTGACATAGCTAAAAAACCTCCTAAAATAATTCCTGAAATAGACAATGGTAAGGTTCTAAGTCTAGCAGCTTTGATAAAATTTTTTATAATCATGGATGGTAATTGTTTCTTCTATGAGAATTATAAATTATCAGCCTCTGCAATTAATTCAGCAATATCTTTAACTATGATTTGAGATTCTTTCTCATGAAACTTAACACCGTCTGTCATCATTGTATTACAATAAGGACATCCTGTCGCAATTATTTTTGCATTTGTTTCCAATGCTTGTTCTGTTCTTAGAATATTAATTTCTTTATCTCCTTTTTCTGCATCTTTAAACATTTGAGCTCCTCCTGCACCACAACATAAAGCTCTGTTTTTATGTTGTTTCATCTCTTTAAGTTGAACTCCTAATTTTCTTATAATATCTCTTGGAGATTCATAGACACCGTTCCCTCTTCCTAAATAACAAGGATCATGATAGGTAACCTGTTTACCCTTTAAGGATTTTTTTATTTCTAATCTGCCTTCCTCTACTAATTTCTTTATGTATTGTGTGTGATGGTACACCTCATAATTCCCACCTAATTCTGGATATTCATTTTTTAATGTATTAAATGAATGTGGATCTGTACAAACTATCGTTTTAACTTCGTATGAGTTTAATATTTCAATATTAGATATCGCTTGCATTTGAAAAAGAAATTCATTTCCTGCTCTTTTAGCAGCATCTCCGGTTGAACTCTCTTCTGTTCCTAAAACTGCAAAGTCAACATTTGCTTTGTGTAATAGCTTAACAAATGCTCTAGTAATTTTTTTTGCCCTGTCATCATAACTTCCTGCTGCTCCAACCCAAAATAAAACTTCTGGTTTTTTTCCTTGGGACATCATTTCTGCCATTGTTGGTACATTCATATTTGTTGCTTTTATTCGTCTTTCCAGTTTAATCTATCTTGTTGATTGTACTGCCATGGAGCACCATTATTTTCAATATTAGTCATCATCATGTTCAATTCTTGTGGTGCAGCAGACTGCTCCATAACTAAGAATCTTCTCATATCCATTATGATAGACAATGGATCTATATCTATAGGACATTCCTCTACACAAGCATTACAGCTGGTACATGCCCACAATTCCTCAGGTGTAATATAATCATTGAGTAATTGCTTACCATCTTCTTTAAAAGTACCTTTATTACTATCTATATTTCTACCAACTTCCTCTAATCGGTCTCTGGTTTTCATCATAATAGCTCTTGGTGACAGTTCTTTACCTGTCATATTAGCTGGACAAGAAGAAGTACATCTACCACATTCTGTACAGGTGTATGCATTAAGTAATTGCACCCAACTTAAATCAGTAACATCACTAGCTCCAAATTTTTCAGGAATTTCCTCCTCTGCACCTTCCTCTGGTATGGCGTACGGATCTGTATCAGGATCCATCATCATTCTTACTTCTTTGGTTACTGATGATAGATTGTTAAATTGGCCTTTAGGCTGAAGATTTGCATAAAACGTATTTGGAAAAGCTAATAAAATGTGTAAATGTTTTGAATAATATAAATAATTTAAAAAAATTAAAATACCAATGATATGAGCCCACCAGGCTTTATGCTCTATACTAGAGAGAGTTTCGAGTGAATACTCTGAAAACCAAGGCGCTACAAATTGACTTATAGGGTTTCCAAAACCCGCCTGTTGAAATGAATAATCTGTTGCATTCATGAGGATGAATAAAGACATCAAAACAATTTCAAAGTAGAGAATTAAGTTACCGTCATTTTTTGGCCAACCTTTCATTTCTTTGCTCATAAATCTCTTTAACTGAACAATATTTCTTCTCAACCAAAATATAATTACGGCTACTAAAACGAGAAATGCTAAAATTTCAAATGTTCCAATTAAAAAACCATATATAGAATTTCCAAGAAGTGGTTGAAAAACCCTGTGAGTACCAAACAATCCGTCAATAATAATTTCTAAAACTTCAATGTTAATTACAACAAAACCTATGTATACAACTATATGTAAAAATCCAGCTATTGGTCTACTAACCATTTTTGATTGCCCTAAAGCAATTCTTGCCATATTTTTCCACCTTTCAAGTTTATTATCAGACCTATCTAGGTCTTTACCAAGTTTGATGTTTCTTACCAATTTTAATACATTAGAAACAAAAAAACCGATTCCTAAAAGCAATGCTATCGCAAAAATCACATTTGGTAAATAATCCATTTAATTATTTTTTATTTGATGTAAATCGTTTTACTACTATTAATAACTCTAAAAATTACTCATTGGAATTATCTTTTTTACTTTCTTCCTTCATGTAAGGTTTTGCTTTCTTACCAAATAACGAAAAGTGAACAAATCTTTTTGGGTTTAACTTCATCTCTTTAAGTAATTCCTCTAGTTCTTTAGAAGCGTTTGTTAAATTTTCATACATTGCGTTATCAGTTGCTAACTTACCAAGTGAACCCTGACCATTTTCTATGTTAACAAGCAATCCATTTACATTTTCAAGTGTAATTTGAAGCGTTCTTACAGTCTGTCCAAAATCTACACTTGCAAGAGTGTCAGAAACTTTAGATATATTTTCAGTAATTCTTTTTGTGTTTTGAAGTGTTATATCTATATCTGCCTTTGAAGCATCTACTATGTTGTTAAAAGACTCAATTGAAGTAGTCATTGAACCAACAGTTGATTCTAGACCTACAATTGTTCTTTTAAAACTATCTCTAGATTCTAGATCTAAAACATCGTTTAATGCTATTAGCAATGAATCTGCACCTATAATAACACGTTCTATTTTGGTTTTAAGAGGGTTTAACGTTTTTTCTACTGAAGTAAATATATCTGACTCTACCTCGCCAATCAAATAATCTCCAGAAACAGCAATTTCCCCATCATAACTTGGGATAATTGCAAGTGATTCTCCTCCTATAATACTTGTGGAATAAATTTTAGCAACACTGTTTTTTGAAAACTCAAAGTTATTATCTAAGGCAATTTCTACTACCAATTTACCTTTTTTCACAGTGTCTGTATTGAAGGTAATTTCTGATACTTTTCCAACTTGTAAACCATTTATACTAACGGTACTGGCTTTGTTGAGTCCTTGGATATTATCATATTCTATATAAAAAACTCTTGAGGCTGGTTCTAAAAGGTTTTGACCTTTCAAAAAATTAAAACCCCAATAGCCCAAACATAAAATTATAATCGCAGCTACACCTGTTTTTAACTCTTTAGACATTTTTTAAATTTTTATTACAATAATACTACTATTTTTTGTGAGATAACAGGAAAAAGAACTATTTCAAAACCTCGGTAAGAGATACTTTTTTTCCTTTCTTAAAAGCCGCTATGTAAGCATCTGAATACCCTTTGCTTTTTGCTTTTAAAAGTGAGTTTTTTACTTTGTTGTAAATAGTAGTAACTCCAAAATAATATTTATAATAAGACCCAACTTTTACTCTTTGAACGTTTTTTAACCCCTTAAAATTGTATGATTTTAGTTCGATTTTATTTTTACTTGAAGCTATTTGAATTTTAAAAATAACCTCTTCTTCTAACTTATCTTCGTCTCTAATAGTAGCATCAACTTTGCTGTTTTCAATAGAAATCTGATCATTGACAACTACAGTATTTAGCTTTAATTGATTGTAATATTTCTTGATGGATCTAGCTATTTCTTTAGCCATCTTTTGTTGACCGCTTTTAGAATTTAAAAACTTTCCTTCATTTTTATTCGTTAGAAAACCTAACTCTATCAACACACTAGGCATATAAGTCTGATGTAAAACTACAAAGCCTGCTTGTTTTACTCCTCTATTTTTTCTTTTTAAAGCTTTAGAAAAATTTTGTTGAATATCAGCAGCTAATAAAAAACTCTTATCTAGATTTTCCTCTTGCAATAACGTAAGTCCAAGAACAGACTCCTCTGAATTTGGGTCAAATCCTTTATATCTTTCTCTGTAATTATCCTCAAGAGAAATCACAGCATTTTCACGTTTAGCTACATCAAAATTTCTTTTATTAGCATGTAAACCTAGTACAAAAGTACCTGCTCCATATGCATTTGACGAATGAGAATCACAATGAATAGAGACAAATAAATCAGCTTTGGCTTTGTTGGCAATTTCGCCTCTTTTCCAAAGATTAATTAAAACATCTTTATCTCTAGTCAAGATTACTTTAATATCATTAATTTTTTGGAGTTCATTGCGAATTTCCTTGACAACTTTTAGTGCAATAGTTTTTTCTCGATAACCATTACCTATATTTCCTGGATCATTCCCACCGTGACCTGCGTCAAGTACCACAATAAATTTTTTATCTTGTGAATAAACAAGAGTTGTGTTTAAAAAAATAAATGAGAAAATAACTACTATGGCTAGGGTTATCTTGGTATCAAATTTGTCTTTATATGTAGTATGTATCAACAAAATTTAACTAATTTTGGCTATTCTAATTTGGTGCTTCAAATATTGAAGCATATTTTTACTCATACACAAAAATAGCATAATAAATATTGCAATCAAATCTGTCTTACATACTTTTAATTTTACTTCTATGTTGTTCTCTAACTAACATAAGATCACAGGATATAAAGCCAGAAGTTTTACCAATCCCGCTGATAACTAATGACAGTTTAGCAAAAACAACTTTTTTACCAACAACAACTATTAAAAAAGATACACTAATTTCACAAAAACAAGATAGCGTTCAAGTAGACAGTATTCGCCCAAAAGAAGCTATTACAGATTTAATTTCTCACATTGCTAAAGATTACACTACTCAAAATGTAAAAAACAAAACAGTTACACTCTACAACGAAGCTCACCTAGTATACACTGACATAGACTTAAAGGCTGGTATTATAGTAATAGACTACATAAAAAATACCCTGTTTGCCAAAGGTATCAAAGATAGTACAGGGTATATTCAAAGGCCTATATTTAAACAAGGTAGTCAAGAATCAGAACAAGATTCTATGATTTACAACTTCAAAACTAAAAAAGCGATCATTTACGGTATAAAAACCAAACAAGAACCTGAAATGTTTGTTTTGGGTGAGAAAGCTAAACGTGTTAATGATTCTACAATCTACATGCGAAAGATAAAATTCACAAGTTCAGACAAAGAAAAACCTGATTATTATATTGGAGTTAAAAAGGCGAAAGTAGTACCAAATAAAAAAATAGTTGCTGGATTAAGTAATCTTGTGATTGCTGATGTACCTACACCTGTTTTTCTTCCATTTGCTTATTTCCCATTGGGGAAAAACCGAACATCAGGTTTTATTTTTCCAGCGATTCAAACAAGTACGTCCAATAGAGGTATAGGAATACAGAATGGAGGATATTATTTTGCGGTAAATGATTATGTAGATCTTGAATTATTAGGGGATGTATATTCCAATGGAAGTTGGGGTTTTAGAACTAATTCTCAATATTATGTTAGGTATAAATTCTCAGGAGGTTTCAATCTAAGTTTTGAAAAATTAATTAGAAGTACTAGAGGTTTTGATGATTACTCAGAGGCAACCAACTTCAATGTTAGATGGAGTCACAGGCAAGATTCAAAATCTAGTCCAAGTTCTAATTTCAGTGCATCAGTAAATTTAGGGAGTAGCCAATATTATAGACAATCTTTAAATGAGTTTAATAACTCAAATTTTTTAACCAATACCTTTAGTTCTTCCATTTCATATCAAAAAACCTTTACTGGTACACCATTTAATATGAGTGCAAATGCTACTCATTCTCAAAACACAAATACAGGTACTGTTACTATGGCACTTCCTTCTCTTCAGGTTTCTATGAGTAGAATTTATCCATTTGCCGGGAAAGGTGGAATCAAAAAGAATCCACTTCAAAAAATGGGATTAACATACAATATGCAGGGTGAATACAGAATCAATACAAATGAAGATGATTTTTTTAAATCAGAAATGTTTAAGACAGCCAAAGCAGGAGTTCAACATAGGGCAGACGCAAGTACAAATATTACCTTACTAAATTACTTCACTTTATCTCCTCAAATTAACTATAGAGAGGTATGGAATTTTAAAAAAATTAACAAAGACTTTGACCCTTCAATACAAAATACAGATGGTTCTTTTGGAACTGTTGTTTCAGATACTATAAGTAGTTTTAGCAACTTTAGAGAGTTCAGTTCTGGCTTGAGTCTTTCTACCAATATTTATGGAACTTTTAATTTTAAAAAGGGACGGTTAAAAGCTATTAGACATACGGTTAGACCGTCAGTTTCCTTTTCTTATAGACCTGATTTTGCCGAAAGATATAACGAAACTGTTCAAAGTAATCTGGAAGGGACAGCATTTGAAACATACTCTCCTTTTGATGGTGGAATAGGGCTTTATGGCGTACCTGGATCTGGTTTAAGTAACACCATTGGACTTTCTCTAAATAATGTCATAGAGGGTAAGTTAGCGCCTGAAGATCCCGATAGCGATGAAGAAGACAAAAAAATCACAATTCTAAATAACTTAAATTTTAACTCGTCATATAATATAGCGGCAGATAGTTTACGATGGTCTCCAGTAAAAGCCTCTCTTGGTACAAGAATATTTAAAGATAAGCTTGCTCTAAATTTAAATGCCTCACTAGACCCTTATCAAATAAATGAAACAGGACAACGGATAGATAAATTTGTAAAAGGATTGTTTAGGTTAACTAGAGCTAATATGACTGCTAATTACACACTATCTAGTAAAGATTTTGATGGTCAAAATAATGAAAGTAATAATTCTGGAAATGGAAACCAAAATACACCAGATGTACTTGGTAAAAATATTAACCCTACAAATAGCTTTGCATCTAACTCTAATGACTCGCAGAATAATAGTAAAGAAGATGAGGTTACAGAACTTTATAAATCTAAAATTCCATGGAGTTTAAACCTTGCTTATTCTGCATCCTACGTTAATAACGGCATAAGAGATATCGGTATACAATCTCATTCGTTGATGTTTAGCGGGAATTTTGATTTAACACCTAAGTGGAAAGTGGGCTTTTCTTCTGGGTACGATATCCAAAGTGGTGGCTTCACTTTTACTAGAATGAATTTTTCTAGAGATCTAGATAGCTGGAAACTTAACTTTAATTGGGTGCCATTTGGAAACAATCAATCCTATGTGTTTTTTATTGGGGTTAAGGGAGTCTTGAGTGATCTTAAATACGAACAAAACAAACCTCCAGACAGAGTACTTTTTTAAAATAATAATATCATGAAAAAAATAATCAAAACTTCAAAAGCTCCAGCTCCAATTGGGCCATACAATCAAGCCGTATTGAGTGGTAACACGTTGTATACTTCTGGTCAAATTGCAATTGACCCATCTTCTGGAGAATTAAAAAATAACAGTATTAAAGAAGAAACTTCTTTAGTAATGGAAAATATGAAAGCTGTCTTGGCTGCTGCTAATATGACTTTTGAAAATGTAGTAAAAACCTCTATTTTTATTTCAGATATGAGAAGTTTTTCAGAAATAAATAAAGTTTATGGAAGCTATTTTAATGAGGAGTCCGCTCCAGCTAGAGAGACTGTTGAAGTTGCAAACCTACCAAAATTTGTAAATGTTGAGATTAGCATGATAGCTGTTAAATAAAAAAAGTTGTCTATGTATGAGACAACTTTTTTTATTTTTAGTATGTGCTTATTATGTTTATAAGGTTGCTGCATATTCAATTAAATCAACAATCTTAGTTGAATACCCAATCTCATTATCATACCAAGAAACTACTTTTACAAAATTATCATTTAAAGCAATTCCTGCACCAGCGTCAAATACAGAAGTTCTAGTTTCTCCTACAAAATCTTGTGATACAACTAGGTCTTCAGTATATCCTAAAACACCTTTCATTGGTCCGCTTTCTGAAGCAGCTTTCATAGCTAAACA
>ENA-OQVM01004910-OQVM01004910.1-marine-metagenome-genome-assembly--contig:-NODE-4910-length-13248-cov-4.693341_pt1 | contig 13248 bp, 11 predicted proteins | sample MGYA00237776_ERZ505498 | MGnify/ENA primary metagenome ERZ505498 (study PRJEB26159, sample SAMN06265151) | marine metagenome | isolation source: Helgoland LTER site | place: Germany:Helgoland, sampling... | reverse complement strand
GATCAAAATGGTCAGATTGCTGCGATTGAAACCGTTTCGCAATATGAGGTCCATTCGGAATTTGGCGGTGTTTATCCTGAATTGGCCAGCCGCGCACATCTCGAAGCCATTTTGCCCACCATTGAAACTGTAATGGCGCGGGCCGGCGTGGGCCGTTTGGATCTTCGTGCCATTGGGGTCACGCGCGGGCCGGGGCTCATGGGATCGCTTTTGGTGGGCCTGTCAACAGCACAGGCTTTGAGCATGGCTTGGGATCTGCCCTGCTATGGGATCAACCATCTGCGTGGGCATATCCGCAGTGTGGATTTAGAAGAAAAGCGCCTCACCTATCCGGCGCTTGTGATGTTGGTGTCGGGTGGGCACACGCTTTTGGCCTATCTTGAAGACCAACATTCCTACGAGCTATTGGGCACCACGCGGGACGACTCGGTGGGGGAATGCTATGATAAGGTGGCCCGCACCCTCGGGTTGGGAATGCCGGGCGGACCGGCGATTGACCGCCGGGCGGCCTGTGGCGCCGCAAACATAAAATTCCCACGACCAATGATACAATCGGGCTATGAATTCTCATTCTCCGGATTGAAATCCAGCGTAGCGCGTCATGTGGAAACTCATCCAGACTTTGTGATTGATAACGTCGCAGCCTCCTTTGTGGATGCCTGCTTGGATGTATTGGGCGCCAAGCTGCGCCGTGCCATCGCGCAAAAGGCGCCGGCCTCTCTGGCTGTGGTTGGTGGCGTGGCTGCAAGCCGTCAGCTGCGCGCGCGTATGCAGCAGATCAGTGAGGAGACGGGTGTCTCTCTTTGCTTGCCGCCGCAAAAATGGGCGACAGATAATGCCGCAATGATCGCACTTGCGACATGGGATTACATTGCCGACAGCGCCTCACAAAATTTAGACCCGAAACCGAACCTACGCTTGGTTGACGTTTGACCATTGCTCTAACGGTGCCAAGACCCAGGATCCGATTTAGCCGGTCGGATCAAAATCGAGGTTTGCCAGCCCATTCGTGCGGTATAACAACGGCCTTAGAGTTGGCGTAACATATCCTGCGCAATGGAATATCCACTGGTAAAGGCAGCCTCAACACGGCCCTTTATGAGCCAATCTCCGCAAGCACCACTTCTAGTAGCATGATCTATGAAATAGGTTTCACCACTGCGTTTGGGGCTGTTTGCATAGCGCCATTGATGAATTGCTTTATGATCTGCATGGCTGACGTCTTGACCAATCACCAAACTCGTTTGAGTGAGCAGGTGTTGCAAGACTTCATCGCGATCTAAGTTTTCGTGTTTTGTTGCCCAGGAATTACTTGAGTGCACCAGCAGGGAGGTCGCAGCTTTGCGGTCCGGTTTTGAGGAATTCACAGAGACCCAGCTGATATCTTCACCGCGCATTAAAGCGGCTTGGTAATCCAGTGCGAAACCTGCCTCAAACCCTAGCATTAGAGTGAAGCACCCTGCCATTTGGGTCGTTTTAATTTTGGCATGAAATGACATGTCTTCAGACCATAAGTGTTCCGCTTGCTGCGCGGGAATAGCCGAGATCACCCAGTCAAATTGCCCCAAATCTTGATCAGATTTACCTTTTAGCAACCAGCCTGCCGGGGTTTTGCGGATAGCAGTTACTGGCGTTCCCAAACGGAGATGCAGATCTTGGCTAAGGAATTTTCCAATCGCATTCATACTTGGCGATCCGACATAATGACGGCTTTGCGCATCCCATTGACGCGATTTTGTGACCTGGCGATTTTCAATTTCGACAAAGTTCGCATTCCAGCATTTGATGACGCCATGGCGCAGCATGGGGGCTAAGAATTCCTTGAATGTGTTGGACTTTGCGCTGAAAAATTGGCAGCCATGGTCAAAATTATAGGGCTCTGCGCGGCGTGTCGCGAGGCGGCCGCTTGGCCCCCTGGCCTTGTCGAATACGGTCACCTTGGCATGTTCGTTCAAGATATTTGCAGCTGTGAGACCCGATAGGCCGGCGCCAATGATTGCGATGTTTACCATGAAAATTCCATAACCTTTTGACCACCGTTTTTGCAGTCATCCTCCGCCACTGCCTTCAAGTATAGTGATCAGGCATTTTATCAATATCTGTGGACTAATCCGACCCTTAAAGAATGCTGGAAATGAGTTGGATGGTGCGAATTCAAAGCAAGTTATGGGATACGGCTTAATCTCCAAACAAAGACAATTGGGCATTGTTTTTTGGTTTTGGTTTGCGTGCTCTGGTCGCTCGGGCCTTGCGGCTTCCCAGTTTTTGAAAAACGGCATGTGCCGCATCTCGAAAGTCTGGACCTTGTTTGACGTCAAAAACTCTTTGTTTAGCCGCGCGTGTGGCGGTGGTGTGATCCACTATTGGGGCAGGGTAGTCCTGCCCGAGTGTAGAGCTGCTCGAGGAAATAAGGTTCGGTGTAAAAGTCCAAGGTTCGTGAATAAAATCCTCTGGAACGGCCTTTAGCTCAGGAACCCACTTACGAATGAAGATGCCCTTAGGGTCATGTTCTTTGGATTGCTTAATTGGGTTATAGATGCGAATGGCATTGATCCCGGTAACACCGGATTGCATTTGCATTTGGCTGTAATGAATGCCGGGTTCATAGTCGGTAAATAAGCGCGCCATATGCGGCCCTGTTATGCGCCAATCAAGCCAAAGTTGATAGCTGGCGAAGCTAACGAGCATGGCGCGCATGCGAAATGTGATCCAACCTTCCGCAGTGAGATTGCGCATACAGGCGTCAATAAAGGGAAATCCTGTGGTGCCATTTGCCCAGGCTTGGAAGTGCGCAGGATTATGCGCATCCTCGCGCAGATTTTCAAAAGCGGGATGCATGCAATGAGTCTCAATTTCTGGCTGGTCTTCAATCTTTTGCACAAAGTGACAGCGCCAGGCTAAGCGCGATTCAAATGCCCGCAAATTCCGTCCGAAACTCTTGGTTTCTTCTGCTGATAACTGCCTGCGCCGCTTGGCAATCGACTGGCTAACTTCTCGCGCAGACAGAGTTCCAAATGTGAGGTGACTTGATAGGCGGGAGCAGTAGAATTCGGACTGATTTGGTGCCGAAATATGCGATAGGTAGCCGCGAGAGCGGTCATTAAGAAAGCTTCCAAGTTCCTTCACAGCTTGACTGCGTCCACCTTTTTGAACGCGGCCAATTGGCAGTTTTCCAAACATTGGATCACATTTACTCGGCAGCGGATCTGACTGACAATGCGCAACAGCTTTTAGGGACATGGGTCTTGGGTGAATGGAGTCAACCATGCGGGTATTTCGGATTTTTGACCAGCTATCGCGGCTGCGTAATTTGCGCACGATCCCATTTGTAGGGGTGGTTTGTAGCTCAATACCAAGATCGCTACACAGGCTTTGCACGGCAATATCTCGTTGATACGACCAGAGGTTACCAGTTTCTTCATGCGTGTAGACCGTGCCAATGTCATAGTCTGAGTGCAGCTGTGTAAAGATGTCCGCTGCACCACCGATTTTTATGATTAACTCTTGTCCTAGAGCTTGCAAAGCGCTGTTTAAGTCGAGCAAACAGTCATGAATAAAATGCCAATGGCGCCGCGATGCATCCGGTTGGAGCCAAAGATCAGGTTCCACAATATACAGCGGAATTGCCGGCTCCTCTTGGCGCGAAGCGGCCAGAAGCGGAGCGTGATCTGTTATTCTTAAATCGCGCTTGAACCAAACTATGTTATGTTTTTGTGCCATTTTATATTTTGGTTGACGCGGCGTTTGGATCATCCGGTTGGCGACGGTAGCGCTCAGAGGTTGACGGGGCATTTTTTGTTATTAGCCGCCTCATATTGAGCTTTTCATTGACGATATCCAATATGTTTGCCTGAGAATTCATGGCGAGCGCGACGATTTCCCAATAACAGTTAATGCACAGGTCTTGGTCGCCCCGGCGAAGCTCTAAGCGTGTTGTGACAATGGGTTCATGGCTATAGTCAGGGTGCGGATTTTTTGTACGATCACAAAGGGCGCATGAAGCATCGGGATTATTGTAGGTGAAAGTCGGATTGATCATAGACACGTATTCCCCCTGCAAGGGATCCCATATTGAAGCTTTAGGCAGACGGGGGATTGAACTGCCAAACTCCTCGCCATGGTCTTGGCATATTAAAAAACCATCTCCCTTGCATATCTTTAGGTAGTGCGATCGAGAAATATGACCAGATGAAAATTTAAGTGATCCAATAGCCTTGAAGCCGCGTAATTAAATATAACATTTCTTCTCCCCGAGTATATGTACAACTCTGCGGCTGGGCTTTCGAGCCCAGCCGTTTTTTTCGGGGGGGTATGGATCAGCTCAGCTGCGTCATGGCCTGAGCAAGATCATCGGTTAAATCCGCCACCTTTTCGAGACCGATATTGAGCCTTACGATCCGGCCACCAAAATCCTGTGCGGGGCGCTGCAAATCTGGATAGACCAGAGCCAGGCTGTTGATCCCACCCCAACTCATTCCAATCTTAAAAATCTTCAACTGATTTATAAAATTCACAACTTGATCGGCAGAAATGGCATCCGTGAAAATGAAAGAAAAAACGCTTGTCGATCCACTAAAGTCTCGTGTCCAAACATCATGGCCCGGGCAGGACGGCAGAGCCGGATGCAGTACCTGCGCGACGAAAGGGTGATCGGCCAACCAGTTCGCAATCTCGAGGGTGTTTCGCTCCAAAACCTCCAACCTAACCGCCAGCGTTTGCAATCCGCGCAAGGCCAAGCTGCAATCATCGGGCGAGACGGCAAGGCCCAGCTGCTGGTAGATCGGTCCAAGCCGCTCATAGGCGTCTTTGTCACGCGCAGAAACAGAGCCAAGCAAGAGGTCGCTGTGACCGCCCACGTATTTTGTTAGCGCCTGCATACTAACATCTACACCATGTGCGAATGCGTCAAACATGACACCGGCCGCATAGGTATTATCCAAGGCGACGGCAACGCCACGGGCATGAGCCGCTTGAACGATAGCGGGCACATCTTGCACCTCCATTGTCACAGAGCCGGGGCTTTCGCACCAAATGAGGCTGGTATTTTCGCGGATCAGCCCATCAATCCCACCACCGATTAAAGGATCATAGGCTTCGACTTCAATATTCAAACCGCGCATCAAGCCCTGGGCCATCGCCTTGTTTGGCCCATAGGCGGAATGCGGCACCAAAGCATGGCTGCCAGCTTGGCAATAAGCAAGATAGATCAATGCTATCGCGGCCTGTCCCCCAGGCACGATGAATGTCTCAGATGCCCCTTCAAGCTCGGCAAGTCTCGCCGCCAATTCTAAAGTCGTCGGTGTTCCATACAGCCCATAGGAATAGCCATAGTCGGCTTGCCGCCAATCATCGGTAACGACCGATTGATCGTCAAACAAAACCGTTGAACCACGATAAACAGGTGTGGCAAGTGAGCGATAATCTTGTCGCGCCTTCGGAGAAGGGTTCACGAGTTTTGTGCGCCAGTCCATATCCATCCCTTACTTTAGTCAAACGTTGCTTTTGCGCTTTGTTTCACGATCCAAGCCAATTCAAGTTTCTAGGTTCGAAAGCTGCGTGCGAAATAACTGCCCAAAACCCGCGACTTCATCTTCTATCCCTGTTAGCCGCAACAAGTGCCAAGCCAAAGCATGATTGCTAGCTGTCACAGGCTTACCCAATGCCGTTTCTGCCTGATCAATTATGCCGGCAGCACGCAGACTTGTACAAGAAATAAAAACACCATCCACAAGATCATTTTGGCCAATGGCCAGCGCTGCATCCAAGATCGCATCAGGCGTGATCCGACCCACAACCCGATCATCTTGTTGGTAGAAGGAACCGACTGATTGAATGACAATGCCAGCCTCTTCGAACCGCGCCTGCATCATTTCTGTGACATCCGGACGGTAGGGGGTTACAAGACCAAGCCGCTGCACGCCCAAGGCCTTGAGTGCAGCTTGCGCGGCCGTCAAGGGATTGCTGGTTGGCACAGTGGGGTGATGGCCTTGTATCAGCTCGGAAACCCGCAGCTCTCCAATCATTGTACTGCCCGAGGTACAGCCATATCCAATGGCTTTAAGCCCAAGATAGCCTGGCAATAGGGCCGCGGCCTTTGGGATTTCTAACTCCATTTGCACCAGCGTTTCTGGCGTCACCTCTACTTGGTTGGCGAGGCGCGCGTGGTAGAGTGCAACCCCTGGAAGATCTGCCATTTGCCGCATCTCCCATTCCATAGTTTGATCAGACTCCAGCACCAACAAACCAATCCGTGCTCGCGCCCCAGCGCCAAGGTCTGTTTCAAACCCAAGCCGCGCAATTTCTGGAGTTTTGAATGTGGTCTCTGACAAGCCGTATCTCCTCAAGGTTTACAGTCCGAACCTTGCAATGCCATTGGCAAGAAAAACAATCTTTTTCTCGATGACGATAGCATATTTTGAAATGAGAACTGGCGAATGTCTTGCGAGAAAATATCGCTATCAGCATTGGGTGCCCAACAAGCGCGAGGGTACGATAACCGCGCCAGTCAATCGCTTCTCGCTGTGATTGCGCGGCTTGCTTAGGGTCAGGCGATGAAGCCGCTTGCGCGCCAGCTGTCAAAAACCTCAAGCGCTTTATCGGCAAATTTTGCATCATTGATGTGGCACTCGATCCGGTGTGCCACAACGTTGCGCGGCAGTGTTTGTTCCAGTTCCAACAAAAACGCGCTGAGGCCGGCCTGGTTATGCAAGTCAGCGCCCGCCCGGTCCCACTCTCCCAGACCCTGTTCGGGCAGGAGCATGGCCACGAACCTCGTTGCTTTGGCCAGTTGCGCACTGTGTGCCCGCGCCACCAACCTGCGTTCATCATCATTCAAAACAATAGAGGTCAGTAAGCGATTATGTTCGTGTTTCATGTGCTCTGACCATTTGTCGGGCAAAGGTTCCCAGCCAACGACATCAACGAGGTCATAACACCCAGGGGCCACGATCTGCGGCGTGCCATTTAAGCCTGCGTTGGTCAGACGATCCGCCCCCGCGGAAATATTGGATCCGTTTACATGGTTGCCCAATTCTTGCGTGCATAGATCGAAAACACATGCAAACGCGCCCTGTCCGGCAAGACTTTCAAATGCACGCCCCCCCCATGCCCGTTGCGTGGAACACCGCGACCCCAAAGCCGCGCGCCTCAAGGGCTGGCTTGAGTGGCATGACATATTTTAACGCGGAGGTGCCCAGTGACGTCATTCCGATCAAGGGCTTGTCAGGGTCGGGCATTTGCACAGCACGAGCCGCCCCCAGAACGGCGCCCGCAGCTTGACTCAGGGATGCTTTGCAAACGGAATTTAACCCATATAGCCCCCCGGCCCACAAAATCATTTGCGTATCGGCAGCCAACCGTTCCGCAGGGATGAGCGGCGAAAAAGCCACTGTGGACACGATGTATTTCGGCACGCCAAGCGGAACCGCCGAACAGACATCTAAAGCCAGATCCGTGCCCATTGTGCCGCCTAGGATGATCACCCCATCGAACCGGCCCTCAGTGAGCAAGCGTGCCGCCAGCAAGGCAGCGCCCCTGGCCATAATCTGCATCGCATGGTTTTCATTGCCCGAAGCGATGGCGGCTGCGATGGAGCTCCCAGCTTCCTGCACAACATCGTGTTTGGAATAATCCGTGGGTCTTGATGGCGCGCCCAGCACAGATACGTCCATGGTGATAACCTGGCCACCTTCTGCATGGATCACATCCGCCAGAAACGTTAACTCGTCATCTTTGGTGTCATAGGTGCCAATCACCAAAATGGTTTTGTCAGTCATCGCGCTGTCCCAATAGTTTAGACTATTCGGGTCTCAGAAGGATTTATTTGTCAATCTTCTTGGAGATATTTCCTGGATCACCAGCTGAAATCTACCTACAATTGGCGCGACTACCGATATTTTGCCGAGCCGTTATCCAAGTTGAATTTGGGCTTTTCGGATGACCTAAGGTAGCACGCCCAAGGTTAGAGCGCCATATGAAACAGCATTATTAGCGATCGCCAGCGGGATCGTTAAGCTTTCTTCAGATCCATCTTGGTTGGCAAGATTTATGAGAATTGAATAGAAGAAATCTTCCAGCTCTGGCTCGACGTAACCCATATCTTTTGCCAATCCAAATAGGGGTTTCCAATTTTGCACTGTAAAATTTATGTTGCCGTTGAGAGCGCCGAGTTTGTTAAGCGCCAATTTGCCGTTTAACAAAACAGACGTTTCGCCGTAGTTTATGAGCGCTTCGTGCAAGAGCAGCGTTTGCAGCTGGGGCGTGCCACTGGCAATCGCCAGACGATCTAAAGGGCTAGACAGTTCGACTTCGGCAGAGAGCGAAATATTTTGGACTATTTGATAATCCCTGCCTGTGCCAATCATTAGATTTGACAGGTTCAGCTTCTCAATTTGTGCAATTACCTGATAGTTTTTTTCCGTATTTGGAGAGGCGTCTAATCGCGCAGACATGGTCTCAACCTCAACATCAGATAGCCCTTTAAAGGAGAGGGTGAGGTTCTTAAAAAGTGCCTCTAAACTTCCAAGCGAAAGTTGTAAGTTGGGTTTAAACAAGACACTTAAATCTGCGAGTTCAGCGTCAATTTCAAGCGACCCGAGCGCGCCTGATATGCTGTGTGGTTCTGATAAATCTACATTTATTCTGTTTGGCTTGTAACTTTTCGCCTCCACAAGGACTTCCTGGGTTGCCCATGTGAACTTGTCTTTCGCTCCGATTTCAATCTCAGTGATCCCGATTGTGAAATTCTTGGGGTAGCCCGTGACAGAGGCAACCTCAAACCGGACTTCAGATCCGGAAACTTGCGGGTTATCGCTGGCCAGAGAAATGCCACGCTCCACCGCATAAGCCATAGCTGTCCAATAGCCAGTCCAAATAAAAATTGGAATGGCTATCAGAAATGCAAATCGTTTTAGAAACTTCGTCATCATCGTAATACCAAAGCCTTCAAGCCTGGGCGATCAAGGACAGTTTTCAGCCACCGTCAGAGCCGCGTTCAAATACATTATCCCGTAAGCATTTTGTTTTGTACCGCGGCAATGATTGGTTAGGATGCTTTTGTCAGTTCCGCTTTGAGTGCCGCAATATATGAATTTCGTGCTGTTTGATAAACCGAAATTTCGTTTTGCAGTTTTCTCATTTGGACTTCCAAAAACTGAAGACTTGCCAGTTGGGCTTTGCCATTGTCCGTTAAATCTTCGGTGTTGTAGTCTACATCATCGACTGTAATTTTTGGCATTTCATTTCCTTTGTGTGTTTAGTCAAAGAGCGATGCTATATCGACGCCTGACTTTCCTTCGATCATTTCTCGTTTTAATTCTTGGATATAGCTTTTTTTTGCTCGAGTTAGCAGAGCGCAAAGATTGGTTGTATCCTGAATTTGCTTATCGGTATGTTGCAGTTTTTCCAATATAGCCTTGGCGTCTTCGCTAAGGCTATCCAAGTCGTGTTCAACACCATCAATTTTGATTTTCTGCGACATGATTTCTGCTTATTTTTTTGTAATATTAAGCAGCTCGCCTTTAAGCGCGGCCTGGTAGCCGAGACGTGCTGTATCAGAAACTGCCCATTCATTTTGCAACTGTTGAATTTGCTGATCTACAAACTGGATGTTCGAGAGCTGAGCTTTTGCGTCGTCAGACATTTCACTGAGCTGATATTCTACGTCATCAACGGTAATGGTCGCTGCAGGTTCCTGGTCCATTCTTGCCTCTTTTTTTATTTTTTTATTTTTCACATTCATTGCTGTTTCTCCAAGCAATAGTGGTCTTAGGTAAAGTGTTCGCAATAGCCTTAGGCTGCTCTAATCGAATATTAAACGAACTGTGTATCAACAATACTAAACCGTTTAATTTTGATCATGTGTTTCATTTTTGACGCTATTTAGACCTGTGTTAAAGGGTCGAGACTTTGCCATAATTTTCAGTCATACGAAATATTTGTCACCTCGGGCAAACGCGGTGTCTCCCTGTTCATCATGAAGCGTTTCAGCTCCAAGCTCAACTCTTCGCTCAGGATAAGAGATTTCCGACTTTTCTTTTCACTTTTGGTTTTTACAAGGCTTCCTTCCTCAATTTTGACTTTAAGAAAGGCATAAAGCGTCATTGGGTTCTCCGTTTTAGTGTGGAGCATATCAATGTAGTTCCAAATACCATAATCTGGATTTCCGTCTAATTGAGCTATGGTGAGAAGCAGTTCCCACCGGCTAATATTCTTCATAAACGGGAAGAGTATCGATTTGGTATCAACGGCATGCAAAACGAGCAATTCATCGTCAATTGTCATTTTCAAGAACCTTTCTGGTTTCGCATCTGTTGATCATGTGAGTTAGTCACGCAGGGCCAGCTCTTTCACTTTTGAAACGGGTTGCCAGATGTAGTCGAGTACGGTCCGCTTTCCCGACACAACATCCACGGTTGCTGTCATGCCTGGAAGCAAGACTACTTCTTCGCCCGTTTCCAAGGTAATGCCGCTGTCAATAGATATATCCAGTAGGTAGTATGATCGGCTAGCACCACCGGAAGTATCGGAGATGGCATCGGGGCTTATGCTTGTGACATATCCGTCAATAGCACCGAATTTAGAAGAGTCATAGGCGCTCAAGCGAATGCGTACGAAATCATTCATACGGATACTCGAAATGTCTTTTGGGTCGATTTTAGCTTCAAGTTTAAGCGCCTCGCCGGTCGGCACAATTTCCAGAATTACATCCCCCGCACGGACATATGCTCCAACGGTCTGAAAGTTTATCCGATTAACAATACCATCGACTGGCGCGCGAATTAATGTGCGTTTAACCCGCTCTTGCAGCGCAGGAACAAGCGTGTTGACTTCACTCAACTCGGCAACAACGGTGTTAAGCTCTTCAAGTGCGCGGCGCTTATAGCTGTCGAGGCCATTTGATATCTCGTTTTCAACTTCTAAGATGGCAGATTTTGCGATCGCGACCCGTGTTACTCCTGCCTGAATTTCACCGGACATGCGTTGTTCATCTCGGCGCAGTTCTAATAGCCGCGTTTCAGGCATGATATTTTGGCGCACCAGTGGCTCAATAATGGTGATTTCGTCCTCGATCAGGCCGAGCATATTGCGTGACGTCTCTAGGGCCTGCTGGGATGCGGTCAGATCTTGCTCCCGTTGGATTTTTTGGAGCTTTAGAATGGACATCAACCCAGAGAGCTCTTTGCGCTTGGCAAGGTGTAGGGCCTCTTCGGTTGCAGCCGTATCCTTGGATTGCGCGATCATAGAGGCGTCAGGCGCAAATTCTAATCCTTGACTTTCCGCCTGTAGGCGAAGTTCTCTGACAAAAAGCGTTGCAGCTCGCTGCTGCAGTTTATCCAATTCTGACTGCAATTCGATCGGATTGATCTCGTAGAGCACATCACCCGCTTGTACGAGAGAGTTTTCATCAACAGAGCGCGATAAGATCACGCCGGACTCAGATGATTGGACCATTTGGTTCTGGGTGGTAGATACAATTTTCCCATCGCCACGCGTGACATTGTCGAGTTCGGCGACGGACGCCCAGCCCAATACCGAAACAATCAAAGCCGCAATTGCAAAAATGATGAGAGAGTTACCGAAGCCCTCACGCTCTTCCATTTCTCGGGACAGTTTTTCGAATTTTGATTTAGCCATAACGCTCTCTTATTTTTATTTTTTCAGCTCACTGGGCGGTTTATCGAGGATAATATTGCCTTGATCCATGACGAGGACGCGGGTCACTAAATTGAGCAATGTGTTTCTATGCGTTACCGCAACCATGGTCCGATCCGTTAGGTAGTCGCCAAGGCGCTGTAGGATCGCCGCCTCTGTTGAAGAGTCCATTGAACTTGTTGGTTCGTCGAGAACCAAGATATTTGGCTCATGGAGTAGCGCGCGGCTGAGGTTGATTGATTGGCGTTGCCCACCGGACAATCCAACACCGCGTTCTTTGATTTTCAGATCATAGCCTGCTGGATTACCTTTTATGAAATCGTCCGTTCCAGAGAGTTGGCAAACTTTCAACAGATGCTCATCGTCATATTCATAATAGCCCAGTTGGATATTCTCTCGGACTGTGCCTGAGAATAACCAAGTCTCCTGTAGCATCACGCCTAAATTTCGTTGTAGGTCGGATTTATCAATTTGGCGCAAATCTATCCCGTCCAAAAGAACAGATCCGGTTGTGGGTTGGATCAAGCCGGCACATAGTTTTGCGAAGGTGGACTTCCCTGAACCCATGCGCCCAAGAACTGCCACTTTTTGACCTGCTGGGATCTTAATGGACAGATCTTTTATCAGCGCATTCTTTGCACCAGGAAAGGTATAAGATACATTAACAAATTCGATATCACCTTTGAGGACTGGGCGGCTCAATCTCTGTTCGGAATTGTCAACGCCATCTGTCCGGTTCATCAACTTATCAATTGAGCGGAAAGCTTGACGTGCAGAGTTGGCCCGCGACAGCGCCGATGCGAGCTGCCCAAGTGGCGCCAGAGCCCGTCCGCCTAGAATAACAGCCGCGATGAGCCCCCCCATAGTCAGTGCTTGTGCTTGGATCAAAAACACCCCGTAAAAGATTGTTGCCACCTGAGAGATTTGTTGAATTGAGGCTGCTGAATTAATGGCAAACTGAGAAAAAATTCTGGCTTTCAGGCCTAACTCGGACTGATCTGTTGTCGCAACTTCAAAACGGTTTTTCATCAAGCGTCCAGAGCCAGTGGCCTGAATCGTGTCCAAACCATTCAAGGTTTCTACCAGCACGGCTTGTTTGGACATGCTTGTTTGCATGGATCCTGAGGCGAGGTGGGCTAAGATAGGTTGAATAGCTATGCCAATGATCAATACGCAAGGTACTGCAAGTAAGGGTACAATCGCGATATCCCCACCGATCAAGTAGACCACATAAATGAAAAAGAAGATAAAGGGCAAATCCACAATCGCGACGAGCGTTGCAGAGGTGAAGAACTCTCGCAGCGTGTCGAATTCTCGAACGACGCTTGCGACACCCCCTGAACTTTGATTACCGGCATCCAATCGCAACGTGAGAAGTTTGTCGAATACCATCCGCGACATGCGCGCGTCCGCCCGTTTGCTGGCTCGGTCTATAAAGTTTGCGCGGAGTGACTTGGTTAAGAAATCAAATCCAAGCGCAATCATCACACCGATGGATAGGGCGATTAGCGATTCAATCGCCTCATTGGGCACAACGCGGTCATAGACCACCATGACGAATATTGATGTCGAAACGCCCAAGAAATTGGACATTGT
>ENA-OQVM01004905-OQVM01004905.1-marine-metagenome-genome-assembly--contig:-NODE-4905-length-13250-cov-12.063539_pt1 | contig 13250 bp, 15 predicted proteins | sample MGYA00237776_ERZ505498 | MGnify/ENA primary metagenome ERZ505498 (study PRJEB26159, sample SAMN06265151) | marine metagenome | isolation source: Helgoland LTER site | place: Germany:Helgoland, sampling... | reverse complement strand
CTATGGGAAACCTTCAGAGCATATTGGCAAGATCGATGTTAATTATGTCGGTAAATCAACTAAATTTATCCCCGGTAGCGTATTCCATTTTAACGCCATCTCCTACAACGAAGAGCGGGACCAGATACTAGTCAGTAATTTTGGTACAAATGAGATATTTATAGTAGACCATAGTACTACCACGAAAGAGGCGCAAACTGATAAAGGTGGTGCAAGTGGTCAAGGCGGAGACCTGATCTATCGATGGGGTAATCCTAATGCATACGGTATGGCTGGTATTCAATCCCGACAGCTGTTTAAACAGCATGATGCAGCATGGATACCAAAGGGTATTCCTCGCAAGGGAGATATCAGTATCTTTAATAATGGGGTTAACCGAAAACCAATGTATACCGCGTATATTGAGTTAAAACTTCCGAAACTCCGTAACTCCAATTACCAGCGTGCTCGCAATAAGCCATTTAGTCCCATTGCACCGGCCTATGAATTTTCTCAATTTGCAGGCGATGAGCCAGAGGTGTTCTTTGCACCCTTTATGTCTGGGGCTCGGCGGTTACCCAATGGAAATATCTTTGGTGTAAGCGGAATCGTGAGCGGAATGTTTGAAGTGACAGATAAGGGTGAGGAGGTGTTGCGGACGGTTCCGGGCAGCCGCTCAACGTTTTATCGTGCTTACAAATTTCCTAAAGACTATCCCGCATTCAATAGTAGAAATCTCGCGCCACTCGCGACTGGTTGGAGTATTCCGGAGTAGGGTGGGTATTGAAGAAATAGATAGAGCGCGTTTTGCAAACAATATGTACAAGATTATGCGTATTATCGTTTGCATGGTGATTGAATATAGTGATTGAGAGTTAATGCTAGGGGAAACTTGAAAGAAATTACTATAAGTCGATATGGAGAAGAATATGAAAACACACAAAAACTCAAAAAGATCAAAAAACCACCAAATCAACGAAAACCACAACTCAAACACAAAACCCCTTACAAATCAAGATCTAACACCCAACACCTTCCCATCAGCCCCAACCCCTCTAGCCCAACTAACGAATTATTCAAGCTGCTTTCAAAAAAAATAAAAAATAAAAAACTGGCCAACTCACCCATCAGAGCTATAAATAAATAACAACATAATAAAAACAAAAAACAATAAAAAAACGCACAAACATGTAGACCTGGATATTATGCTAAATATAATTTTAACCGTTACCTTTTTATTACTATTAATAAACGCTGCTCATGCAGCGCATACCACAGTGTCAATCATTGAAAATCAAACCAATGATTTTCAAGACTTTGCTCTCAATATAGATGCCAACGATCATCAAGCAGGATCAGCCAGCTTAATGACAATTACATTCCAAAGCAGCATTAATTCTAGCGAACTAGAAAATACAAGCAACATCATCATTGATGGTAACGATTACGGCACTTTTAATAACACATCTTCGGAAGTCTATAACGTAGTCGCGTGGACAGATAATAGCTATTTAATGAGCGTTGATTTTTTTATTAACTCACAATCAACCGCCAACTATTTATCCGATGGCAGAGTAAATGTAGATATCAATTTTAATGACTCATCTTATACAAATTACAATGGCGCATCATGGGCTGACTCACCTTATGCGGCTGCAAATTTTACTTACAACCAATCATCCGTAGTACCAGTGCCCGCAGCGGCTTGGCTATTTGGATCAGCAATACTGGCATTGGCCGTAATTAGACGTAAATAATATTTCATTAATTATCGAAAAAAAGGCCATCCATAAAAAAGCCATCTATTAATAGACGGCTTTTTTTAATATCAATACTCATTATATAAACACTTTACTAACCATGATCTTGCGCAATACCTGCACCACTTGGAATGCGAATATCATCCACTAAAGCCTGCACTTCTATTGGCGGTGCCGCTGTTACTTTACTGACAATAAAAGCAGCTGCAATATTCAGTAACATACCAATAAAACCAATTCCCTCAGGCGAAATGCCTAACAACCAATGCTCTGCACTATTTAGCTCTGGCGCATAAAATTTAAAAAACACAATATAGCTAAAGGTGAATATCAAACCAATTAGCATACCAATAATGGCACCTTCTTTATTAACCCGCTTAGTAAAAATACCTAATAGTATTGCAGGAAATAAGGAGGCCGCCGCTAAACCAAATGCAAACGCCACCACTTGCGCAACAAAGGCAGGCGGATAAATACCAAACAGCCCAGCAACACATACCGCTACCGCCGCCGCTAAGCGCGCATACAGCAACTCTTGCTTATCACTAATATTCGGCATCAGCGTTTGCTTAAGTAAATCATGCGATATTGAACTTGATATAACCAACAACAAACCCGCTGCCGTCGATAGCGCAGCGGCAACACCACCAGCAGCGACTAATGCAATAACCCAACCGGGTAAATTAGCAATCTCAGGATTAGCCAACACCATAATATCGCGATCAATATATACTTCATTGACCGAATCGGTTGGTGCATTTTCTAAAATGCGCTGACCATGACTTCCTATTTGATCGCTAAATATAGGCTTAGTGGGTGACATCGCTGCGCCAGCACCGTATTGCATAATGCCATCAGCGTTTTTATCTTGCCAAGCGATAAGTCCTGTACTCTCCCAATGACCAAACCATTCAGGCGCGTCTTCATATGTCGTGTTATGCACGGTGTCGACTAAATTCAATCTGGCAAAAGAAGCAACCGCCGGTGCAGTAGTATAAAGAATGGCGATAAAAGCTAGCGCGTAGCCAGCAGAGATGCGTGCGTCAGAGACCTTGGGCACGGTAAAGAAACGCACTAACACATGCGGTAAGCCTGCAGTACCAAACATTAACGCAGCGGTAATCGCAAATACATCGATGGTCGATTTACTCCCTTCTGTGTAAGCACTAAAGCCCATATCCATCAAAACTCCATCGAGCTTTTCTAACACCGATAAACCTGAACCATCGATAACTTCAGAACCAAAACCTAATTGCGGAATAGGGTTTCCGGTAATCATAATAGAGATAAAAACAGCAGGAACCATATAGGCAAAAATCAATACACAATACTGAGCAACCTGTGTATAGGTAATGCCTTTCATACCGCCTAGTACGGCATACATAAAAACTATGGCCATCCCAATGATGACGCCGGTATTCACATCCACTTCTAAAAAGCGTGAAAAAACAATACCTACACCGCGCATCTGCCCTGCAACATAGGTAAAAGAAACAAAGATCAAACAAACAACGGCAACAATGCGCGCCGTTTTAGAATAGTAACGCTCGCCAATAAAATCAGGGACGGTAAAGCGACCGAACTTACGCAAATAAGGAGCGAGTAAAAGCGCTAGTAAAACATAGCCGCCCGTCCAACCTAATAAATACACCGAACCATCACGCCCAACAAAAGAAATAATGCCTGCCATGGATATAAACGAAGCAGCACTCATCCAATCGGCCGCTGTAGCCATTCCATTAACCACTGGGTGCACGCCGCCACCCGCAACATAAAAATCCTTGGTGGAGCCTGCACGAGACCTTATAGCAATACCGATATAAAGGACAAAGGACAAACCAACGAATAAATAAGTGAGCATTTGAGTTGTCATTGTTACGCCTCTTCGCTTGGGCGAATGGAATCATCATCAATACCTAATTCACGTTCAATAGTATGAATGCGCCAAGCATAAATAAAAATTAACGCAACAAAGACATAAATAGCACCTTGCTGGGCAAACCAAAAACCCAATTTAAAGCCAAAAAAAGAATATTGATCGAGCCAATCGACAAACAATATGCCAAAGCCAAAAGACACCACAAACCATACGAATAACAATTTCGCTAACAAATATAAATTCGCACGCCAATAAGTCTTTGCACTTTCTAGAGAAACAATTTCTTGATCGTGATGGCTTTGCTGTGGCTGGTTCTCACTTCGAATAGGGCTTGATGGTTCAATCATTATTAAACTCCTTAAAATTTAATAGGCTGTTGATTTTTTTATCATAGCAAGGTGGTTTCGCCACCCTTTAAATTAGCACTAATCCATCTTACACCTAACTTGAATAACTAAAAACATATCTCTTGTAACGGAACGTCGCTAATTACCAATAGACTTATTATGTTGTTGGTTAAGAGCACCCAAGATATCATCACTTATGCCGACGATCCTAGTAAAAAACGAAGTACCCTTCACCTTGCTGAGGTATTTTCTCCACCAAATTCAACCCAGACTACCTAAAGAATAATGAATTTCTCTATTAGCTTTAGACAAACAAATTTGTCACAATATCAGCCGCAGCTTCTATAAGACTAAAAAGCCTCTATAAAAAATTAACCAACAATTCGCCAATAATTGAGAAAAAATCCTTGTAATGAATACAATTAATCCAAAAAAACTGCTAAATAGTAAATGGACAGCAGTGACCCCCACCAATAAAGAGAAGCACTTTATTATCTCTGATATTGAATTCGATGAAGAAGGTATAGTTATCGCATGCAGCATAGAAGCGGTTATGTCTAAACGCGCCATGCCTATTAACTGGCAAGATTTAAAAGATAATAGCCAATGGCTTCATGGCTGGAAATAATTTAGCCATCACCCACTCCAAGCGAGCGATAAAATTAATTCTTTAGCTCGTTACAAATTGATACAATTTAAGCCGCCACAGGTATAAATGAACGACATATTCTCTTTAACATGAAGCTAACAATCTAACGGCTATACCTAATAATAAAAAGGTGGTTACGATGAAAGTTAATATTCAATGGATAGCAATCACTGCGCTAATATTACTCACTAGCGCTGCATCTCAAGCCCAAACCGGTTATAAATCTTTATTTATAGGCCATAGTTTCTTTAAACTCTTTGCCGACGGCATGATGTTCCACACAGCTCAAGCGGGCATTACTGGCCATACACAAGATGTCATTTTTTCTGGCGGCTGCACAGGAGCACCTCAGGCACTGTGGGAGAATGAAATAAAAGGCCCGCAAATAAAAGCTATTTTGGATAACGGTGATGTCGAGTTTTTCGGCATGACTTACTGTGATGAGTATCCGACAATTGAGGGCTATATTAACTGGTTCAATTATGCGCTCTCGAAAAATCCAAACACACGTTTCGCCTTAGCATTACCTTGGGAAGATTATCCCGCAGCTAAAAGTACCAGTGAATATGCCAGCCACTATCACAACTCACATGATAACGCCTGGCATGATCTTATCGATACACTGGGCTCACTTTATCCTGGGGTAGAAATTATTTGTATTCCTTACGGTCGCAGTGCAGTTGAGCTCCGACTACTCTTTGATGCAGACAACCTTCCTGATGTTGATGTTTTAACTGGCACTGCATCGAATGCTATTTATGTCGATAATAAGGGCCATGCAGGTAATATTTTAAAAGAGCTAGGGAAATTGGTTTGGTTAAATGCAATTTATGGCGTTGATTTATCTACCTATGCTTATGAACCCGCCTACACCACCGACCTTAAAGCTATAGCGCAGATGATTATGGACGAACACGATGGCGAATTAGTCAGCTCGGCCTCGGTTCCTATAATGGGTAACTTCGGTCTGTTAACGCTAGGCTTTTCGATGCTAGGCCTAGGCGCAGCAAGAATTAGAAAAAAATAATTTGAATGTTACCGAAAGAGCCGTAGTTTTCACTGCGGCTTTTTTTGTGGATACTGTTTTGTATCAATACTGACTGCGCTGCTCAATTATCAACCATCATACTATCTTGTTTTATGATGTCAGTTTTGACACTCTTTATGCAGCAATTGTTTATTGAATATACATTTGATAACATCAAAGCCATACAATGATAAAAATGTTAGATCGCATCAGAATGGAATATGGAGATTACGGATGAAACCTTATCAATTGCGCTTAATAGCGTGTCTGTTTATTTTTTTAAATTCAAATACTCTAGCTGCACTTGTTGATAATGGCAGCTACTTCACCAATACAGAAACCAACACTGACTATCTCAAGTTAGGGCAGACCGTCAATAAATCCTGGAATGATGTCGTCACTAATGACTTATTCGGCTTAATGGCTGACGGATGGCAGGTTGCGTCACAAACAGCGTATTTTGATATGGCCACCGATATCGATACACGTGATGACATGTGGCTATTATGCGATGTATGCCAGGTACCCGCTAATGGCAATGCACAGCCTTGGACCAATGGCGATGCCACTAACGGCCAAATTGCGTTACCCGTTAATGCTATTGCTGATTTTTATATTTCAGTAGGTAATTACTCAAAATCAGCTTTCACCTTTAGTGCCGATGCAGAGAGTGGGCTTATTGCAGTGGCGTTATCTCGTCCTACTGCGGTTCCGCTTCCTGCCACACTCACTCTTTTGCTATCCGCTTTAATCAGTTTAGGGATAATGAGGGTTAAAAAGAAACAGTGCTAACAATTAGAATAAGTCGTGGTTTTTACTATGATTTTTTCTGAGGATTTTTTCTGAGGATTTTTCGAAGAATTAAATAAAAAATTAATAAAGCGAGCTAAAACAGTACCATAGCACTTATATTATGATGAATTATTTTCGCTGATAAGCAGGCTCATCATACTTATCCCAATCAGTTTCTGTATTAACTTCAATTTTCTCATCAATATTACGCTGCTTTTTAGTTTTACCAAATGCAGCCAAATGCTCTTTATCAATAAGATCATCTATCTCTTGAGTGGTCATCACTTTAAGAAGAATACCGGCTTGAAAAAAACCATGGAGTTCATTTCGCAGCTCTTCTTTCTTGGTCACTTTCGCTGCGCCATAGCTATAAATTTTCTTCAATCGAAGGCTAGCCTCAGTAACAAATGCCTTTTTTTTATAATCAAGACTATCTCTCACACTCACCTCTAAATATTATTTATTGCTGATTCGATTAATGAGTAAAACCCTTTATCACCCGCCTTTTCGAATGCGATCTCTTCTTTCACGCGCAGTCTCATCTTCAAGTGAGACCTCTTTACGCTTCTCTCCTTTAGCCGTTTTAGATGCACGACTGAATTCGATGAGACCCAGTGTTTCCATATCACCTAGCTTTCTCGCATTTTTCTCTAGCGTATCAAGCTCTTCAAAGGTGTATATGTCATTTCTTAACTTCTTCATTCTGTTCATAGTTTATCTCTTCAATGTTAAATGACGGCAAGGTGTGGCGTTAGGATTGACTCAATGCACGCCAATGCTCACATTAAGCCTCTACGGGGCTCAATGCTTATACTTCGCGCATGCATTGCCAGCAGTCAATGCGCGCCATATACAGCTACCCTAGCCTCTCTAAGAGCCAATCTTATCACTTTCAACGATAAATATACCGACATTAATGCTTTCTTCAGCCATCGAAGGGGATTCTTTGAATACAAGCATCAGTCTTGATTTTATCCTAGCGCCCCACCACCTCGTAATAAGCACCTTTTTTGTCCAAAAGCTCCCTATCCAAATAGGATTAGAGATTGAACAACTAAAGCATCTTGAACGGCAAACAGACCACCTAACGAATTAATAGTATTGCGGGACTTTTTTTGAGTTAATTTTTGAATTGATTTTTGAATTGATTTTTGAATTGATTATTCAATAAATATTTGATAAATTCATGAAAAATATAGAGACTTATCGCTAATAATTACTCTATAAAAAGTAACAAAATGGAATTTGGAGATCAAGGATGAAAGACATACTTATGCGCATTGTTGCGCGTCTATTTTTATTAAGCGCACTCGCATTATCTTCTCTTACTCACCTAAAACTCTCTTATCAATTACGTTCACCGCTCCCATTCCCTATTGAAAAACCAGGCACACTAGATACAAATTTAAATAAATCGGTTTTGACTCGCTATCACTTTAGTTATCTTAGTCACCGTAGTCATCTTAGTCATCTTAGTCATCTTAGTCACCGTAGTCATCTTAGATACCTTAATTTTTTTAGTAGTCTATTTTTTACACCCTCAACTACCTCTACCCAAAACACCTCAGTAATAAATCAATTTACTTCTTTCTCAGCCGTTTATAAAAAAATAAAAAAACATATCTTCTCATTAGTGAATATTAATAGAAGATATTTAAGAAAGCCTCCAAATTAACGCTCGCCATCTTTCAACTAGATCCTAGAGCCTTTTAATATTGAGCGACAAAAAAAACAAAGCTTATTAATATTCACAAAATATCAATTTTATGACTTTTACTTTTAAGGAAGAATAATGAAAAAAAGGACTTTACTCGTATTATTTATCACCGCAATGACACCCTTAATTTTTTATATTTTTTTAATATTTGAAAACAATAAAAGCATTAATGAAATTCACCCTAAGGTAATATCCCACAGCTTAGATCGATCAATAACATGGTTAATAGATAATCGTGAGAAATCATTAACCCAAGATAGCGCTATATTATGGTGGATGATAAAGCGTAGCAGTGAAATAACTAACGATCATCGCTTGCTCGACATTTATAATGAATACAAAAATAAATACATGGCCAACAATTTATATAACGTATGGAGAAAGTTATTTACTCCCTATGGAAAAACAAAAATAAATCCTGACTCACTGAATCACTTACCAGATTATAATTTATATTTTATTTATGGGCTTACATGCAACACTGAACTAGGCCAACTAGACATAATACAAAGACAGAAAAACACAAATTTTTGCCGCGATACACATCCAATAAGCCCAGCCTGCTTCACTCATCAGCTAATGGGATTACGCTTTAGGCAAGCCCAAAACTGCGGCGACAAAAAAGTAATGGCTAGTCAGGAAAAAGATTTACAGAGAATGATAAAGCGACAGTTAACTTGGGATCCTAGATTAATCGATGTATATATTCAGCGTGTATTAATGTTAGTGGATACCGGTAGAGGTGACGAAGTTAAAAACCAATGGCTTCAAAATATTCTCAATGTGCAATCAAACGAAGGTGGATGGGGAGATTTCCAATCATTGCTCGCCTTATCGGATACACGTCATATTGGATTTTATAGTCGAGGCATAAAATTAGGTAAGCCAACAGATACTCTACATGCTACTGCACAAGGAATATTACTAATGAGTTTATTAGCACAAGATACCGAAGACTCTGAAAAATCCGAGGAGGAGTAACTGAACCTAAACTTAGATAGGGAAAAAGGGTTCAGATGAAAGTTTTTACATTAACTAAAACAACAATCTCTCTCTACTTTAATTTGATTGTAAAAACTTTCATCTGACCCCAGTTTCGCGCCTGTAATTAATGTTCCGATTTCCATTGGTATGCCTAACGCCTTTGTAACGGGCAGCTTTGTGGCGAAGCCACGTTTAAAGCTGTCCAGCCCGAAGGGCGATCGTTGACAAACTTGTTATACGTGCGGTTGCTCAGTGTAATTATTAGGTGCATATGTTTGTATCCCACCTCCGGCACAAGATCTCTATTTGCTCTTCGACTTTCTTAGAGTCGGCGGGGCTAAAGCTTATAGTGAGTGCCGTACCAGAACCGACAACCTCTTTGAGGCCAGGTAAATTATAGATACACTGGAAGAAGATATTCTCATCTTCCTCACCGTAAAAAACTGGACCTTCGATTACTATCTCATTCATATTCTTAGTACGTATAACGCCAAGCGAAGGGGCGAAGTGCGCAGCACTTTGTCCCGCTTGCGCGTTTTGTTATGTGGCTAGTCAATTAGCTCAGCTCCATGAATAATTATTATTCATTTGGTAATCGGTAAAACTTTGTCGACCAATATTTTAAAATTCGCTTCATGTGACAATTGGTTAGGCCCATGGCCAACATTTTTTAAAAGCAGGTAGTCTTTATCAGGTGCCGAGATGCTATCGAAATACTCCTTTGATAGTTCTGAGGTGGTCAATAAATCTTCTTCTCCTTGAACGAAGTAAACTGGTATTTGAAAATTTAAACCAAGAGACATTAAATCGATTTCTTTCGAAAACCCATCACCATTGAAGCCTACATATTGAATATATGAAAAATCTTCGCCAGCTATATAGCTTTCTTTATATTCAGGTGAAGCGTAAGAGGGAGATGCAACCCAAGAGCTCGGAGGAGGTTCGGTCACTTGGGCTTCAAAGCCTCTTTGTATTCGACGAATTACGCCGAAGTTTCGTGGATTCGTCCAAGGTGGTACACCCAGAGCTTCTATAGCAGAAATAGATTCCTGGTCTTCTTCGTCTTTTGCAAATGCTAATGTCCTATTATAGCTATTAATACTTTCCCGATCTAAACCAGCTTGTGAGGTGCCTACATAGGCATAAAATAAATTAGGGTTTTTGTGGCTTAAATAGACACCAAGAATTGACCCCCATGAACTACCAACTAAAATGACTTTTTCCTTATTAAGATACGATATTAGATATTCGGCTACTCCTATTCCATCCTGTACCATCTGTTCTATATTGAGGTTAGTAGGCTCCGGATTTCGGCCATAGGTTTTCCCAGCCGCACGTTGATCCCAATGAACTATAGTAAAAGTACTTTTCCATTCTGCATACACTGAATCAGCGTAGATACTCTCAGGATTACCTGGCCCACCATGAAGAAAGAGAATTACAGGATTCGAGCAACTATCACCCTTAATAGTAATCCATTGCTCTATACCACCAACAGGGATAAACTTTTCCTCAGAAAGTGGTTGAATTATTGTTGAGCCCTTTTCGCATTCAGGGGCTATTGGGCTGCCACCTAGCTTATTACTTGGAGTAGATTGAGCGTTGGCTGTGGATATAAATGCTAATGTAAATAAAGTTAATATTGTTTTCATATTTTTCCATTGCCCAAGAGTCTAAGAGACACATAACGCCAAGGTAATGGGCAACCTTGTGGCGAAGCCACGCTTAAGGTTGTCCAGCCGTAGGCGACATTGACCGATTTGTTATGTGCTTCAGCTATCATGCTCAATCATTGGATTTGGCGAATCACTAGGCAACTCTTCTGCCCGAGCCTGTGTTTTCCATGCTATTTCAGCAATTTCCCTTACGCGATCAACTATAGGTTTTGCATCTGTTCCTAGTTTTCCTAAAACCACACCAGCATCTCCCACTAGACCCCAAAATCTATCTAGATCGGAGACTCTTTTATGCAATTCAGACTGAAGGTTTTCAAGACGCCTTAAAAGTCTTTGCTTATGGGCATTATCTAAATTTGTATTCTCTGATATTTGACCACGTAATTCATTAACTAAGGATTGAATGCGCTCTAGATCCCCTTGAGAAAACTCATAGGCAAACGAATTTTTAAGAGCTGTTTTATACCTGCTCGTATAGGATTCAACACTTAATTTGACAGCATGTTCCTTAAAGCTATCTCTGATTGCATTTATGTATTGTGAAAGAGCTTGGCAATTGCTAGCTATGTCTCCAGTGGCATCTGGATATTCAATATCAACGTTAAAATTATTAACTTCAACAATCAGCCTAACAAAAGATGCAGATTCCCATAATAGTTCGTGCTCTTCCTCTGACCATGATTGATTATCACTCAATTCTTCGATCCGATTGAGCACCATCTCACAAGCATCGACAATTCCAACAATAGGATCATCTTCAACCTTCGCTATAAATTCTTCATTGAAAAACATCTATTCTCCAGATTGTCTATTTGCACATAACGCTTGGCGCAACGGCGAAGCACGCAGTGCTGAGTCCGGCAGCCGAAGGCTGCGAATTGCCGCCACTTGTTATGAGTTGAGATGCTTGGCATAAAAACCCATTTTTTCACTGTAATTGAAACCGTGCTTTTTATAAAAACTAGCAGCTGGAATTTCACGCTCTGTAGTTAAGTAAATACTCTTAACAGAGCTTGAGATGAGCTCGCTTTCCAAAGCGGAATAAACTTTACTACCAATACCTTGTGACTGAAGTTTTGTATCGGTACACATTTCTCTTAGGTAGAACATATTGCCAAAATAAAACGGCTCCCAGTTCCCTAGCGCAAAACCCAAAATACGATCTTTCTCTATTAGGATACCCAAGAAGCCTTCCGATTCATAAAAATGATTGAGTCGAGTAAAGGCATCTTCTTCTGTCCATGGCTCGTTCCATGGCGCACTAGAAAATACTTGAGCGAATAATTTTGCACAGCCCTTAATATCTTGCTTTTCTATTGAGCGAATCTTCATTTCCTTAATACTCATAACGCCGCATTCAGCGGCTTGTCCGCTGGAATGCATTGTTATGGCCTGATAGCTTAAAAGTGGCGATATACACAATGAGGCCCTTCGTCCAGCAATTCAATTGTCTTTTCATAATTTGCACCTATAGATTCTGCGAGCTTAATAGATGGCACATTGTCTGGATTTATATAGCTGACCAAAGAGTCTATAGCGAGAACATCTCGCGCATATTCTATTGATTTTAGAGCCGCTTCACGCGCATAGCCTTTTCCTTGATAATCGTTAAGCAGCCAATAGCCCAACTCTACTTCTGGCCAACCAGCGGGTCTCCAAAGCCCTACACAGCCCACGAAGTTTCCTGTGCTTATTTCGTCAACTGCCCAATAACCAAACCCTCTTAATTGCCAATGGCCAATAAGAAGCGCAAGGTAGCGCCACGCTTCATTATTATCTTTTTGACCGCCTACATATTTCGCATTGGCTTCATCCGAAAAATATTTAGCGAATAGCTCAAAGTCTTCTTCTTTCCAAAGTCTTAGCCTTAAGCGATTAGTTTCAATGTTGCTCATTGTAGTTAAATCTCGTTTTGCCATAACGCCCGCAGCTGCGGACGACTTGCAGCGACAAAGGAGCGGAAAGGCATTCCGACAGCCTGCGCTTGTTATGCATTACTCGCGATCCCAGCCTGCAAAAGGACCGTGAAAAACCAACCCGTCTTTCACTACGTTAAGAACTTCTTCTTGTGTTGGGAAATGATCTGAGTATTCCGGATAATTTACCAAAACATAGCCTTCCCACCAATACTTTGGATCGAGTTGCATTACCTTGCCATCAACGAGATCAACAAAAATCATACCTACAGATTGCAAAACCTTCACAACTTTCGTTAACGCTTCTTCGTATGTGGGGGCACCAACATAGTAATTAACGGTAGCACCAAGCCATTCTTCCGGCATATCTTCATAGGTGCCGCGCTCAACTTTTAGGGGGCACTGCCACAATTTATTGGTCATCTATACGATTCCATTTTTGATGCATAACAGTTTATTCAAGAGCCCACGGCCTTCTATCACTTTGGCACCCTATTTGGGCTTCAAGTAATGCGACCATAAGC
>ENA-OQVM01004901-OQVM01004901.1-marine-metagenome-genome-assembly--contig:-NODE-4901-length-13260-cov-4.367291_pt1 | contig 13260 bp, 10 predicted proteins | sample MGYA00237776_ERZ505498 | MGnify/ENA primary metagenome ERZ505498 (study PRJEB26159, sample SAMN06265151) | marine metagenome | isolation source: Helgoland LTER site | place: Germany:Helgoland, sampling... | reverse complement strand
CCATCCTCCCCCTGAGTAATCCCATAATATTCTGGTCGATACAAAAACATCACCATATCGGCATCTTGCTCAATAGCACCAGATTCTCTTAAATCTGATAATTGCGGTTTTTTGTCGCCCCCACGAGTTTCAACCGCCCTGCTCAATTGAGACAAAGCAATCACTGGGATATTCAATTCTTTTGCAATCCCTTTCAACGCTCGAGAAATAGAGGCAATTTCTTGTTCTCTATTTCCTCCTGAATTTTTGTTGGCATCTCCTCCTGACATCAGTTGCAAATAATCAATAATCAACAGTTTGATATCATGCTGCTGGGCCAATCTTCTGGCCTTCGCTCTCAATTCTAGGATACTCAGACCTGGTGTATCATCAATAAATATAGGCGCCTCAGAGAGTTTAGAGGTTTTATGAAGTAATTGTTCCCACTCATAATCGGCCATTTCTCCTCTTTTTAATTTTTCACTTTCCAATTCTGCCTCTGCCGAAATCAATCTGTTCACCAATTGAACAGAAGACATCTCTAAGGAAAATATAGCAACCCCTTGTCCATGATCAAGGGCTGCATTACGCATGGCTGAAACGACAAAGGCGGTTTTACCCATACCTGGCCTAGCAGCAATGATCACCAAATCAGAAGGTTGCCATCCTGAGGTGATACGGTCCAAGGCAGTAAAGCCACTGGGTACGCCCGTGAGTCCATCTTTTTTATTTTTTCGTTCTTCTATTTGACTGATCGCCTTGGTAAGCAGAGAACTCATTTTATCATAATTCTTTCTGATGTGAGATTCTGAAACCTGAAAAAGTGCTTGCTCAGTGCGGTCTAGTAACTGGAAAACATCCGTCGTATCTTCATACGCATCGGTGACGAGTTCTGATGAAATCCGAATCAACTGTCTTTTGATAGATTGCTCAGAAATAATTCGGGCATGGTATTCTATATTGGCGGCCGAATTCACACGCGTCGTCAAATCAGCGATATAATAAGAACCCCCAACGAGTTCTAACTTTCCATTTTTCCGCAATTGATGGACGACCGTTTTGATATCCACCGGATCGCTATTATTGAAGAGCTGAACAATCGCTTCGTAAATATTTTGATGGGCTTCTTTATAAAAACTCTCCACCTTTAAAATATCGATAACACTCGACAAAGCATGTTGCTCCAACATGAGCGCTCCTAATACAACCTCCTCAATATCAACTGCTTGTGGTGGTAGCTTGCCCAATGACTCCGTAGTGTCATTGACTGGTTTTCTACGTGCATTGCCCGAAATTTTACGCGATGAAGAAGCTAAAGGGTCCATTAGTTGATCGGATTGAATAGGTTTGATATATAATAGCAAACGTAACATTTCATGTCAACAACTCCGCTTTAATATCAAATTTAGTTTGCACATCTTATCCACAATTTTATACCCTCCACAATTAATTTATCTCTGCATATTTTTAATTACTTTTGACTTACAAATGACCAAATAAAAAATGAATCTTGCGTCGATTAAGGATAAACAAAGAATTGCCATCATCGGAAACGAAGGAGCCCACGAAATCACTACAATTGTCCTGCATGTTTTGAACGTAGTGGGAAAAGCACATGATTTCATCTTATCTCCAGATGATCATCGAATTGGAAGCGCTGCCATCGTCATTACTCCCTGTGACTTTAGTGATTTAGACGAAATAAAATTCGAAGAATTTTTAAAATTCAATCACCATATTGCCCTCATTCATCACGTAGAGGATGAAAAATCAAAAAATTATCAAGCCATTGAAAAATTTATTGAGAAATATGAGCTGTTTGCTGATTTAACGCCCAAAAGCGGTACGTTACTCTATAACAAAGAAGATAACTTAGCCGTTGTTATTAGTGAAAAACAGCGCGAAGGTGTGAGTTTGGTTGAATATGAATCTCTGTCAGGAACTGAAATAGATGGTGGATTTAGACTAGAGGATAATCTGAGCCTCATGACTAAAAATAATAACTTCTTATCCCACGCCGGAGCAGCTAAGGCCTTATTGCAAAAAATATCTCTACCCAATGACCAAATTATGGAAGCTTTTACCACCTACAAGGATTAAAAATAAATGCTAAATCTAAAAAACCCACTGGTCGTATTCGATCTTGAAACTACTGGGACCAATACCTCAAAAGATAGGATTGTCGAAATCGCATTAATTAAGATTTTTCCTGATGGTAAGACAGAAGAAAAGTGTCGGCGTATCAACCCAGGAATACCCATTCCAATAGAGTCTAGTTTGGTGCATGGCATTTATGACAAAGATGTTAAAGACGAGCCCTCATTTAATCAAGTCGCTAAATCCATGTCTGATTTTTTGGAAAATTGTGATCTTTGCGGATTTAATATTTTACAATTTGACATCCCTTTATTGGCCCAAGAATTTGCCAGAGTAGGTATAGATTTCAATACCGACAAAAGAAATTTGCTCGACGCTCAAAAAATTTTCCATATGATGGAAAAAAGAAATTTAAGTGCGGCCTTTAAATTCTACACAGGAGAAGTACTAGAAAACGCCCACAGTGCACTGGCCGACACCCGCGCAACTATGGCTGTTTTTATGGGTCAAATTGCTAAATACGACCAGCAAACCCTCTCCAATCTGAAAGGTGAAGTCTTGGGCATCATCGAAAATGACATGAATTCCTTGCACCTGCTCTTGAATAAAAAAATGGTTGACTTGGCTGGACGCATGGTATTCAATGACCAAGGGAAAGAAGTGTTTAATTTTGGAAAGCATAAAGGCAAATTGGTTAGTGAAGTTCTGCAAAAAGAATCCTCATTTTATGATTGGATGATGAAGGGTGATTTTCCCTTGGATACCAAAAAGAAATTAACACAATTAAGATTAAATAGCTTCAATAAATGATAAAGGAATGTCGCACTCCTGGGCACTCCCGATTTTAAAAATTACAAATCATGGGTAAAACAATCATTATTTCAAACAGACTTCCCGTCAAAATAGAACAGGAAAATAATGAGCTTGTATACAAGGCAAGTGAAGGTGGCCTTGCGACGGGTTTGAATTCTGTTTTTAAACAAGGGAATAATCTTTGGGTCGGATGGCCAGGATTGGCCATTGAAAAGTCTCAAGAGGAAGAAGTACATTCAAACCTCATCAAGCAGCACATGAAACCTGTTTTTCTGAGTAGTGAAGAAATTGAAGATTTCTACGAGGGCTTCAGTAACGAGACCTTATGGCCAAACTTCCATTATTTTAATCAATATACCGTTTACAAAGAAGAGCTTTGGCTCGCCTATCAGCGCGTCAATCAAAAATTTGCAGAAATCGTTTCAAAAGAACTCGAAGATGATGATACCGTGTGGATAAATGACTATCAACTATTGCTTTTGCCTCAACTGATCAGGGCCATCAGTCCTAATGCTACTATTGGATTTTTCCTTCACATCCCGTTCCCCTCCTATGAGTCCTTCAGGCTATTGCCGTGGAGAAGGGAATTACTCAATGGCATGCTCGGAGCTGATTTTCTGGGGTTTCATACCTACGACGACATGAGACATTTTCTCTCTTCTGTCAATCGACTGGCGGGACTTGGTAACTCAAACGGTACGATTAAAGTCAAAAATAGACTCATAAAAGCAGATGCTTTACCCATGGGTATCGATTATGAAAAGTATGCCGCCTCTGCTCAAGATCCAGAAACATTGGCCCGAGAAGCTCGTTATAGAGAATCCATTGGTACCGTAAAACTCATTTTATCCATTGACCGACTGGATTACTCTAAAGGTATCCCCCAACGATTAAGGGCCTTTGAGCTTTTTCTCAGCAAATACCCTGATTTTAAAGAGAAAGTATCCCTTTTTATGGTAGTGGTTCCCTCCAGAGATTCTGTTTCAAAATACAAGCAACTCAAAGAAGAAATAGATCTTTTAGTGGGTCGTATCAACGGTCAATTCTCCAAGCTCAATTGGACGCCTATCCATTATTTCTACCGAAGTTTTCCATTGCCTGCTTTATCTGCATTTTACAGGATTTCCGACGTGGCCTTGGTTTCTCCTATGCGAGATGGCATGAATTTAGTATGTAAAGAATATGTAGCGAGTAGATTAGACAAAAAGGGAGTCTTGATTCTCAGTGAAATGGCCGGTGCCTCCAAAGAGCTCTCTGATGCCATCATCGTAAATCCCAATGATATTCACCAATTGGTTGAAGCCATGCATAAAGCATTAACCCTGCCAGAGGAACTGCAAATAGAAAGCATGACCTCGATGCAGAAGTCATTGAAAAGATACAACATACATGCCTGGGTTAAATTGTTCATGGATGAACTTGCAAATGTAAAAAAAGAACAAAGTCATCTCAAAACAAGATTGATTGATAACCAACTGTCAGAAGAAATCAAGCATGCCTATAAACAATCGAAAGAACGATTGATTTTCTTGGATTATGATGGCACACTGGTTGGTTTTAATGAAAATCCTGATGACTCTAAACCCGATCAAGAGCTCATAGAGATTTTGGAACGCCTCACAAAAGACAAAAAAAATCACATTGTGATTATCTCGGGTAGAGGCCGGCAATCTCTTGAAGAATGGATGAAACCTTATTCATTAGATATTGTAGCAGAACATGGCGTTTGGATTAAAAGGATGGGTAAGCCCTTCAAAACTTTTATAAAAATTAATGCCAGTTGGAAAAAAGAAACCCTGTCGCTCTTAGAAAGATATGTAAATCGTACGCCAGGTTCCTTCGTCGAAGAAAAGGATTATTCTTTGGTTTGGCATTATAGAAAAGTAGAAACGGGTTTGGGAGAAGTTCGAACTCGGGAGCTCACCAGTCATTTAAAATACATGACTGCCAATGAAAACTTGGAAGTCCTTGAAGGGGATATGATCGTAGAAATCAAAAACTCTGAAATTAATAAAGGAAAAGCTGCCCAAAAATTAATGGAAACCTACCCTGAAGCTGACTTTTTATTGGCACTTGGAGATGATTTTACGGATGAAGATACCTTCAAAGCAATGCCTGAAAAGGCTTATACCATCAAAGTAGGCACCAGTGCTTCTGAAGCAAAGTTCAGCGTTAATTCTTATAAAGAAGTCCGGAAACTCTTCAACGAAATTATAAGAAGCTAGGTCTATCCAGTTTATTTGCTATTCTTGTTGCGGCATTTAATAATCCCACATGGCTGTATGCTTGTGGGAAATTTCCCCACATACCTCCATCTTTTTCGTTTACATCCTCACTCAAAAGTCCCACATGGTTACTGAATGAAATAAGATTTTCGAAATATTTGATGGCTTCGTCTAACCTTCCCACGCAGGCCAAAGACTCAACATACCAAAAAGCACAAATTAAAAAGGTCGTCTCAGGTGCCCCAAAATCATCTTGATGCTTGTATCTATAAAAAAGTCCCCCAGAGGCTGCCAGCTCTCTTTCCATGGCGATCAAATGATCCTTGGCTCTTTGTGAATGGCCCGGAAGATAGTTCATCATGATGAGTTGTAGGGTACTGGCATCCATCCTATCTACCCCAACCGCCTGCGCATATCCTTTCTTTGACGGCACGTATGCTTTTTCAATTTCAATTTCAGATCTCTTTTTTAACTTGACTGCTAAGGTACCCATTTCTTCATTTTTTAGTACTTTGGCCATCTTTATGGCAGCACAACTTCCTGCCCAATGAAATAGATAGGTATAGGTATGATGCTGCTTTAAATTTCTAAATTCCCATAAGCCTGCGTCTTTTTCGCCAAACGTTTTTTCAATCATTTTCAGGGTTTTCATAATCAACCCTGAAGAATCAAATCTTTCTGTGAAAATAATTCTTTTATCCTCATATAGCGGCAATAACGATATTAAAACCTGACCATAGACGTCATTCTGTATGTGAGTGTAAGCTTGATTTCCCACCCTTACAGGCTGATTTCCCAAATATCCTTTTAAAGGAATTTCAACTTCAGTAAGGGCTTTTTTTCCTGATATGCCGTAAAGCGGTTGGTAACGACTTTCTTCATCAATGGTCGTATTTAATATGTAGTGAAAATACTTTTCTAATTCTTCAAAATGACCAATATTACTGAAAGCATTTAGCGTATAAAAGGTATCTCGCATCCAACAATATCGATAATCCCAATTCCGGGTACTACCGGGTGATTCGGGTAAACTCGTCGTCATCGCTGCTACAATCGCACCCGTATCTTCATATTGATGAATTTTCAAAATTAAGGCCGATCGGATCGCTTCTCGCTGATAAAAATTAACTACACTAGAAGTTTTGACCCAATCCCTCCAATAAATCTTGGTTCTGCTCAAAAACACATCACAAGTCTCAATAATGGTCCCTTCTAGGGGGGGACCATACGTCAATACCATATACTTATCCTCATTCAAGACAAAAGCCTGATCGTCTACGATATAATTGAGTGAAATATTAGTTGTCAATCGCACATTTGCTTCTAAGCCTAAAAATTCAATGTGATTACTTCCAAGACTTTGTTTGGGAACTACATTTCCATACTCTCCCACTGGTTTACATTTGACAATAATTTTTGGATTTCCTGTTATTCGCTCTATTTTTCTTACCAGCATGAGGGGTTTAAAATAACGATCAGACTGATAAAATCGGGGCGCAAAATCGGTCACTCGATAGGTTCCCTCTGGGGAGGATATTTCTGTCTGAAGGATATTGGTGTTTTCTAAATAAGTCTGTTTGGATTCAAATACCTCTTGTAATGGCTTGATAGAAAATTCACCTCCTTTTTCTTGATCTAAGATAGATCCAAAGACGAAACTACTATCAAATCGAGGCCAACACATCCAAGCAATACTCGTATCGGTATGCACGTGGGCAGTAAAAGCACAGTTGCCAATTACACCATAATCATAGGTATGTCTTTCCATAATGCTATTTTTATTAATCTTTAAGAATCGTAATCATTTGTCATATTCCTAATACGTTGGCCGTAATTTAATCAAAATTATAATATATTATTGATTTTATTATTATTATGGGTAATAATTGCTGTTTAATTAAATAAAAGATGATATTTTAAGGAATTATCAATTATATCCTTAAAAACAGGATGTAAATTACAATTAGAATATCTCCCTAAAGCATTTACTATTTGGCCTCAAATCACTAACTTTGAAATAAAAGAGGGCGGTGCTGGATAATTTATTTTTAAATAAAAAAGTCAAACTAGGACTATGGATCCTATGGGTAGTGATCATTTACCAAACACTTATCACCGCACTTGTAGAGGTAGAGAAAATTAGCCCACAATCTACTTTAAGCGATTATAAAAATGCTTACTGGTACTCTATTGTGACTTTAACCACAGTGGGCTATGGAGATTTATTCCCCTTAACTACACATGGTAGAATTATTGGTGGCGTTTTTGTATTATTGAGTATGGTTTTTTATGCTACCGTTATCGGTGGAGTATCAAGTATTATTGTAAACATTAAAGAGAACAAGAAATTGGGATATGAAGGAACAAGTTTCTCCAATCATATAGTGATGATTGGATGGAATGATTTTGGAAATTTAGTAGCTGATCAACTTTTCGGTGTAGGTAAAAAAATGGGTATTGTAACCGACAATAAAACTACGGTTGACTTCATAAAAGACAAATACCAAACCAAAGACCTCTTTGTGTTATTTAATGACTACAAAAATATTGATCTCTACAAAAAAATTAATATTGAGCTTTCAAGCATGGTTTTTATTAACCAAAACAGTGACACAGACAAACTTGTCACGGCGCTGAATCTCAAAAAACATTATCCAAATCTGAGGTTATCAGTAGCTCTTGACAATTCTGAATTAAAGGAAACCTTCATCGCAGCGGGCGTAGAGCAAATTATATTGCAACACGAAATCTCATCTAAACTCTTAGCTAGTTATATTTTTGAACCGGATGTCGCTGATTACGCAGAATCTATCATGTCTTTTGCTAAATCAGATGATGACTTTGACATAAAACAATTTAAAGTAGTCGCCGAAAACCCTTACCTCCATAAAACCTATGAAGAGGCCTTTTTTAATTTGAAAATGAAGTATAATGGGGTTTTAATTGGGATTTCAAAAAATAAAGAGTCCGGGGGGCGAGAACTGATCAAGAATCCCGCCTTTGATTTAAAAATAGAATTGGGTGATTATTTGATTGTTATCCTCAATGGTAGGGCTCATCAACATATAAGTAAAATTTTTAATGTTGAAGAAGGACTCATACAATAAACTAATTCCAACTCCCATGAAAACTATTTTATCTGTCATTCTTTTGGTGCTCATTATATCCTTTGGCTGTGAAAATCAATCCTTGTCAGAAGATGAAAAATTCTCTACTCGAGAAATTCATGAAAACGTGCAATGGCATTTTGATAAAATAGAGGTCGATGGGGCTGAATATTTAATTCTTGAGAAAGACAACAACAATCCTCACGAAGGCTTTGGCTTCATGTCCATCAGAGCAAACACCTTGCTACAAAAGCAAGATTCAATTCTGGCCTATTTAAAAGCCAATCAACAATTGCAAGCTAAGATTTATGCCGCGCTAAACGGCATTAGTGAGGAAGATGCCTTAGCGCTCAACGATAGGTTGTATCATCGGGCATTAATGAGACAAAGTCAAGAACTTCAAAAGTTGTCTGAGCAAAATCATGCCAGCAAATTACGTTAGTAACATACGCGCTTTCATCATGAATGAGACCCAGGTAATCGCAGCACTTACTTGGAAAGTTTTTCAATAAAAAAATGACTTATAAGACCTAATGTCTTTGCTAGGTCCTCATCTACACCCGCAAGTTTTATTGGGTTTTTCACCCAATTTTTTGCATCAGCAATCTCACTGGTAGATCCAAATACTTCTGACAATAAATGACAATCATGAGTCAGAGAAAAAAGAATTGAAAATGACACATCATTCTTAAATCCTCTTAACACCAATGCCCTTAGAGTATTTCTTATTTCTTTTTCATAGGCATAATTCACATTTTCCATTCGCTCACTCAAAGGAATCCACAATAAAGTGTTCTCTTCCCTTTTAAGAATGCCTCTACCTATCAACAACTCCTCTAAATCGTCATGGAGCTTTTTAAGTTCATTTTTCAATCTTAAGATCTCCTCAATAAGTCCCCCCCCCTCTGTGAGATTTTTTAATACCTTATCTAAAAAAATATGGCCCGTCTGCTTAGTAGAAATTATTTTAATAAACCCTTTTTTGAGGCTGATACTACCCATCAAAGAAAGCTGCAAAATCCCCCCTGCTATTAACCCATAATCAATGACTTTTTCTGATTTTTTAAGCAATTGACCCTCGACATCACCTAAGGCAAGCAGATACAATCCTTCCGGGATACTCAAGCGTAATTCGTGAATCGGTTCTTCCAATTCCACAGATTTTCTTACACTTGCTTTAAGTTGATCAATATCAAAGGGCTCTGGTGTCGAATCTGCTTTTTTTGATGACATTTATTGGATTCTTCTAAGTAGTGCCGGAATGGTCAGGCCTTGGACCAAAATAGAGAAAACAACTACACAATAAGTTGTGAACAAAATAATGATTTTAAAATTACTGGGGATCCATTCAAAATCAGATAAGGATAATGCCAAAGCAACGGAAATCCCGCCTCTCAATCCTCCCCATATAAGTAAGGGGGTCGCCCCTTTCTCAAACTTAATTTTTAGAGACATCAAACCTACAGGTAAGGAAACACCGATGGATCGTCCCGTAAGAACAATCAAAATGCCCACTGCTCCAAGTAAGAACATATCACTGGTGACATCCTTGGCGATCACGAGCATTTCTAAACCAATCAAGATAAATAACATGGCGTTTAAAGTCTCATCTAACAAATGCCAAAATTTAAAAACATATTTGCCCGTGGCATTCGCCAATTTTTCATCCCTTCCTTTGTTACCAATAGATAGACCTAAAATAACCATCGCCAAAGGAGCAGAGACATGAATCGATTCAGCAAATCGACCACCGATCATTACCAGGCTGAGCGTAACCAAAACTTCTAGCTCCACGTAATCGTTATCAATAAAAAGCAAAATTTTAAATCCAATATAACCCAATATAGCTCCGAGCAATAAACCTCCGAAAACTTCTTGACCGAATAAAATACCCACTTCTCCTATATTGAAAGTATCCATTCCTCTCTCTGCAACGCCTAAAATAGTTAAAAAGACAACCACACCTACCCCATCATTGAAAAGGGATTCGCCCGCAACTTTAATTTCTAAGTTTTTAGATAAATTAAATTTCTTAAGTAGGGCTAAAACAGCGATTGGATCCGTAGGTGAAATAAGAGCCCCAAAAAGTAAACAGTAGATAAAATCCATTTCAATCCCCAATAATGGGAATATATAAAACACTAAGGCGCCAACCACAAATGTGGAAATGAGAGTACCAAAAACTGCTAAAATAATAATAGGTACTTTTTCTTCTATCATGGTATTCAAATCCATTGACAACGCTCCTGCAAAAAGTAAAAAATTCAACATGATGTCCAGAAGGACTTCTTTAAATTCAAATTCCTCAATGATATGCTCTGCCCCTTGGGCTATGCCCGGAAATAAAATACCCACCAAAAGAACCAAAGCGGAACTGATCAAAGCAATCAGCATAAGTCCGATGGTAGACGGTAATTTTAAATATGCTATGTTGATAAGAGTGAAAGCAGCTGAGAGGACTAGCAATAATGTGATTAAATCGATAATACTCATAGTAGGTTCATCAAAAGATAAGATTGGGTCTTTAAAAGGCGAAAAGTAACTACAAAAAATTACAAAAAAAACTGTCTACCCGTTTAATTAAGTCTAAAATATTCGTTAATTCGTATTCATATGATAAAAAAGCTCAAGAGTACCAAGCAAGCAAATAAGAGAATAAAACTATTTTTTGTAAAAATCATGCTGCTGCCCCTCCTTTTTTCATCCTGCCAATTGATTCACAAAAGCAGCTGGAAAACCCATGTGAAAAGCATATCAAATGAAGTTGCAAACCTACCCAAATCTTTTACCGGTTTATCTGTATATGACCTTGATCAAAATAAATATTTAATCAAAATCAATGATGATCACTACTTCACTCCCGCCTCGAATACTAAAATCCTTACACTCGCTGCCTATTTAAACCTTCATCTAACTAATATTCCTTCCTTTTATTACCAAAAGATAGAAAATCAACTTCATTTAATTCCTTTAGGAGATCCTACCTTCCTTCATCCAGAATTTGAGGAACAGCCTGGATATACTTACTTAACTTCACTACTCTCTGACTCCTTAATATTACATCCTCCTCTACATCCCATTTCACATTACGGACCCGGCTGGTCGTGGGATGATTATAATTATTATTTTCAATTAGAAAGATCTTGGATGCCCATTTTTGGAAACAGGGTCAATGTCCAATCTACCCTTGATGAAATTACTATTTCACCCAGCTTCTTTGCCCCTTTCGTAAACGTTGATGCTGACAAAAAATATCGTGACCCTGATTATAATATTTTTAATTATCCCATCGAATCCCTTTCTGAAGATAAAAACAATTATGTGCCCTTCAAGGTCAATAATGAGTTAATAAAAAAACTGCTCATAGATACGCTTCCAACAAATGTAATTTTAGGTCTTCCTGAAGCATTGGGTAAAGGCACCCTTATTCAAGGCCCTTTGGTAACTCCCATTCTTAAAAAAATGATGTTTAAAAGTGATAACTTTTTAGCAGAGCAACTATTGATCAATGCGCAAAGAGTACAAGGATATGAAACACAAAAGACGTACCTGAACTATTTAAAATCCTCGCTATTTGCCTCATTACCAGATCTCATGATATGGGTAGATGGATCGGGATTGTCTGTATACAATATGAACACGCCTCGGAATTTAGTCAAAGCACTTGAAATCATCTTTCATATGATTACTTGGGATGAAATCATTGAACTATTTCCTGATAAATTCTCTGATGAAAATATCAATAATTCTTTTGTTTATGCCAAAACAGGTACCTTAAGACATAATCAAGCCCTTAGTGGTTATTTAATTACCCAATCGGGACGAAAATTGGCCTTTAGTTTTATGTGCAACCATTATACGGTACCCCCTTCAAAAATAAGAGCCGAAACAGAAAAAATATTACTCCATATCAGAGATGCTTATTAATTCATCTATCAAACGAAATATTGACCTTTGATAACTTATCTAAGACCGTTACCCATTTTTGCCTTCCCATTTAGTCTTAATTTAATTAAACTTAATCAATAGATCCACTTTTTACCATTCATTAAAATATAAAATATGAAAATGCTTAAACCCCTGATGCTGTGTGCGCTTACCTTCATCCTTGTTTTTCCAGAAGCCTTAGCTCAAAAAAGAAAAAAAACAAATCATTCAGTGAAAAAAAACATACTAAATAACTGGATTTATTAAAGTTATTTAGTATGAAGAGTAAAGGCTTCTCTATTTTTCTCAAACTCTTTTTTATCAAATGAAAAACTGTCGCCGCTATCTATTTGAAAAGAATAACCAGATTTAATCATTAGAGAGCTAAATGTATTTAAGATTTCTTTGTGTGAAATCTTCTGTAGCGCAAATATCAATTTCTCTCTACGATCAAATGTATAATTACGTGTAATTATACACTCCCAGAATTGGGATAAGCTCTCCAATAAATTTTTAGGCTTTTCCTGTAATCTCAATAAAACTGATTCTTTTTGTTTAAGGAAATCTTCTTCAGTCATGATTTTTAATTTATCAAAAAAGTCTAATAAAAAATTATCTATCTCTTGTCCCATTCTAATTCCTGTTGTATTGCACAAATTAATCTCTCCACGTCCTTCTGTATTGGAGTCTGCTTGTTGTAGGTTCCGTTTAATATCTTCCATACTTTAGTCCTTTTCCCTTTTTTTAATTTTTTCGTGCTTTTTTCTTTGCCATGTCCCATTTCAGTTTTGAGACTCGCTTGTTGAAAGTGATACCGTCCAAGTGATCCAGCTCATGTTGGAAACATTTGGATTCCATGCCGTCAAGCTCTGCCATGTGTAGTTGTCCATTTGATAGTTCATATTGCACTTCCACTTTCCTTGGTCTCTCTACTTTCACCCAAACACCCATGAAGCTCAAGCAACCTTCCACGTCCATGACTTTCTCAGTGCTTGACTTTAATATCCTTGGATTGTATATTATAGCAGGTTTTGAAATTGTGTCAAACGACTCGTGTCCTATCGCGAAGAATCTTTTGGTAATGCCAATCTGGTTTGCCGCTAGTCCCATGC
>ENA-OQVM01004900-OQVM01004900.1-marine-metagenome-genome-assembly--contig:-NODE-4900-length-13262-cov-3.605157_pt1 | contig 13262 bp, 11 predicted proteins | sample MGYA00237776_ERZ505498 | MGnify/ENA primary metagenome ERZ505498 (study PRJEB26159, sample SAMN06265151) | marine metagenome | isolation source: Helgoland LTER site | place: Germany:Helgoland, sampling... | reverse complement strand
TACTGACTTACACCGACAAAAATCAGGACGGCTTAGTGCAATATGTTGCCGACCCTGAAATTAATGAATTGGTGATTGACAAGGACATAATTGTTATGGCAAATCCAGAAATAGCAGACCTCCCCAATTGGGTGATTGGTCTTATGGCTGCTGGTGCACTGGCTGCAGCACTATCGACAGCTGCAGGTCTTTTATTGGTTATATCTTCTTCTGTTTCTCATGATTTATTAAAAAAAATAATCTATCCTAAGATCACGGATAAGGAAGAATTAATTGCGGCACGTGTAGCTTCTGTATTTGCGGTTATTTTGGCAGGTTACTTTGGCATCAATCCTCCTGATTTTGTTGCAGCAACAGTTGCTTTGGCATTTGGTTTGGCTGCAGCTTCCTTTTTCCCCGCTATTGTGATGGGGATTTTCAGCAAACGCATGAACAAAGAGGGTGTAATTAGTGGGATGGTCGTGGGTATATCGCTGATGCTTTTTTATATGATGAAATTTAAACTTGGCTTTTTTGGAGGTGGAACTTCAGAAGATTGGTGGTTTGGAGTCTCGCCCGAAGGTTTTGGGACTTTAGCTATGTGTGCTAATATACTGGTTGCAATATTGATTTCTTATCGCACTCCTGCTCCTCCAAAAGCAGTACAGCTGATGGTTGATGAAATCCGAAAACCGTAATAGATTCATCTTGTAATTATAGACGTAAAATCTGCGGAGTAAAACATGTGAAGCAGAAAAACAAACAAGATGTACTTATATCTCGGTATAAAAAGCTAAAAGAAAGTACGTTACTTTTCTATACAGGATTTTATAAACACAATGCTTATCTGACCTGAGCTATTTTTCGTACACGTTTTCGTAAAACCTTCACTGCAAATAAAAGAAAATAAGGGATAATAAGCCTTTAGTTTTTACTACACAATATGGTACAAAAAATACCCCAACTAGAGTAACTGCTAAAGTGATCGATATTGGCTATGCTTCCGACTTTGGAGTGGGTGGTAATAGCAACATCTCCAGGACTGGATTTGAGCTCTTAGCTAAGTATGGGTTTTAAGAACTTCAATATTCAAATAGAATGATTATTATTATATTTAAATAATTTATTTATTTTTATCACAAAACAACAACTTTGGAAAAACTATTAATAATAGTGCTACTTGGTTTAATAGCTAGTTGCGAGGAAGACATAACAACACCTCTACTAAAGCAAGCACAACCCCTACCCATAGTTCATGTTAACACGAATGAAGTTCTTGTCGATTCTAAAGAAGATAAGATACCGGGAACTGTTTCTATTGATGGTGGAGAAAACTTTCCTAGCTTACCTTCTACTCAAATGACAATTAAAGGAAGGGGCAACTCTACTTGGTGGCAAGGAGGCATATGGGGAAAGAGACCTTATCAGATAAAGTTTGAAGACAAGACAGAAGTTTTAGGTATGCCTGAAGATAAGAAATGGGTGTTGCTGGCTGAACTATCAGACCCTTCGTTTATCAGGAATAAGATATCTCGTGAATTAGCAAACAAAAGTCTTTTTGATTACGTTCCGCAAATTGAATATACAGAGCTCTTTATCAACGAAATATATGCAGGACTATATGTGATAGGTCAAAAAGTAGAGGAATCGAGTAACAGGGTGAATATTGGAGATGATGGATACTTAGTTGAGATAGATACTGATGCCGATGGGAGACTTGATCCTGATGATGTGTATTTTAAAACTGATAACTGGCGTGATAATAACGTTTTTAACATAAAGGAACCTAGCTTAGATCAAGGCTCTACGGAGTTTGATTTAATCAAGGACTATATAAACAACTTCGAATCTGCACTCTTTAGTGTTGATTTTAAAAACCCTGAATCTGGATACAGATCATTCATCGACTTGCCTAGCTTTATTGATTGGTACTTGATAAATGAAATATCGAAGAACCAAGACTCACAGTCCTATTCAAGCATATACTTCAATTATATTGCTGGAGAGAAGATCAAGATGGGTCCCATCTGGGACTTTGACCTTGCCTTTGGGAACGTTGATTACTCCAATGCTAAATATCCAGAAGGGTTTTGGGTTAAAGAGAATCCCTGGTTCAAAAGAATGTTTGAAGACCCTTACTTTGATGGTTTAGTAAAAGAGAGGTTCCGCTATTATTTTGATAACTTAGATGAAACCCTATCAAAGATAGATGGTTTTGAGAAACAACTATTACAATCACAAAAGAGAAACTTTCAACTCTTTCCTTTCCTTCTTAATTCTAACGAATATGTGTGGCCAATCCCAGAAAAATTCAATACCCACAATGGCTATGTTGAGCATCTAAAGAGTTGGATCGAAACCAGAATGAATTGGCTCAATACAAACCTATAAGTAAATAGCAAAACACAAGTTACAAAGGGGAGTGAGTCAGTTAATTAATTGGCAACAGAAAGAGGCATTATCTGAATTCAATGTTCCACTGCCTAACTCATCATAAATATAACGAAGATAAGTAGGCTCTAGTTTGTTCATAATAATTATATTTTTTCTTTAAACTTCAAAACAATTAAAATAATTAATATCACAATTAAAGATGGGTACACAGATGTTAACGGAACAGTTAGTGGAGATGATATTTCAATAACAATAAATAATGGGGACACACTTAGTTTTGATGTAAATGCTCCAAATCATCCTTTTTATATTAAGACAGTTCTAGGAACTGGAACAGATAATCAAGCTTCTAATGTAACTAATAATAAAACAATAGTCGGAGTAGTAAATTGGACACCTTCAGCTGCAGGAACGAATTACTAATTATGTTCAGCTCACGGTGGAATAAACAATGATAAGCAAATGCCACAAGACAACTATTGGTTTTTAGGTACCTCAGAAGAAGGAAGAAGAGTTTAAGGGCATTTTATTTTGTTGAGATGATCCAAATCTCATAATAAATTACTCAGCCATTTTCAATATATATTGTCACATCAATAAAATAAAAGATATAATCTTTAGGATTTAATTCATACTGACATCTTTTATTATGGATTTATTGATTTTGTTTCTATTTCCATTTAGGTAAAATTATTTACCCAATTAAAACCTTTAAATTTGATTTAAACAAAAATTATTTCAAGATGAGTAAACTTATTATTGTTTCAAATAGACTACCTCTAAATATTATAATTGAAAATGATAATTTATCTATTAGTCCTAGTTCAGGTGGGCTTGCAACCGGAATGAGTTCCGTTCATAATCAAGGTGGTTCCTTATGGATTGGGTGGACTGGCATTGAAGATGAAAAGTTAGACTTAAACCTAAAAGAGAAAATTAAAAACGAGCTAGAAAATGAAAATTGTGCCTCTGTTAGTTTAAACAAAAATGAGGTTGATGACTTTTATTATGGATTATCTAATAAGGCTCTGTGGCCTCTTTTCCATTATTTCACTGAATTCAGTTCGTTTGACAACACACAATGGGAATCTTATAAGAAAGTAAATCAAAAGTTTGCCGATATAGTTATTTCTAACCTTTCGGACGGGGATAGGGTTTGGGTTCATGACTACCAACTGATGCTATTACCTGCTATGATTAGAAAAATGAATCCCAATGTAACAATTGGATTTTTTCTGCATATTCCTTTTCCTTCCTTTGAAATTTTTAGAATTTTTCCATGGAGAGAAGAACTATTGAATGGAGTTTTAGGTTCAGATTTAATAGGTTTTCATACCTATGATTACGAAAGGCATTTTATGAGTTCGGTAAAAAGATTACTTCGTTTAAATGTAAATTTTAATCAAATAGAACAAAACGATAGGTGCATTACGGTTGATACTTTTCCTATGGGTATTGATTATGATAAATTTTGGAATGCTGCCCATGAACACGATGAATTAAAAATTAATCAAATAACTGATCTTCAAAAACAACTTAATCTTCATATTGATTCTTCTCCATCTAACAAGCTAATTTTATCTATTGATAGGTTAGACTATACTAAAGGGATTGTAAACAGAATAAAAGCTTTTGAGGTGTTCCTAGAAACCTACCCTCAGTATAAAGAAAAAGTTCGATTAGTAATGCTTGCCGTTCCATCTAGATCGGACGTGCCTCAATATAAAAAACTCAAAAGACAGACGGATGAAATAGTAGGGAGAGTAAATGGGAAGTTCTCAACGGTTAATTGGACTCCAATATGGTATTTTTATAGATCGATGTCATTTGACAATCTAATTGACCTGTATACTTCTTCGGATATTGCAATGATAACTCCAGTTAGGGATGGAATGAATTTGGTTGCTAAAGAATATGTTTCAACCCGCACTTCTAAAAAAGGAGTTTTAATATTGTCTGAAATGGCAGGTGCATCTCAAGAAATGAATGAAGCTATATTAGTAAATCCAAGTGATTTAAATGCATTGGCTGATTCAATTAAAAAGGCTGTTGAAATGCCAGATGAAGAACAAATTAAGAGGAATAATACGCTTCAAAAAAGATTAAAAAGATATAATGTTCACAAATGGGCAAATGATTTTATGAGTAGTCTTATAAAAACAGAAAATCAAATGGACTCAGTTAAGTCAACTATTATTGGGGCTAAAGAGAATAAAAAAATCATTTCAAGCTTCAAGAATGCGAATAATAGGCTGCTTTTCTTTGATTATGACGGGACTTTAGTAGACTTTAATACCAATCCAGAATTAGCTATACCAGGTAAAGAAATCTTGAAAAATTTAGAAATCATATCTAAGATGCCTAATACTCATCTTGTAATTAATAGTGGCAGAGACGGAGCGTTCCTAGATAAGCATTTCAAAAATTATAATATTAGTTTAATAGCAGAACACGGATACAAATATAAATTGAGAAATGAAACCCAATGGAGTAAAAATGGAGTAATCAAAAACGAGTGGATGAATCATATACTCCCTTTACTAGAAGGGTTTATTGATAGAACTCCAGGATCTTTTATAGAAAAAAAAGAGGCTTCTATAGCCTGGCATTTCAGGATATCTCCACCTGAATTAGCCGAAAAAAGAGTTGTTGAATTGAACACTCTTTTATCCAGTTTAATTTCAGACGACCTACTAATACTCAATGGAAACAAAGTAATTGAAGTTAAAAACAGTAGAATTAACAAGGGGTTTGCTGCTGTTAAAATTGTTGAAAAAAAGTACGATTTTATTTTCGCGATTGGCGATGACACAACTGATGAATATCTCTTTGAAGAATTACCTGAAAGAGCATTTACAATTAAGGTAGGATCCAAAAATACTGTTGCGAAGTACAATATATCTAATATTAAAAAGGTTCACGAAATGATCCAGAATTTTATTTAAACTAAAAAAAAATGAAAAATGAAAAAACTATAAGCAGAGGTGTTATTGCAGGTAACTTTGACGTTATTCATCCGGGATACATTAAAATGTTTAAGGAGAGTAAAGAGAATTGTGATAAACTGTGTATTCTTCTTCAAACTGATCCATCTATTGAAAGAAGTCACAAACTACCTCCCATATTATCATTAGAAGAAAGAACCGAAATGTTATTATCTATAGAATATGTAGACGAAATAATTGTCTACACATACGAGTCTGAGCTTTATGACATTTTAAAGAAGGAGAAATTTGATATTCGTTTCCTCGGGGACGATTATTTAAATAAATCCTTCACTGGAGATGATTTAGGTACCAAAATCTATTTTTTAAATCGAGCTCATGGATGGAGTACAACCAAATACAAAAATTTAATTGCTAATTCAATAAAAAAGTAATTTATGCTTGATTCAAATAATCTGGACCTTGGAATAATTGGAAATTGTCATTCTTCTGCATTAATCTCCAAAACCGGTTCGATAAATTGGTGTTGTCTACCTGAATTTGATTCCCCATCTGTTTTTGCGAAAATTTTAGATGATAAAAACGGAGGTAGTTTTGAAATTATCTGTGATGAAAATTATAAAATCGAACAGCAATACATCCAAAGAACGTGTATTCTAATCACTAGGTTTTCTGAGGGCAAGAACATTTTTGAAGTTCACGATTTCATGCCTAGATATTTAAAAAAAGATAACAGTTATCATGCTCCTGCCGAGGTGATTAGATTTTTTAAATTGATTTCGGGAAAGCCAAAATTTAAGATTAAATATGATCCTAAGCTAGAGTATTCTAGTTGTAAAACTGAAACATTAATAAAGGATGATTTTATTGTTAGCATTACTAAGGAGGCAAACTACGACAGTTTGTATTTATACACTGATTTTGATACCTCCTCAGTAGTTAATGGTTTAGAGATTGAATTAATATCCGATGGTTATTTTTTAATCTGTTACAATGAAAAAATAAATTCTACAACTCTTAACGAAATCATTTCTGAACTAAACAGAACCAACATTTATTGGATAAACTGGTGCTCTATTACTCCTTCTTTTTCTGAGTATGAGGACGAAATAATAAGAAGCGCTATGACGCTTAAATTACTCACCTATGAAAAAACTGGAGCAATACTCGCAGCGGCTACAACATCGATTCCAGAGACAATAGGTGAGGTTAGAAATTGGGATTATCGCTTTTGCTGGATTAGAGATGCCTCAATGGTTATTCGGGTTGTACATGAGTTGGGTCATGAAAATGTTATAAAAAAATATTTGGAGTTCATAATAGATCTGATACCTGACAAAGGAGATGATTTTCAAATAATGTACGGTATTAATGGTGAAAAGGAATTGAAAGAGAAGAAGCTAGATCATCTTGCCGGTTACAAAAACTCCAAACCTGTAAGGATTGGAAATGCTGCTTTTAACCAAAAGCAAAATGATATTTATGGAGTTCTTATGGATATTATTTACACTGAAACTAAATTATTTTCTGATGATAAAGACCTCCATGAGCAGTTGTGGTCAATTACAAAAAATGTAGCCTGGGTAATAAATGATCAATGGAAGTACGCGGATAAAGGAATATGGGAGTTTCGTGGGGAAAATCAACATTTTACATTTTCAAAAGTGTTGTGTTGGGTAGCAATTGATAGAGCAATCAAAATTGCTGAGTTATTTAAAAAAGATAATAAAGCCTCCAAATGGAGTATTCTGAGGGATGAAATTAAACAAGACATAATTCAGAAGGGATGGAATGACGAAAAAAAATCTTTTACTCAATCCTATAATTCATCCGATTTAGATGCCTCTATTTTACTGATGGAGCCCTATGGGTTCATTAAAGCAAATGATCCGATGTACATCAGTACAGTTCATGCTATAGAAAAGGAATTGTCTAATGACGGCCTTCTGTATCGATATAAAAATGAAGATGATTTTGGCTTACCAAGTTCCTCGTTTACTGTTTGTACATTTTGGTTTATTGATGCTTTAAATAAAATTGGAGAAAGAAAGAAAGCGAAAATACTATTCGATAAATTACTCTCCTACAGTAATCATCTTGGCCTTTTCAGTGAGGATCTAGACTTTAAAACTAAAGAACTCTTAGGTAATTTTCCTCAAGCTTATTCTCATTTAGCTCTAATTGAAACTGCAATGAATTTAAATAAATCAAAAATATTAGTGAGTTAAATAACTTTGAGATTTATCTAGAAGAACATGAACAAGCAGAATGGGTTCATTATAAACTTAATTCTACAATGCTAAAGGGAGAGATATCTAGGAAAAAAAACTACACAATTGATCGAAAGGTTTCAACAGGGTCTGTAAAAACTAGTGATTACACTAACTCAGGATTTGACAGGGGCACTTTGTTCCCGCTGCAGATATGAAGATGGATTTTACCTCGGTGAAAGAAGCCGCTTACATGTCAAACATATCCCCTCAAAAAACAAAATTTAATCAGGTTAGATAATGTCAAGAAGCTTTAAAAACAGTTTTGTATATTGTATTGATAAATTAGATATTATTAACCATAAATCAATTAAAATGAAAAAAATACTTTGCCTGTTTATAGCGACTGCATTTTTAGCCTCTTGTGAAACAAATGTAACTGAAGAAACTGATAAGATTGCCGGCAAGTGGCTGAGAGAAGGAAATCGATTAAATAAAGGGTATATGGCTGGTAACCAAAGAGACTATGATATTGTTAAAAAGTTCATGGATGCTTATGAAAATATGGATGCTGAGTTAATGGTAGAATTATCTTCAGACACTCTTAAGTTTCATCCTTCTGATTTATCTGGAGTTTTTGATATAGATATGACAAATACCGGTTTTATCAATGAAAGACAGTCGAATTGGGACTCAATTTCAAGAGATTACGTAGTCATATTACCATTAAAAATGGAGGGCACGAAAAATAGAGTTGTAACAACAATGTTTTCAGAATCAAGATATGTTAAAGATGGTACTGTTGATTCTATAAATTTTTATGAAAGATTGTATCTTAATGAGGATGACAAAATAGTAAGGGTCGTTCAGTTTAGTAGACCAGCCAATGAATGAAATAGAGTCTATATTGAATATGATTTAAACATAAAAAACCCCCACTAAAAGCGACAAGCTAAAGTGAGGGCTACAAAGAATCAATACCACTTGACCTTAATTTACAAGCTTTAAAAATAGTTTTGTACAAATAGCTTTACAATACACCTTACCTAAGTTAAAACAGGAAACAGATGGGGTTGAAGACTTGCCTTTGTTTGTGGATTAAATTACAGAAATACTACTCCAAAAATATAGTGACAATACAATGCAACTACTTTCACTTTGACTTGAAGTGGTAATGTGGTAAATTTAGTTTTTATATCATTCATTTATTTTTTAGTATATTCAACTACATAATAACTAGTTATGCGAAGACTAACTATACTTGTTTTTTTTATTCTTCTAGCTATTGGCTGCTCAGTAACTGTTAAGACAATTAATAAAAGTAAGAATGCCTATACTACAAAGAAGCATTCAGGCTTGTCATCTTATGCCAATCAATACTTTTGGAAAAACTTTCACGAAGGTAACTACACAAAAATTGATAGTATTTTGTATTATTTAAGTGCTGCTTATAATGAAAACCCGAATGACCTTGAAACTGTTACGCATTTAGGTTTTACTCATATGTGGGCATTAAGTGAGCGACAAAAGCTTGACGTTATTCCCCCTACAATAATCGACCATGGAACATTAGCTTTAAAATATTATGGAGAGTCATATAAATTAAACCCTAATGACCCAAGAATACTTGGTTTCTTGGCCGATGCTAAAATGACCGTTGCTGATATATCTGATGACAAGAAACTAATGATAGATGGATATTTTAACGGAAAGAAATCCATTAATCAATGGAAAGAATTTAACTACTTTACAATTGGTTACTTCTTGAGTCAATTACATCAAGACACTTGGCAATTTAAAAAAGCATTAGAATGGCAATGGAAAACTTTAGATGAGTGCTATTGTGAAAAGTTCGATAGAAAAAGCCCAAGTATAGAAAAGTATCTTCCGTTGGTAGATACCGAAAACGACTTAAAAAGGAAAAGAGCTTGCTGGAATAGTTGGATCGCACCCCATAATGTAGAGGGATTTTATTTAAATATGGGAGATATGCTCGTGAAAAGTGGAGACTGGGAGAAAGCTATACAAATTTATACTCTTGCAAAACAAGTTCCTCAGTATAAAAATTGGCCTTTTAAAGATGTACTTGAAAAAAGAATAGAATCAGCGAAAGAGAATATTCTGAAATTCAGATTACCGATTGATAACAGTAAAACTCACCAAGTTGATGATGTAATTCTAATAAATTCTTCTATCTCTTGCGTCTCTTGCCATAAAATGAGTAATGAAGATTTAACTACCTATAAAAATTTTGATTGGAAGAAATATAAAGGTTGGGGTGGTGCGAAGGTTGTTCTAAATACCAAGTTTGATGATTGGTGGGAGGATAGATGGATAACTCTATTTGGGTATGAGGGAACGCGTGACGGAGCATTCATTGACGGACAGAAACCACGATACTACTTGTCAACAAACCGACCCAAGGCAGATGGTATTAGATACGCACTAATGGTTTATCAAAATAGACATAGGGGTGGAACATTGGAGATTGCGGACTGGATAGTATCTTACGAACAAAAGAGGTCTATATTGAGAACCAGTGCGTTCCAGTTACCAGAAAGTTTTGATAGACAATCTAAAGTTGGTCGATACAGGATGAACGCACACAAGACTTTAGAGAATGTTTCGGTGGGAGTGTTTCCTTAGGTTCTCAAATCTTATAAGTTCTAAGACTATGCTTTGCCATGTCTTAAAATGCCTCTTATATTGGCATTATTAGAACTTTTAAGGAGTTATGAGAATGGCAATTGTTGCTTATTGCAGAGTTTCTACTGGAGAGCAGTCTCTAGATATCCAAGAGGAAATAGTAACCAAATACGGTGTTGATAAAGTATTCGCAGAGAAGGTGTCTGGAACTACTCAATCGCGACCTAAACTAAAAGAGTGTCTATCCTATGTCCGTGAAGGTGATGTCCTTGCAGTGACGAAACTAGACCGTCTGGCAAGGTCTGTATCCCACCTCCACACCATCTATGATGACCTAGAGAAAAGAGGTGTTGGGTTTGTGGTTATCCAACAGAATATAGACACCACCACCAAAGAAGGTCGGTTGATGTTTTCTATTCTTGGTTCCTTGGCACAATTTGAAAACGAACTTCGTAAAGAGAGATGTGAGGAAGGCAGACAAGCAGCACTCTCTCGTGGAGTTCGGTTTGGGGCACCCAAGAAGTTAGATACTAATCAAGTAGATGAGATGCGTGAGAAACGAAAGGCAGGAGTTCTTATCAAGGATTTGATGACGGAATATGGACTGTCTAAAGCATCTGTTTATAGACTGATGGCAAGTTAGTATGAAATATCAAACATATGACGAGTTTTTAGCACTGGTTGCGGAGTTCTGTTTGGAACATCGCAATCTCACGGATGATGAACTGGACAAGTTGGTCAAGAAGACTTTCAGGATAGATCAGGCGACCCTAAGAGAGATGGATGGGGTGGGTGATTTAATAACAGTTAATGATTCCAAAGAGGATGGTTACTGAACCTCTGTGGTGTTCATTGTGCGCTGAAACTTCCAAATTTCATGATCAAGAATTCTCGGGGATAGTGTGGGGTGGGATTCCTTAAGAATATTAGAACATCCCGTCAAAATATCTAGCAAACTGTTTTGCGTTAAAGTTTCATTAGTTAATTTATTAAAATACCTATTAATCATTCTATCGGGTTTGATTAAATTATCGTTACCAGCAAGCATTAAAAAATAATCGTAGGAGATACCGCTTTTTTGACCAGTTATCTCTCTAATATCTCTTCCTATGGTCTCAGTATTTGAATACAGATGTTTTATATCATCAAAAGTATTTACTTCATTACGCAAAAGCACAGATGCGAATTGATAAACCGCTTCAGTTTTTAAAATACCTGATCTCGTAGAGGTTCGCTGCCTATTTTTAAAAACTGTCTCTGTAAATTTCTCTACTGTTAACTGATCGATCTCAGAAATTAACGTTTTTAAGGAATTTTGCTCTAAAGAACTCGGATAACTGTTCTCCTCTCTCGATCTATACATTTTTAATCCAAAATAATCTGCATAGTTAGCAACAGTATTTTTTACCGAGGAATATCTAACTCCTATGGAAAAGACGGCATCGATAACACATAGTGATAAGGAAGAATAAAAATATGAATCACTTAAAAAAGCATTATCTAAATCGATATCTTTCCTTATTTGTTCACAAATTATCTCTAAATTTGTATTATTTATTATAATTTACCCCTTTAAATAAATAGGTTAATCGACAGTGTCTGGTTGGAGAAAAGTCTGATCCTATATAGTCAGTAATTTAGAATATCAATCTTCACTTAAAAGACCAAGACAATATTCACAGTGTGCAGTAGGCGTTGAGGCGCATAGTTTGAAACACTGTAACCTGACAGATAATGAACTAAACCCACCAATCACTAAACCCTCAAGAAGTCTCCTAACTTTTCGTCCAGTTGAGATATGGGGTAGTAGAACTCTTGTATCATTGTCATCGATGTATCTGCTCTTCGTGCGATGTCTAGCAAATCAACATTTGGTTGTGACAAATTGAAGATGAGAGAACTATGTCGGAGGGAGTAGAGACTTCTTGATTCCCCTAGTCGACCTTTAGTCATTTTGAGTTCTCGCAACACTTGGGAGAACATATTAGAAATATGTCTCATTGCGGTTCTTCTGTTTTCATATTGCGGGGCAAACAAGTAATCACCTGGTTGATGTTCAGGTCTTCTCTGGATGATGTCTTTATATGCGTAATACGAGGTTGAAAGTGTTTGTACAATCATAGGTCGATTCTTCCTAGTAATAGGAAATTCAAGATAAGTTGTATTATTCAATTCTTTGATTTCAATATCCTCAAACTTCAACGAATAGATTTCACTAACAGTGGGTCTTAACATTGAACCAGTCATAAAGATGATGAATGAGTGGAGTTCTTCATCTATTTGATATTTCGTTCCGTTCAGAGTGGTGTAAGAACTACCGATGAGATTTTTTGTTCCATCTCTTAGTTTTCTGTACTCGGTTAGATTGAAATAACCTCTGGGTTGAGACTTTTTGCCTCTGAACTTTGGAAAGACAATATTTGATATGCCTGCAGACTCTAATATCTTTTTTAGAAGGTTTTTATGTTTATTAAGATAAGTTGTTGTGAGGTGTTTGTTGTTGAGAGGTAATTGTTGAAAGAAATCCTCTACATCTTGAAGGGTGATTTTATTGACATCCCGATTACCGAAGAAGTCTAAAAGACCATTCGTCCTTTTCAACAATCTCTGAGTATCAGTCCATTGCTCAATGCCACTAGGTCTTGGTGGTAATTGCTTTTCTTTCTGAATTAATCTTTTTGCATACGCAGAAAATGAATTACCGGAATCTCCAACTAGGGAGTTTGGTGAGGTAAGGAGTTCTGATTTCCAGTTAAATAGAATCTTTTCTGCATCGTTTCTATTCTCTGTATTTAAGCACTTACGATAGTACCTTCCATCGAGACGTAAACATCCATACCAACGAGGGGATTCAGACCTTTTATAAATCTGCATGTTGGGCAATATTTTGATGCTTTTACTTTTTGTTTTACGCATAGTCTATACACAGTATAACGACTGTGTATAACTGTGTATATTATAAAGTTTTTCTAGTTTGCGAGGATAGAGACTAAGTTATTGATTTTAAACAATAAATGGTGCCCAGACCTGGAATCGAACCAGGGACACAAGGATTTTCAATCCTTTGCTCTACCAACTGAGCTATCTG
>ENA-OQVM01004897-OQVM01004897.1-marine-metagenome-genome-assembly--contig:-NODE-4897-length-13266-cov-17.529001_pt1 | contig 13266 bp, 9 predicted proteins | sample MGYA00237776_ERZ505498 | MGnify/ENA primary metagenome ERZ505498 (study PRJEB26159, sample SAMN06265151) | marine metagenome | isolation source: Helgoland LTER site | place: Germany:Helgoland, sampling... | reverse complement strand
TTTGAATTGTCTGGAAAATGATTTGAAATGAAATCTTCAGGGTTTGCGTTGAAGTATTGTGCGTTGAAATTTTTATGAAAGGAGTTTGTCTCATTATTATAGGCCCCTGCTGCCCAAGTCAAGTCATATATTTGATAGCGTCCATTTACTTTAACAACATTCCAAGCGTGATTAGAGCTATAAAACCCAATATCTTGTGCACTCGTTTTACCATCTCCAGTCACATAATTGTTTTCAATATTAGAAAGCTCACATAGTGCAATAAATAGTTCGGCATAGTCTTGGCAAACCCCTTCTTTTGAATTAATAGTATTCATTGGTTTTCTTGCCCGTTTTCCATATGCTATACTGTTAGTTATATACTTTGCAATCGCATATACTTTTTGTTCCTCATTAAAGTTTGGTTTTATAATTTGGTTATGAAGTTGTTCAATACTGCTATAATTTTGAGTAGGTAGGGATGCTAAATGAGTGTCTACCGCACTGAATTCCTGAGAAATGCTTTTTGTTGAAAAACATAGGAAGCACAGAGCGACTATAAGTTTAAAAATAACATTTCGCATAATCATAATTTTTCCTTCAGTATTTAATTAGAAATAATTTTATTTTCTTCTGAAGGCCCTTTCTTTTGAAAATCAAACTTTCTTTCCCAAACCTTTGTGCTCCCTAGGTAGGATTTATTTTCATCTAAAATATTGATTATATGATGGTCTATTGGTCTTGATTTATTAGTGTAAAATTTATGATTCGAATAGTGTATATTGTCTATTTTTCCAATAATTTCATATTCATTAACCTTAAATTGTGAAGTTATTTTCCAAACCTTAATTAAAGATTTCCTCTTGCCATTATCTTGAATGGTGATAAAATAACCATCACTATTGGGGCTGGTTCTTCGATCATGAGGCTCTCTAGCTATAATATTTTGGTAATAATTTTTTTGGACAGTGGGCAGCGGTGCTTTATATCCACAACTTGTTGAGTTTTTTCTAATTATAGACCCTCTAAAACTCCCTCCTTTTCCATCATGGTAATATTGATATAGGTCAACTCCATAACATATTTCTTTAAATTTTTTACCTCTAGCTGGGTATTTTTTTTTAGGTGTTTTTTTTGGAATAATTATCTTAGAGTCCTCATTAAGTATCGTATAACTATAATTAAACTGTTCCCCTAGGGTGGCATTTATTGGATTTTGTAATTCAATTAGAATCGTTTCGTCCTGTTCCTTTATTTTATCATTTATAATATCCAATTCAATAAACCCTTTTTTTTGATTGGCTTGTAGTATCAGCGTCTCTGTCAGGATTGTATAATCATCTTTAGTAGCTGTTCCAGAAAACTTTAATGGAATTTTGACAATTGAATCGGTTGTTTCAGAAAGTACAACGGCAATTTTTACAACGTTTTGTGATTCAGGTATTCCTGTTTTCAGAGTTTCAAAATTAACTGTAGGAATAAAGACAGGTGTTTCTTCGGGGGTTCCATCTGTTATAAGCGCCTCTTTTTCAGTACTAAAACTAAAGATTGCTACAAATATCAAACTCAATAGTACTAAATAAGAAGCATATTCTTTTTTGTGTGGTTTAATCGTATTAACAGTTCCAGCAATCGCTTTTTTGGTTTCAATAGTGTTTAATACAAGTGCTTCAGAATTATTTTTTTTAAATTTTAATTGTACCGATTCAAAAGCCCATAAACTAGTCAATTTAAGATATATAAGAAGTTTACTTAAATTAGGTGAAATATTTTTTAAATATGGGGCAGTATTGTTTTTTAATTCTAATAACAGAGAAGCAAAGGAATCCGTTTGCTTTTCAATATTAAAATTCATCACTTCATTTTTCTTAAGAAAAAGTTGTTGCTCAATTTTTTTATATCCAGGTTTCTCTATTTTTATAGTAATAGGAGAATTTTTAGATACATCAAACGATTTGCTAAATTCGGTCCCATAATGCTGCTCTTCATCTAAATAAATTGTAGCATCAATCCCATTAGCTATATTAACACTTAGATTAAAAATAAAATCTGTGTGAATATCTTTAATATGTTTTTTGAGTTGTTCCAACTCTTTTTTAAATGCATCACAAGTTGTAAAGCGTTTTTTTGGGTCTTTTTGTGTTGCTTTCTGAACAATAGCATTAATTTTTAGGCTTACTTTGGGGTACACCGATTGAATTGATGGAAGCGGTTCGTTAGCCACTTTTGAATAAATTTGTCCTTGTGTAAATCCTTCGTAAGGTGCTTTTCCGGTCAACATTTGCCATAGTGTAATCCCCAAGCTATAAATGTCTGAATATTTTGTGATAGGTTCTCCGTTACAATGCTCTGGACTCATGTACATAGGAGTGTAACCCGCTGAGCCTCCTATTTTTGTTAACGTAGGATCGTTTTCCGTATTTTTTGCAATTCCAAAATCCAACAATCGAATTTCGGATTTATCATTTATCATGATATTAGAGGGTTTGATATCTCTATGAATAATTTTTTTCTTGTGAATATGACTCATTGCCTCCAAAACCTTGATAAAAATATCAATTGTTCTTTCTTCTGGAATTGGACCAGTCACGTTTCTAATATAAAGATCGAGTGGATGGCCCTCAAAGTATTCCATCATTAAATGACATCCAGAACTATTTGCGATATATTCATAGACGCCTACAATAGAAGGGTGTCCTAGACTTGCTAGCGTTTTAGCCTCTTCTTTAAACCGTTTTACATGAAGCCTATCACTCGTCAATGACATGTGTAAGGATTTAATGGCAACATTACGTTCAAGTGAAGTGTCCCATGCAAGAATTACATTTCCTTGAGCGCCTTCTCCGAGGTCTTTAATTTTTTTATATCTTTCTAATCCTTCCATAATTTTTTTACATTTTAAAGTACTTCAACCTTTTTCTTAAGTTGTTTAAAAATAAAATAAGTCATTACTCCCATTAAGATTAAAATTGCCAGTGTATCGAGCTTTAGTGTCCCAGCCCATTTACCAAACCAATTTGTGTAATCTCCATAAAATTTTCTTGTTAATTCTTCGATAGCATTTGAAGCTCTTCCTCCAAAGACCACTTCATCTTGAATGTTACTAAAGCCTTCTGTTCCCCAACGTGTGAATGTTAAGTAGCTAATAATTTCTACTGGAAGAGTACTTATTTTTGCGACTAATCCAGCCAGCATTATCTGCGGGATAAGCACGATTGGAACAATGGTCATTACTTTTTCGGCTGTGGCGAGACTAGCAGATAATAATAGTCCCAAAAATGTAGCTGCTATTGATAGAAAAGACATCCAAATAAAGGATGAAAAAGGGGTATTATACGCTAAAATTTTGTCTCCTAAACTGTAATTTATATATAAAATTCCAATAAAAATTGCTGATTGTATAATAGAGAAAAAGGCTAAAACAGATATTTTAGACAATACATATGGAGAAATATCCATATTAAACATGCGCTCTCTTTTAAAAATAGAAAGTTCACTTACAATTTCCCTTGCAGCATTATTTGTTCCAAACCAAATAGCAGACAATGCAGTGATAAATGGTACAGCTGGAGTAATGTTTTCAAAAATGAGACAAATAAGTATTGCAATAATAGGAGCTTGCAGAAGCATTATAATAGAATTAACCTTATCGTTAGTCTTAATTTTAAAATAGCGCTTACTGAGCCATTTGTATTGTTCAAAAAAGGGCTTATTTAATGATTTAGATTGTGAGTTTTCAGTTTCTGGTATTTCACTAACAGGTCTTGGGTTTTTATATTTTTCTATCCAAGAAGTATCAGATAATAATGAGAAAACAGATACTGCTGTTTCAACTCCAAAATAATTTTTATATTCTTTTGTATCTCCAAAATATGTAGGAAATCCTCCTTTAGCTAAAAATATGACTTCATCCATGTATTCAAGGTCAGAAGGTTTATGAGTGACCATTACAATGGTAGTCCCTTTTTGTGAAAGTTTTTTTAAAATATTTAAAATACCTTCTACAGTTTGCGGATCTAGCGGAGAAGTTGGTTCATCAAGAAATAGAATCAAAGGATCTGACAGTAGTTCTAATGCGATACATACGCGTTTGCGCTGCCCTCCGCTTATAGCAGATGTTAGTTGATTTTTTGTGTCTTTTATATCAAGTTCTTCTAATATCTCATCAATTTTTTTTTCTATTTCAAAATCAGTTATATTGTTTAATCTTAATTTTGCAGTAAAGTACAGTGAGTCTCTGACAGTGAGTTGTGGATGTACTATGTCATCTTGAGGTACATAACCTATTTTGGTTTTTATAAATTCATAATTTGAAGTTAATTCTTGTCCAAATAAGTAGACTTCCCCTTCAGTAGCTGGAGACACCCCATTTAACACCTTCATTAGTGTACTTTTTCCACCACCTGATGGTCCCATAATTGCCAGTAATGATTTAGAGGGAACAGATATATCCATTTTTGTTAATGCAATTTTCTCATCTTGGTTTCGTTTTTGATAAACTTTAGTTATTCCTTTCGCACAAATAGCAAGTTCTTCAGATAAATCTTTTGTAACTCCACCCAAAGATAATTGCAGTTTCCCAATAAATATTTTATCAGAATCTACTATAGATTGTGAACTCTTAATTTTACGGCCATTTACAAAGGTACCATTTGTTGAATTTAAATCTTTTATGGAATAGGTCCCATCGGATCGCTTTTGGATTTCTGCATGCTGCCTGCTCACAGAGCCGTTATTCAAAACAACGTCACATTCATCAGTTCTTCCGATCACAACCTTAGACTTGCTTTTTAGTTGATCTAAAATATTAACTTTAGCTTCCTTAAAAGAAGTATTTGACAAGGCTTCAACAACAATTAAAACACCATCAGCAGCTGCCAATTGGATTGTATCTTTAGGATTTATTATATAGGTTTTTGAAGGTGCTATTTTTGTTCCATTTAAAAAAGTCCCATTTGTGCTGTTTAGGTCTTGTAAATGAAGTTGGTTTTTAGAGTCGTAAACAAGTTGGGCATGATTACTAGAAATTAATTTGTTATTTAATTTTATGGAGGCTTGATTACCTGTACCAATAACTACAACATATTTTTGATCGTTAGAAAAAGCTATTTTTTTAAATAACGAATTGTTTTGATATAGACATAGCTTTAAACCTGTACGCATTATTTTATATTAATTTCTTGGCTAATAGGATTATAATCTACTTCTTTTAAAATAGTCAGTGGTACTTGAATCTGATTAAAAACGATTACGGCATTCGCTCTAATAAATAAAGAATGTGTTTTTTTAAACAGGTTTTTTAAAATTGATCGTCCTAGTTTAGCTGTGTTTAATGTGATGACAGATTCAATATCAATTTCACTTTTTCGGACTACTTGTATGGGGTTCGCTAAGCTTGATTTTCCAATTAAGTTCGTATATATGTTAGAGTCAAAAATTTCAAAATCTAATTTTTTAATACGATAGTCAAAGTTGAAATTATTTTTAAACGTTAACGCTGATATAATGTCAACAGTTGAAAGTCTAATATTTTTGATTTTTACGGACTTAAAATTGACATCAGATTCTTTTAAATTATTTTTTAAAAGAGGCTCTATTAAGTCAGATAACATTAATTGATGTTCAACATTAAACTTATAATTGACAGGGAGAATCGGAACTTTAGCAGATCCTTTTACGCGTAAGTTGAGTGTGTCATTTAAACTGACAGCTTGATCCAATAGTAGAGGGTCAAGTGTAAGCTTTGTTTTTAGGTTCAAAGTATCTCGTTTTTTAATATAAAATTCGTTCAACAATAGAATTTTCCCAATAAATAAACTATCGATAAATAGCTCTAGTTTCACATCCTTTGAACTTAACACAAACCTATTTGGGTTGTAAAGTTTTATATCTGTGACAACTGCATAAGAATCGCCACTTGATTCCATAACCACATGATCTAAAGATACTAATTTAGGATCCTTAATTGATGCACAGGCTGTAATGCCCAATAATACGGAACTAATTAATAAATACTTTAACAATAACTTCATATTAATTACAGTTTTTATTATAGTTTGAGGTTAAGTGGTTTCTGATACATTTTGATCTGTTTTTAGAGTAGGGATGAGATCTAAAAAAGTTATCAAGGATATCAAATTCATTTTCATTTTGACTCATTCGTTTCCATAAAGTTATAGCATCACAGTTTCTAAAACTTGTAGGGTAAACCAAATCCATCCCAAATAAATCTGCTTCACTTTCTTGTTTTTGATTGAAGCTTTGAGTAGTTGCGTTTTCAATTCCCAAAGCAATTTCTCCTAAAATCCCCCATTCACTAGCTGCTTTTTGTTTTTTCATACCTAAGGTTAAGTGCCCTAATTCATTGTGAGCTATTTCATGCGAAATGATCGCTGCTATTTCAGAATTTGTATTGCAAAAATCATACATTCCTTTAAAGAAAAAAATGTGACCTCCAGCAGTCATGGCATTTAACATTGGGTCGTCAATTAAATATATTTTATAATTAAAACCTCTCGGTTTGGCCAAACGACTTACTAAGTTTCTAGATATGGATTTTAAATTTTGAAACTCTGCACCACTTTCAATAAATCGATATTCCTTTTTGTAAGCCTTTAATATCTGACGACCCGCATCTTGTTCATCTTCAACAGAAATATCAATAGTATCAAAAAACGAACTTTGAACTTCTCTTGTTATTTCTCCAAAGTTGTAAATCGCATCATTACTTCCAATATCTCCATTAGAAGTTAGGCATGAGAAGTCATAAGTAACGGTTGTCCGTTGTTTTTTTTGTTGTTTTCGCTTGATTGGTATTTCTGTATCCGTCATTTCAGCTGTAACAACCTCATCGTTGTAATTAGTGTTTTGCTGAGCGAAAGACATAATGATAATAATTACAACAATAAGTACCACAAAAATTAAAGAATACTTATAAATTGGGTTTAAATTTGTTGCTTCAGGTTTTAAAACAGGCTTTTCTATGTAAATAGGGGCGGGGTCTTTTAAAGTTTCATAAACCTTGTCAAGATTGTCATTCGATATCAAAAATTGAGGCCACTCGACTAGCGAATTTCCGACCCTCAAAACATCTAAAGTTTCTAGTTTTACAGATTCTTCGATTCGAACTCCGTTAACATAGGTGCCATTAGTAGACCCTAAATCTGTGATAAATACATTTTTATCATCATCAATAAATACAACTAAATGCTCTCTTGATACTGTTTTGTCATTGATGACAATATCATTTGTTGGTGCTTTACCTATCTTAATTTGTTGCATGGTCTATTTCTTCTAGGCTATTAATAAATGCTTCACAATTTTTAAATCTTTTATCGGAGTTTTTAGATGTAGCGATATCAATAATTTTTTGCAATCGGTTGTCTACATGAGGATAAATAGTGATCAGCCGTTCTAAAGGTTCATTTTGAATTTTTCGTTTGATTTCATCTTTACTATCTTTTGATGAATAGGGCGTAGTTCCCGTTAGCATTTGATGCAATAGGACTCCAAGAGCATATATATCTGTTCGGTGGTCTAAAGTTGAATCTAACTGAAGTTGTTCTGGTGCCATATACATTAGACTGCCTACAATCTGATCCATACGGTCCTCTTTACTACCTTGAGAAATCCCGTAGTCAATAACCTTAATTTTTCCCGAATTACTTATAAGAATATTACTCGGTTTTATATCCAAATGTAATACGCCATTGTAGCCAGGAATAGGAATTTGTTTTTGATGTGCATATCCAATAGCTGCAGCAATTTCTTTTATGATTGCTATGGCCACTTCAGAAGGGATCGGGCCTGTAACTGTTCTAATGTATTCTTCTAAAGTCATACCTTCCACATAATCCATGACCAAATGAGCTCCATCATTTAAAATTAAATCCTTTAATTTTACAATGTTTGGGTGGGATAGCATTAAATAGATATTTGCTTCAATTCTAAAACGCTTCAGCATTGCTGGGTTGTTTTCAAAATGACTCTTAAACAAAGATTTTACAGCAACCTGAAATCCGGTATGGGTGTCCACAGCTAGGTTAACAACTCCAGTGCCACCATTTCCAATTTCTTTTATGTGTATGTATTTTGTTCCTAAGTCTGGAAACATAAATTTTTATTTTTTGTTTAGCGTATCAACTTTGGTTGTATTCACTTTTTCTGATTCCTTCTTTTTCTTTTTCTTCTTCTTTATTTCAGTAGTATCTACGGATTTGTCTTTTGATCCAACAGAAATGCTTATTCCAATTTGGGTCTTATTATGTTTATTCTTTAAGCTGTCAACTTCGGACTTTTCAACTTCTAATTCCGCCTTTTCAGCTTTTCGTTTCTCGTTCTCTAATCGTTCCTTTTCTAATCGTTCTTTCTCTAATCGTTCTTTCTCTAATCGTTCATTTTGTTTTTTAGTTTCTTCAGAAAATTGATTGATAGGTTCCTTTTCTTCTATTTTCCCATTCTTATTTATCTCGGGCATATCAACTTCGCCGTCGGTCACAGAGACCATTAAGAAATCTCCTAAACCTAAATTTTTGACATTTTTTCGGTATTCATAAATAGAAATTGGTTTGTCATTTCCCTTTTTATAGAATACAGGACAATTTATACAGTAGTTATCGGCTCCTACTTTTTCGTTAACTTTAGTTTTAAATTCAGAGTTAAGTCTCTTTGTACCCCATCCTTTTTCAACAACAACTTTTATAGTGTCTGTTCCTGTTGTAGTTGAACTGTCCTCCGTATCTTTTTTTGTTTCAACATGTTCCGAATTTCCTTGATGCCCATCTGAAATCTGAAATTTCTGATATCCAAAATATGTTACAAATAATATTGATACAACAATTAATGGAGCAGCCACTTTATGTTTTAAAAAGCCAAGAAGGTTTTTTTTCTGACTTTGGGGATCAATTATAATTTGTTGTGTTTTTGTATCGATTAAATCCTCATTATTTTTATTTACAAACTGTGTATTGATGTGTTTACTATCAAGGACTTCAATCAGGTCAACAGAAATATTGTCATGCCCTCCAGCGGCTTCCGCCATTGTTATAAGATTATTACATTTTGTTTCAAGTGTGTTATTGGTGTTAATAACAGAGTTGATCATTCGGTCATTTATAAGACCGTTTAAACCATCAGAACACAATAAAAAGGAGTCGCCAGATTTGGCTAAAATGGGCTTTGAAGCAACTTCAACTTCAACTTCTTCCGCAATTCCAAGCGCCCGTGTCAGTTGGTTTTTTTTGGGGTGAGTTTCCATTTGTAGATCCGTAATTTCTCCTTTATCAACCAAACCTTGAACATAAGAATGGTCTTTTGTTATCCTGTATAGTTTTTTATCTGTGTGAATGTAAATTCTACTATCACCTACATGGGCAATGTAAATTAATCCTTCACTCTCTAATAATACAGTACAGGTTGTCCCCATCCCTTTAAATTCTGGTTTCGCTTGTGCAAAACCAAAGATTTGCAAATTAGCAAAACTAATAGCTTCGCTTAGGGCCAATTGAGGTATTGGGTTAGGCGAATTAGAAAAATACTCACTTATGGAGTTGACCGCAATATTTGAGGCTTTTGCACCCCCAATATGACCTCCCATTCCGTCACATACAATACGAAGGTTGATATTGGATTTATTTGGTGTTGTTATATGACCAATACAATCTTCATTAGCTTTGCGAACTAGGCCTACGACTGTCTTTGAAAAATAATCTAATTTCATGTGTTAATTTTATAGGTAAAATGTAAATGTAGCGTCTGCAATTTCAATAATATCTCCATGCTTTAGAGGGCTGCTTTTAAGTTTATATCCATTGATAATCATTCCATTAGTACTGTTATTGTCAATAATCATATAGTTGGATGCTTTAAATGTAATACTGAAGTGTGTCCTGGACATATTCAAATTTGAAATATGAACATCATTAGATTTTTTATCTCTACCAAAACTCATGATGGGTTTATTAATTTCAAATGAATCACTGTTTTTAGAATCTGAAAATTTTAAAATTGGAAAATTCCCTAAAGCTTTCATTTCTTGAACTAATTTTGCCTCCTTACTGTTTTTTGCTTCCAGTAATTGCGCAGCATTTAAATCATTTTTACGCTGTTGTTCAAGTTTTTTTATAGATTCAATCTCTTTTTTCTGACTTAAAATTTCAGCTTGTTGTTTTAAATTGTTTTTCTTCTGTTCTGCCGCTTCGTTCAAGGATTTTAATTTATTAGCTTGTTGTTTTGTTTTAATTTTTATAAAAACTAGAATCATTAAAATTATTAGTAACGCACTTATTAAAATTGTTGGAAATAGATTTTTTTCAATCTGCCCAAAATACCAATTTCCAGGAGCATTATAAATAAATTTATTGGTATGAGGAGAATTTATTTCTTTTACTAGAATTTGTTGTTCGCTACCATCTCCATAAACATTGTCAAGAAATAGTGTTGCTTTAGCAAACGTCCCATTAGAACGTTTAACAACGTTATTTAAGATTGAGTTTATTTGAGTTTCTGCTTGATATTGTTTTTTTCGATTGGTTTTTTTTAAATTACCCCGACTTAAGTCAAGTACTTTAGATTCTCCATAAGTTTCCGCCGCTAAAATTGGATGTGAATGTTGTCGATAATCAGATCGATTATACTTAATAGTATTAATTACAATGTTTTTTTCTTTGGCTCTTTTTATAACATTTACAAATGTTTTCTCTGTTGAGTATCTGTTGGTTAGCTCTTCAGATAATAGTAAAATTGATTTATTAATTTTTTCCGGTACTTCAATTAACAAATCGATTCCTTCTAAAATTGCACCTGGTATTTCAGAAACTGGTTTTGTTTCTCTGTTTGTCGATGCATCATAATTACGAATAGCATTTTTTAGGACCTCAATGTTATCTGTAAAATTAGTATGTAAGGGAACAAGTACTCGTGTATTATCTTGTTTTAGATGAAATGTAGCCAGTTGAATTTTATCTCCAGTATTCACAAAATCATCTATAGAATTTTCTAGCGCTCTAAAAAAAGTATTAACCTGTTCTATTCTCTCATCGTTGTTGATGGACTCCACCAAGATTAAAACACATTTATTTTTTTTTGAATAGTTAACAGTATCATTTACTTGCGTCATCAAAACAGAGTCTATGAGGACTTCGTTTGAGCCTTTAATTTTAAAAAAATCATAATTATTTTCCGTCTTAAAATTTGGGTTTCTATTAGAAATGTCAAAACTTATTGAAGGATAATTTATTAATTCAACTTCACTGGTTACTTTAACCTGAGCTTCTAAGTTTAAAAAGCTTAAAAATACTATCCAGAAGTATATAATATAGTTTTTCAAAGCAGTAATTATTTAAAAGCTTTTTTGAAAAGCAAAGTTGTATTTCCTATTTTAATCTCATCTCCGTCATTCAACTCCGAAGGATCTCTTGGAGATAAATCTTCTCCATTTAAGGTCGTCCCGTTTGAGGACATTTCATCAGAAAGTAAAAACCGATCTTTTCTACATAAAATGAGTGCGTGTACAGAAGAAACTTGAGGATCTTGAATGGTAATTTCGCTAGAAGATTTTGACCCGATCATATTTCTACCCTCAAGTATTTTGAAATCAACTCCAAAATCTTCAATATCAAAGCTAACTAACCAGCCCCTTAATCGTCTTCTAGCTTGTGGACTAGAGGTATCACTCGACGAACTTTGTTGGGCGCCAACAATCATAGTTTTTGTCGCATCAAAAGGCTCGTTTGGAGTTGATGCTTTTGTATTTGTTGATTCTGATGAACTTTGACCACCAAAAACTTGAGTTTTCAGTGATTGGTCTTCAGATGTTGATTCTGTTTTGGACAAAAACTCTGTTTTTATGTCCCCTGATGAATTATTTTCAGGGCAGTAAGGACAACTAGTTTTATCCTCTTTATAAAAATGACCCTTTGAACATTGATTAAAACCTTCCATATTATTATTAAATTAGTGTTTGTATTTTTTTAATTGAAAAAATCTGCTTCCGAAATTCCTGATTGAGTTAAGTTACCACCAACAGATTTTTCCATTGTAATAACATATCCACCCACTTCATTTGCTTTAAATTGCATGGATTCATCGTCTTTATTAAAATGCTTTTTTCCGTATCGATCGGTCCACATATATTTACAAATGAAAGACCCTACCGGAATATTCTTAAATTTATAGCTGTCATTTGATTTTATATAAGCATGCCGAATAACCCTTCCAGAACTAAATTGTTCAACAGCAACTATGATGTCACCATCAGAATTATTTATTTGAATGTAGGTGTCTTGCTTATTATCTGAGATTTCTGTTGGAAATTTGTTAACGAAAACTTTTTGTCCAGTGTAGTATTGCGCGTTGACTGAAATTGAGGAAATTAGAAAACAAACAAAAAAAAATCTTTTTGAGTTTGATAAGATCATATTAAATTGGTTTTAAAACTAAAATAATGTTTTTTTTTTAAATATCATTTATTACAAACTAAATTTTATTTAATTATATCTAAATTAGCGTTTACAACCAATTTGATATTATGAATAACAGCATGTTTAGTTTTATTTTTAGTATGTGCTTTTCACTTTCCCTAGTCCAAGCGCAATGTGATCAACCAATTTTAAAAACTATTTCATTTACCAATGGAACAGAAGTTGAAACGTCTTATTGTGGAACTGTGAATGACAGGGGTCAGCGTGACGGTCAGGGTCGCTTAGAGTATATCAACTACGATATTTCTTATGAAGAGGGTATTTGGAAAAATGATCAATTAAATGGTGAGGGGAAAACTGTCTCTACAAATGGTCAAGAGTATGAAGGTATTTATGAAAATGGTCAATTGATTAAAGGAGCGTTTATTTCAAACATTAATGGCGATTTATGGACCTATAATGGTGAGTTTAACGGAAACTATTTTCAAGGCGTAGGGATTGAAAGAAGAGAGGTTGATAATCAGATCATAATAAAAGAAGGCGATTTTTTTTCAGACAAACTATATCAAGGTACTGAAACCGTCCTATTTACGAATTCTGGTATTAAAATTATTAGTGAATATGTGAAAGGCATTTCAACGGTTGTGAACCGAAATGACATAAATACTTACAATGCGGAAGATGTAGTCGGAGATACGGAGTTTATAGAAGTTGGTTTATTACAAAGAGGAACTGCTGTTGATTCTCGCCTGGCGTATGACGTCGAGTTAGAAATTAATGGTGTTAAAGGTGAATGGCTTTTGGACAGCGGAGCAATGGGTTTTACTATTGGTAATATAATGTTTGAAAGACTAATTGCTAATGGAGT
>ENA-OQVM01004896-OQVM01004896.1-marine-metagenome-genome-assembly--contig:-NODE-4896-length-13267-cov-4.545337_pt1 | contig 13267 bp, 6 predicted proteins | sample MGYA00237776_ERZ505498 | MGnify/ENA primary metagenome ERZ505498 (study PRJEB26159, sample SAMN06265151) | marine metagenome | isolation source: Helgoland LTER site | place: Germany:Helgoland, sampling... | reverse complement strand
GCTCGACAAAATGGCAACTCGGCACGTTGAACGGGTTGGTCGAGGTTGTCGTGTCGATCACGGTCGGGGCTAACGCGTGACGGGCCGAGTGCACAGAGGTGGCGTATGTTGGGTTGGACAGGGTTGGCGGGCTTTTGCACGTCGGTTTTTCCTTGCGCTTTGTCGCACCTGTGTTCCACGATTGCAAGGCTCTATGGGTTGGAAAACGCGTCGATACTGCCTGGCCTCAGTGGCCTGCTCAGTAACTTCAACGGCTCGATCCTTGAGGCTAAGGCATTCATTGCAGTAAACGAAACTGTCGATAAGGGGGACGGCTCAAGGTTTGGGGCAGTTGAGACGATAAAGTCATTTATCTCCGACGACCAAATCAGCGTGGAGCATAAAGGTCAGGATCGCCGCCAAGTCGAAAACTACGCGCGCTTCATGTTCTGCTCTAACCATGCGGATGGTCTACCCTTCGACGAGAACGAGCGGCGGTTCTTTGCGATTGTCTGCCAAGCCACCGAACCTCTCAGGGCGGATTTTTACACACGCTTCGCAGAAACCTTTAGTCATGAACAGGCGCTTGCGGACCTCGCGGCATGGTTGAGAGCAAACTATACCAACCGTTTACCAAACACCGCGCCACCAAGTGACACAGCCCTTATTCAGGATGAGTTGGTCGAAGATTGGGTGGCGACGCTTAACGACCATGTAGACGGCAACCGCATGTATCCAGTTGCCCTACCAGCGAAAGACATGCGCGAAATCGCCGACCGTTTGTCGGGTCGCAAACTCAGCGACTATCATCGCACCAAGGCGCTGAAACGGGGCGGATGGACACGGGGCAAATTCAAGGGGAAACGGTGCTACTGGCGCGGTGACTGGCAGCCCGACTACCTCGACGAAGACCTGAAGAATGAGCTTTGATGATCACCAGTGGACACCCAGGACACCCGCCGCCTATTGGCGTTTTTTGTGATGCTGCCTATGACCCTAATCTTGAAAATCACCGCTAAAAATGGGTGTCCAGGGTGTCCACAGCTCAGCGAGGGATACCGCAAGTTTGCTTAACGCTCCCTTGGCTCGCCCTCTTCAGGGCGGCCGATCAATGTTTCGATCTCGGCCATCACTTGAGGGCTTAAAGGCCCGAACCCTAGCGCTTGGGCATTCTCCTGCGCCTGAGCGACAGTCTTCGCGCCGGGGATCGGCAAGGTCCGCGGGTTCTTGGCCCACAGCCACGCCAAGGCTCCCTGTCCGAGGCTGCGCCCTTCTGAGCGGAGCAGCTCACCTACGGCATCAATCTTGGCCAGCAAACTCGGTGAGGGCCGACCGCCTTTGAAGTAATCCAACCAATCCATATCGTTCGAGCGGATGTCATTGTCAGGCAGCTGTGTGTCTGCACTGAACTTGCCCGTCAGCAGTCCCATCGCCAACGGCCCCCGATTGAAGGAAGCAAGGCCATGCTTCTCAATCACCGCACTCTGGCTCGGTGCGTCGAAAAAGACGTTCATGGCATGCTGGATGGCGATGCAGTTTTCCCGGCCACCAACCGCCTCGGCTCGATCAGGAAAATCGGTGGACCAGCCGTAGGACTTCACCCGTCCTGCTGCGATGTGATCATCAAGCCGATCAAACAAGCGCAGCATCTGATCGATATCGCCGGTGTTGAGGTGGCAGAATATCAGGTCCAAGTGATCGCGCTGCATCCGGCGTCGGCTGGCTTCAATGGCGGCATCAAGGCTCTCGGCCGACGTTTCCTCGCCCAGAACCTGCTTGGCGGCTTCGTCAAAGGCGACACCAAACTTGGTCGAGATGAACACATCTTCCTTGTCTTTGAGAACCTCGCCCAACAAACGCTCAGAATGCCCGGCACCGTAGGCCGCAGCCGTATCGAAGACCCGGATACCAGCCTCATAGGCCGCAGCAATGGTCGCACACGCCTCAGCGTCATCACCCCGATGCCAGCCAACGGAAATCTTTGCTGCATTCAAGGCTCCACCGACAGCCCAACAGCCCATGCCAAGCCGAGGATATGTTTTTTGGAGGAGCTTTATTCGGGCAGTGTCAGGGTTCATCGACTGTTACTCTCAGTTTAAAAGGGCTCCAAAAGGCTGTGTGCGCGCTGAAGGAGACGGGGAAAATCTGCACTGTCTTTGATTTTTTAGATTAGCGCAAAGCGTCGAGATGGCCTGCTCAACTTGCAAAGAATTTAGGGAAGCTCCATTTACGTGAATACGTAACAGATGTCAGGTTAAGGAACTATCCGGTGCCGTCCGCTAATTGCCTTTTCACACCTTAAACTTCATGATGCATTAAATCGAACAATTTGAGACTTTAATCTTGACTGATGATGTGAACCAAAACCCAGAACAAATTGCCCGAGACAGCATCGATAAGCGTCTGAGGGCGGCGGGTTGGGATGTTCAGGACAAGGACGCCATCGATTTTAGTACAGCGTTCGGCGTGGCTGTTCGTGAGTATCAGACAGACGTTGGACCCGCCGACTATGTCCTTTTTGCAGACAGGCAGGCCGTAGGTGTTGTCGAAGCAAAACCCGATGATTGGGGCGTCCGATTGACCACGGTCGAAGAGCAGACGGAGGGTTACGCCAATGCGAAACTCAAATGGATCACAAACGCCCAACCGCTCCCGTTTCTCTATGAAAGCACAGGCCAGATTACTCGTTTCACCAACGGTGATGACCCGCATCCACGATCACGCGAGGTTTTCACCTTTCACCGCCCGGAAACTTTGAAATCATGGGCCTTGGCTGCAAAGAACCTTCGTAAAGGGGTTGCAGGCCTGCCGGATCTAAACACAGACGGTCTGCGCGAATGCCAGATCAAAGCCATAACAAAGCTGGAGACCTCCCTTAAGGCTGATAAGCCCCGCGCCCTTGTTCAGATGGCAACTGGTTCGGGAAAGACCTTTACAGCCATAACGCAAGTCTACCGGCTGCTAAAGCACGCAGGCGCGCGACGTATCCTGTTTCTCGTCGATACCAAAAACCTGGGTGAGCAGGCAGAGCAAGAGTTCATGGCCTACATCCCAAACGACGATAGTCGTAAGTTCACAGAGCTCTACAACGTTCAGCGCCTAACCTCGCCTTCAATCGCCAACGATAGTCAGGTCGTCATCTCTACAATCCAGCGCATGTACGCCACGCTAAAAGGAGAGGAACTGAGCGAAGGTGCTGAAGACGAAAACCCAGCCGAGCAAAAATGGCGGCGTAAACCACCGCTGCCTGTTGTCTATAACGCCAAGTTGCCACCGGAATACTTCGACGTCGTCATCATCGATGAATGTCATCGTTCGATTTACAATCTATGGCGTCAGGTCATCGAATATTTTGACGCCTACCTGGTCGGGCTTACCGCCACCCCCGATAACCGAACTTACGGCTTCTTTCAGAAAAACGTTGTGAGCGAATACACCCACGAAGAAGCTGTTGGCGACAAAGTCAACGTAGGCAACGAGATCTACCTTATTGAGACCCAGATTAGTAAGGGTGGCGAGACACTCAAAGCGGAGCAATTGGTCGAGAAACGGGAACGAGACACCCGCGCCAAACGGTGGGAGGCTCAGGAAGACGATGAAGCCTACGCCGCAAGCCAACTTGACCGCTCTGTTGTTAACCCCGACCAAATCCGCACTGTTATTCGCGCGTTTCAGGAAAAGTGGCCCAAGATCTTCCCTGGCCGTAAAGAGCTGCCCAAAACACTGATCTTCGCCAAGACTGACAGCCACGCCGACGACATCATCCAAACCGTCCGGCTGGAATTTGGAGAGGGTAACGACTTCTGCCGGAAGATCACCAACGGTGCGAAGCATCCCAAATCTTCGCTGTCAGCCTTCCGCAACGATTATTACCCGCGCATCGCCGTTACTGTGGACATGATTGCGACCGGCACCGACGTTAAACCGCTCGAATGCCTGCTCTTCATGCGTGATGTGAAGTCCAAAAACTACTTCGAACAAATGAAAGGCCGTGGCACCCGCGTTCTGAAAGCCGACGACCTCAAAAAAGTCTCCCCATCGGCTCACGCCAAAACCCATTACGTTATCGTCGATGCTGTGGGCGTGACGAAATCGCTCAAGACCGCGAGCCAGCCGCTCGACACCAAGCCTTCCATCCCATTCAAGGATCTTGCCATGGATCTGATGATGGGTGATCGATCGGAAGAAACGGTCAGCTCACTCGCCGCACGTCTATCGCGTCTCGACAACCGGCTTGGAGAGGAAGATCAGGAAAAGATTGCGACGGAGGCGGGCCAATCCCTCACGTTCATTGTGCGCGCGCTTTTCGATGCTATTGACCCGGACAAGGTTGAGGCGGACGCCAAGGCCGCTGGCAATACTGAGCCAGATGACACCGCAATGCAGACCGCCCGGGAAGAGCGGATCCGTGAGGCTGCAAATGTCTTTACGGGTCCACTTATCACCATGATTGAAACGATCCGGCGGGATAATGAACAAACCATCGACCATGACAACCTCGACACGCTTTTGCGCTCGGACTGGGCTGGCGATGCGGCAGAAAATGCGCAGCAGATCGCGCAAGAATTTGCGGAATACCTGACCGAAAATCGAGATGAGATTGAGGCCCTGTCGATCTACTTCAACACGCCCGCGAGGCGATCTGAAGTGACCTATGCCATGATCAAAGACGTTCTCAAAAAGCTGAAGGACGACCGCCCAAGGTTGGCTCCGTTTACGGTCTGGAACGCCTACGCACACCTCGACGACTACAAGGGCAGTAACCCCACCAGTGAACTCACGGCGCTTGTAGCGTTGATCCGCCGCGTGACCGGGCTGGATGACCTGGTTACCCGTCAATCTGATCGAGTGCGGCGCAACTTCCAGGACTGGGTTTTGAAACGGCACTCCGGCGCAGGCGAGAAATTCACGGAAGCTCAGATGGAGTGGCTACGCATGATCCGCGATCACCTCGCCACGTCGTTTAGCATCGAGCGTGATGACCTCGAAATGGCCCCCTTTGACGGTAAAGGCGGCATGGGCCAGATGTATGCGCTGTTTGGAGACGGCATGGACACGATCATGGCCGAGATGACTGAGGTGTTGGCAGCATGATTGATTTGCCGGATGGATGGGCTGGCGGAGTATTGTCTGAATTCATAAAGCCTCGCGGTGAAAGGGTGTCACCTTCCAGTTTTCCAAACCTTCCATTCATTGGAATGGACCATGTGGAGGCTCACACAACACGCATTTTAGGCTCCGTCCCAGCTTCAGAGTTAAAGAGCACTTCTGCCCGTTTTTTCAAGGATGATGTGCTGTACGGGCGCCTAAGGCCTTATCTAAATAAGGTTGCTCAACCAAAGTTCGACGGTCTTGCCTCAGCAGAATTCATCGTTTTCAGTGGAAATGAATTAATTGACCCGGCATTTCTCCGGCATCGAATAAACGCCAAAGACTTTGTAACCTTTGCAAGTAGCTTGGATGCTGGAGACCGCCCCCGTGTCAACTTCGACCAAGTGGGCACTTTTGAGGTCCTCGTCCCTCCCCTCAACGAACAACGCCGGATCGTGGAGAAGATCGAGGCGATGTTTGATGAGATCGACAGGGGGGTAAAGAGCCTAGAAGCGGCACGCAACGGCCTTAGCCTCTACCGCCAATCCCTGCTGAAATCAGCCTTCGAAGGCAACCTAACCGCCGACTGGCGTGCTCAGAACGCAGACAAGCTGGAACCCCCTGAAACCCTCCTCGCGCGCATCCGAGACGAACGCTTAGCACGGCATATGGCCGAGCTCGACGAGTGGGAAGCATACGTAGCTGAATGGAAAGCCACCGGCGAGCAAGGCAAGAAGCCCTCGAAGCCAAAGCCAAAGGCCGATTTTGAATTTCATTCAACCAAGCATGTGCTGCCATGGCCTTCCGTTCAGGTCAGGGCAATTCTGTCAGCACCATTAATCAACGGTCGCTCCGTAAAGGATAAAGCAGGCGGATTTCCAGTTTTACGCCTCACATCATTAAAGCGTGGAAAAATCATTCTCACTGAAAGTAAGGACGGAAACTGGACAGAGGACGAAGCCCGGCCGTTTCTCGTGGAACAGGATGACATTTTCTTAGCCCGCGGGAACGGGAGTAAGAAACTAGTGGGCTTAGCTGGACGCGTGATGGATAAGCCGCCACGAGTGGCGTTCCCGGATACGATGATCCGCATTCGACTGGACACAAACACAACGCGGCCAGACTATTTCATACTGGTTTGGAATTCATGGACTTTACGCAGTCAGATCGAAGCTGCCGCTCGCACTACTGCGGGCATTTACAAGATCAACCAAGATCATGTTTCTGGTTTTTTGATACCTCTTCCTTGCTTGCGTGAACAGTCCGAAATCGTTCGTATTCTCGACGCAAAGCTTGAAGCTGCGGACAATCTTGACGCCGAGATCGACACTGCTCTTGCCCATGCCGATGCTCTTCGCCAGTCCATCCTTAAAGAGGCCTTTTCTGGCCAGCTGGTCCCCCAAGACCCCAACGATGAACCCGCGTCAGCGCTTCTGGAGCGGATCAAAGCTGAGCAGGCAAAAGCGCCACGCGCTGGACGCAAAAGAAAGGTATCGGCATGACCAAGAGTGGGCGCTCCATAGAGCTGTTTTTCCACGACGGTGATCCCGAAGGAATGACGACGGCCACGATCCCTTTCCAGTGGACCGGCCATGTCCTGGTAACCAGTCGCACGCAAGTGACTGAGGCTTTGGCTGAACCAGAGGCGGCCCAACCCGGCATTTATATCCTATCGGGCGAGAAAGATGGGGTGGACACGATCTATGTCGGCGAGACTGACGAAATTCGTGCTCGAATAAAGCAACATATTCAAGCCGGTACGAAAGATTGGTGGGACAAAGCCATTTTTGTCACCGCGACCGGAGAGCCGCTGAACAAGGCGCATTCAAGGTTTCTGGAAAGTCGCATCTATTCGACGGCCAAAAGCACCGGAAAAGTCGGTATCGATAACTCACTGGTGCCCACAGAAAGCCCGCTGAGTAAGGCAGCTACGGCGCACATGGAAGATTTTCTTGATAAGCTGAAGCTCGTCTTGCCCGCCCTAAAATTTGATTTTCTCAGTGACCAAATGTCACCAGCTAGTAGGTCCGTCGAGAACGAACCTGATGACGACATTAAGTATTTTGTCCTGAAAAGCACGACGTTGACTGCCCGTGCTTGGAAGGAAGGTTCAAAGTTCTTTGTGGCAAAGGGTTCAGATGCTCGCGAAGACTGGGTCGGCGAAAGTACAAGGGAGAGTTCCTATGGGCGTCTTTACCGAGACTTGGTGACCCGTGAGGTCATCGGTGATCAGGGCGGCAAGCGTGCTTTCCTGAAGGACTACGGCTTTAAGAGCGTCAGCGCAGCCGCTGCCGTGATATATGGAAGGCCTGCCAGCGGTACCGATGCTTGGCGGCTGGCAGCAGACGAAGCGGTGTCGTTCGGCGACTATGAAAAAATGCTGGTTGAGCAAACGAACGGGGAAGCCGGAGAATGAATACCGCGCCAATTATCTCTAAGGTCTGGAGTTTCTGTACCACGCTGCGCGACGACGGCGTTGGGTACGGCGACTACCTTGAGCAGTTGACCTATCTCATCTTCCTGAAAATGGCGGAGGAGTATGCCAAGCCGCCCTACAACCGTGATGTTGGCATCCCTGAAGGGTTCGACTGGTCGAGCCTGAAATCGCGTCAAGGGGCAGAACTGGAGGCGCACTACGTGATGCTGCTCCGTAAACTCGGCGAGCAAAAAGGCATGCTTGGGCAAATATTCACAAAGGCCCAGAACAAAATCACCGACCCCGCCAAACTGTACCGACTGGTCGACATGGTGGATGGCACTCAGTGGGTGATGTTGGGTGCAGATGTCAAAGGCGACATCTATGAAGGCCTGCTGGAACGCAACGCCGAGGATACCAAGTCTGGCGCTGGACAGTACTTCACGCCGCGCGCCCTCATCCGTGCCATGGTGGAATGCGTTCGTCCTGAGCCTGGAAAGACGATTGCGGACCCGGCAAGTGGCACCGGTGGTTTCTTCCTCGCCGCTCACGATTTTCTGACAAACCCCGACAACTACGCACTCGACAAAGACGAAAAAACCTTCCTGAAACACTCCACCTTCTTTGGGAACGAAATCGTAGCGGGGACCCGACGCCTTTGCCTTATGAACATGTTTCTACATGGCATCGGCGAAATGGTAGGGGATACACTCGTGTCACCGGCAGACGCGCTGGTTTCTCCGCCGTCTAGGACTGTCGACTACGTCCTTGCCAATCCGCCCTTTGGAAAGAAAAGCTCGATGAGCTTCACCAACGCCGAAGGTGAGCAGGAAACCGACGACCTCACTTACAATCGTCAAGATTTTTGGGCAACCACCTCGAACAAGCAGCTGAATTTCGTCCAACACATTCGAACAATGCTCAAGACCACTGGCCGAGCAGCCGTGGTGGTGCCAGACAATGTCCTTTTCGAAGGTGGGGCTGGAGAAACAATCCGCCGGAAGCTGCTGCAGACATCTGACCTACATACCATTCTCCGGCTGCCTACGGGGATTTTCTATGCGAAGGGCGTCAAAGCAAACGTTATCTTTTTTGACAACCGTGCCGCCAGTCCTGATCCCCAGACATCCAAGGTCTGGTACTACGACTATCGCACCAACGTGCACCACACTTTGAAGCAGAAGCCGATGACGTACGGGCATTTGGAGGACTTCGTCGCCTGCTATAACCCAGCGGATCGGCATGACCGCACCCCGACATGGAATGAGGCAACCCCTGAAGGTCGCTGGCGAGCGTTTGATCGGGAAGAGCTATTATCGAGAGACAAGGCGAGCCTGGATTTGTTTTGGCTCCGTGACAATTCGATGACCGATCTTGAAAATCTGCCGGAGCCGGAGGTGTTGACGGAGGAGATCATTGAAAACCTGCGCTTTGCCCTTGAGAGCTTTGAAGCCGTAGGTGTCGAGTGAGGATCCACTTGCGATGCTGGTCGCCGTCAAACCACGTCGATAGAGCGCTAGGCGATAAACCGTACCAGCCAGACAAAAACCGAGACATAATTCGATTGTCTGAATAAAATAACTGGCACTGTTGGTTTGTTCTTATAGATAATGGGGGAAGCCTTTTATTAATTTTAATTTGGAGAGGCGAAAATGGCGACTTTTGCTAAGGGTGCAGAACAGAAACTTCTGACCGGAGCATGGTGCCGTTTCAGAGCTTTCAGATCGGGAGCACAAACGTCAGGCTGTGTTGCACCATAAAGTCCTTCAACCGAAACGGTTTATTCTCTAAGTTTACTTTTTACATCATCTGAAGGCAGGATGGGCGGAAGCGCCCTACTTTTCCGACACATATGCAAGATCAAATCGAACGTGTGCTGGACGCGGCACGGCAGAAACTGATTGAGACCGGTACGCGCAACCGTCTCGTTCATGTGAACTTAGAAAACAAACGCGCCAACGCGCTTAACGTCGTCAATGAGCGTTCAGTGAACGTCTTTGAACATTTGACAACGACATCAAAGGCCTTTGGGTTTCTGTCCCTTCCAGAAGATACGCCACAGCCCTCTGACCAGGCGTTGGTCGTCTATTCGCCGACGCAAGCTGCGGAGGCCGCGGACCGTTTGACTGACAATTTCCTCGAGACGCAGTTACAGGATGAAGCCTTACATAAGCGGTTGCAGAAACTTTCGCGCGACGCTCGGTCCGTTGTCGAGGAGCAGGGCTTCGAGGTGCTTTATCTCGCGCTGGGGTTCCTGACCTGGTTTGAAGACAAGGCATCAGCCGTACCTCGAACAGCACCCCTTATCTTGCTGCCTGTCTCCCTCAAACAGAACAAAAGAACATCGCGCTTTGAATTACGTCTACGAGACGAAGACTTGCCCACGAACCTTCCGCTCAAGCAGCGGTTAAAGGATGACTTTGGTATTGATCTGCCAATGATTGGCGACAGTGACAGCTTTGACCCCGAAGAATATTTCACAGCTGTGGAGGAAATGATCCAAAGCAAATCAAGCTGGGCGGTAAACCGCGACAGCATTCTTCTGGGGCTGTTTTCCTTTGCTAAGATGATCATGCTGCGCGACCTGGATCCGGCCAACTGGGCCGAGGACTCGCTGCTGGAACATCCCATGCTGCAAAAACTGCTTACGAGCCATGGGTTTCCCAAGGAAGTTCCCTTATTTGAGGATCAAGAGAAACTCGACCGGCGGTTAACGGCTGGTGATCTTTTCCATGTCATTCCGGCCGATACCTCTCAAACCCAAGTCATTGAGGAAGTCCGAGCTGGCCGCAATCTTGTGGTACAAGGTCCGCCGGGGACGGGCAAATCTCAGACCATCACCAACCTCATCGCTGGCGCTGTAAAGGACGGAAAATCGGTACTGTTCGTCGCCGAGAAACTCGCCGCACTGCAGGTTGTCCATAAGCGTCTGGCAGAAGTGGGCCTAGATGAAGCCAGTATAGAACTTCACTCCCATAAGGCCAATAAGTTGAGTGTGGTCCAGGCCTTGGGCCAAAGCGCAAACCTGGCGGATCAGCTGTTCCCCGAAGACGGTGACACGAGCGAACTGCAGCAGGCTCAGGATGCCTTGAACAGCTGCGTGAACTTATTGCACGACACCATCGGTGAGCTTGGATTTTCACCATTTCAGATGCTGAACGTCCTGGTTTCTCATCACGAAGAGGCTGCCTCATTTAAGGCCTGGTCACTCCCTGCTGCTGAGAACTGGAACGTTGAGCAATTAAATGATGCAGTTGAAAGTCTGTCCAACTTTGTTGATGCGTTTCAGGCTCTCGGTACCTTAGCGATGCACCCCCTAGAGGCTCTAGGGCAGTCGAGCTTAGAACCCATGGTCGTGGATCGAATGAAGCGGAAGATCTCTGGCGCCTCCGAAATCAGAAATCAGCGTGATGAGCTGGCCCAGTCCGCTATCGCTCAGCTACCCAACAGCGTCGGTGGGAACTCGGTTGCCGTGGCCAATGGCATTCAGAGCTGGATGGCTCAGGATCTTTCACCACTGAAATTGCTCACCAGCCCCCTTGATGTTCAAACCTTGGGTACGTTGAGTGATCGAGTGAGGCGATATCTTGACACATGGTCGGCGGTCGAAAGGCAGCGTCGACGTTGGTCGCCAGAGGCTCTTAGCGTAGACACCGCTGCGCTTGAAGCTGACCTAGCCAACCGCAACCCATTTTCACAATGGTTCGGCGCCGGGGCAACTGCAAAGCGAACCTTGCGCGGCCTTAGCCCGGACCCTGTTCAAGGCCAAAACGCTTTGGCAAGGCTGCAGTTAGTCAGGGATTGGCAGGAACTCAACCAGACTTTGTCTCAAGTTGCTGATGAGCTTGCTGCTTGTGTGGCGGTGGTCACCAACGAAGATATCCACAAGTTAGAAGGTTTGGCGACGGCTTTGGACGCTGTGGCTGCGGCGGTGTCTGTTGAAAGTCGATCGGGGCTGACGGGACTGGCTCAGCTTTGGGTCAGCCAGCATCAGGAACCCGGTTTTCAAGCCCTGGCTCAGGAACTGGTGGCGGCACATATTGAGTGGCAGAAACAGCGCGATGAGGTGACCTCCGCCTTGGCTGTCCTCCCCGAGTATCTCCAGTCTCTCGCTGTTGAAAGTGAGGATGCCATACAGAGGTTCGATCAGTGGTCCAGGGGGCTGGATCAATATGAACGTTGGCAATTCTTTCTGCAGCAAAAACAGGTTTGCCAATCGTTAGGACTGACAGTGTGCGTTAGGGATCTGGAGCAAGGTAATCTGTTACCGGCACGTGCCATTTCAAACCTGCGCTACGTGCTGGCAGAGCTTGCCTGGACTGAGGCGATTGCAAAAAACCCAGAACTCGCCGCTATGAGAAACATTGATCGTGATGGTCTTGTAAGTGCCTATATGAAATTGGAGGACCAGCGCTCGGATCAGGTTCAGCGGCAGGTTCGCAACAGCTACCGCATCGGTATCCCCTCGGGTACTCAAGGGGCCATGGGTATAATCCGAGGGGAAGCGAGCAAAAAACGGCGCCACCTACCAATTCGCAAGCTGGTGAAGCAAACGGTCAGCGTGCTCCCTAGGCTAAAGCCGGTCATGCTCATGAGCCCCCTCTCTGTTGCACAGTACATCCCGCCTAACACCCTGGAATTCGACCTGTTACTCATCGATGAAGCCAGTCAGGTCAGGCCTGAGGAAGCCTTGGGCGCGATAGCGCGGTCCAGGCAGATCGTCGTCGTCGGGGATCAGAAACAGTTACCTCCAACAGCTTTCTTCGACCGAATGACCTCGCAGTCCGCCGATGACGACGAAGACGATGATCAGACTGAGGAGCAGGCGATGAACGACCTGCTCGCCGACTATGCGACAGAGTCTGAAAGCATTCTTTCGCTTTGCGAAGCTCGTGGCGTGAACAACAAGCGCCTGCGGTGGCATTATCGATCCCAAGACACAGACCTAATCGCTGTGTCAAACCGCCTATTTTATGAAAATGACCTAATCATGGCTCCTTCAGCTTTGCAGGGGGGTAATGAAACTGGGATGAAATACCACCAAGTGCCGGGCAGTTACTCGACCGCTTCCCGCGGCACAGGCCGTGCAGGTACCAACCAGATAGAGGCCCAATATATTGCCGACCGCCTCGCGCAGATCGTCCGCAAGGGCCAGGATGAAACGGTAGGTATTGTTGCCTTTAGCGTTGCCCAGCGCGACATGATCCTAGAGGTATTGGACCAAATGCGTCGTGAGGACCAGACGTTGTCTGATTTTCTCAACGCCGAAGGTCCCGACGCCCTTTTCGTCAAGAACATCGAAAACGTTCAGGGGGATGAAAGAGACATTATTCTGATCTCGCTCGGTTACGGGCCGACAGCCGTGGGCCAGCGTCTGACGTCCATGAACTTTGGCCCCGTGAACCGTGAGGGCGGGGAACGGCGACTGAACGTGCTGTTCACCCGCGCCAAGCTGAGGACCGAAGTCTTCCTGTCTTTTGATTGGAGGGACATCGATCTCTTACGCGCCAGTGGGCCAGGCGTATCTGCCTTGAAAGACTATCTCGAATTCGCTGCTACAGGGCGACAGAGTACGCACAGCTTGACCGGTGAAGACTTTGACAGCGACTTCGAGCGCGACGTCGCCGATGTGATCGGTTCGCTAGGCTATAAAGTAAGTTCGCAGGTCGGTGATCAAGGCTTTAGGATCGATCTTGGCGTGCATCATCCTGAACAAGTTGACCGCTTCATTCTTGCGGTTGAATGCGACGGTGCGACGTATCACAGCGCCCTCTCGGCACG
>ENA-OQVM01004895-OQVM01004895.1-marine-metagenome-genome-assembly--contig:-NODE-4895-length-13269-cov-5.258945_pt1 | contig 13269 bp, 8 predicted proteins | sample MGYA00237776_ERZ505498 | MGnify/ENA primary metagenome ERZ505498 (study PRJEB26159, sample SAMN06265151) | marine metagenome | isolation source: Helgoland LTER site | place: Germany:Helgoland, sampling... | reverse complement strand
TCTCCCAGCGCCATCATCAGTGCCATGCGGGCATTAGCGCGTGCCATTCTATCCGCCTCATTCTCACCCCCACCTGAGCTGCGCTGCTCGATGGTCGAGAGGCTGAGCATGGCAATGGCGACGAGGGTCATCAGTACCATCATGCTGACCGTGGCCACGAGGGCAAAACCTTGAGTATGTTGATGGCGTTGAATACTCATTTTGCAGATTATCGTCAAAGTATGAAGCGGAATTTTGCGTTTGCCCAATTTTGGAAGCTGACACCTTAGATGTCATGCCTTCGAATCATGCGTAGCTACATTGTAATTGCAAAAAAGAGGAGGTGTGAGTTTACATTGTAAGACACATTTATAAGCATATGCTAGCCTATCAGAGGGAAAATAGATATCCTCATTTTGTAGGGTATAGGCGAGCGTATGCGATACGCTTGGATGTCTGCTCGCATTTATTGCCGAGTCATAACAGCGGTGGTGCAGGGGCTGCTGAGCACACAGGTTGAGCGATCCCAGCCAAAGGCATAGCCCAAGAACAGTGCGATAGCTGTTTTAATACGGTTGGTAATCTTGGATCTACTTAACCGGAATAACTATTGTGTATTGCTCTCCGGCCTTGCTTGCAAAGCTCAGAAGCTCGCCTGCCTCGAGAGTGGTCTCGATGCTATTGCCCTGGCTGTCTTTGATAAGGGCTGAGCCGATACCTGGGAAAGAGAGCCGGCACTGCCCGCCGCTGCGCGACAGCACAGAAACATTGGAGGCTTTTCCTTTTTCCCATTTCGCAGAAACCACAAAGTTGCCTCGAGCCACCAGGCCCTCAAAGAAGCCTTTGCTCCATACCCTGGGGAGAGCTGGGATGACTTTGATAACTCCCTCATGGCTTTGCAGCAGCATCTCGGCAACACCTGCCATCGTGCCCAGGTTGCCATCGATCTGGAAGGGGGGGTGCAGAGCCCAAAGGTTGGTTGCTGTGCGGGTGCTAATAAATTGCGCGTAAGCCTCGCGCGCCTTGTCACCCTCGCCAAGCCGGGCGCGGCAGTTCATACGGTGAGCTAGGGCCCAACCGGTGGTTTTGTTACCACGCAAATCCAACGTTTTACTGGCTGCTTGCATCCACTCCGGCTTTTGGGAGTTGATCATAGTCCCCGGGTAGAGGGTGCAAAGGTGGGAGATGTGGCGGTGGGTTGGCGCGCCGATGTCACTGTAGTTCGTTTCTTCGCGGTATTCCTTGATCTGGCCGCTGGCACCCACCAGAACCGGATCGAGCCTGACGACCTGCTCACGAATGGTCTCAAGGAAGGGATCCTCACTGTCCAATACATCGGCCATTTTCAGCGTGTCGGCATAGCTTTCCCAGACAAAACCCTGGTCGAAGGTGCAGCCGGCAAAGATATATTTCTTTCCTTCTTTATATCCCGGCAGGGCCTTCAATTGCTCTGCTGAAGCACGTTGTTCCGGTGAGGCCGACGGCTCAACCAGCAGCAGATCACCGTGTGGCTTAAGGGCCTTGGAGTAGAACTTGCTCAGGGACAACATCGCTGGATAGCCGACCTCCTTAAGAAATGCACGATCCTGAGTGAAGTCGTAATAATCCACCAGTAATTTGGCGGTAAACCCGCCGGTGCCCGGGCCGGAATGGCCGCCGGCACTGGGAACATAGTAAGCATTGGCTCCGGTTCCGATGATCCAGCCATTATCTTCACCTTTGTTGAGCTGGCCCGGATTGTGCTTACGCACATAGTCGGTGGCATGCTGCTGTGCGATCGGGAGATAGGCCTCGAAAAAGCCAATATAGGCTTCGAAACACTCGGCTAGATTGGCGCTCATTGATCCCCAGTAATTCATCTGCACATTGATGTTGTGCCAGAAGCCTCCCGTCCACGGCGAATAATAATCCTGGCACCAGGCCCCCTGCAGATTGGCGGGCAGACTGTTTTGGCGTGAGCTCGAAATGAGCAGGTAACGGCCATATTGGAACATCAGTTCTTCGAGCCAGTTGTCTTTTTTTCCTTTTTGATATTTTTCGAGCAGAATGTGGGTCGGATCTTTTGCTGGTGTTGAATTCAGGTTTACCGAGACGCGACCGAAGAGGTTCTGATAATCCTTGAGATGCCTCTTTTTGAGCTCGGTATAGCCTAAGTCATGAGCTGCTTGCATGCGGGCTGAAACAGCATCGTGCGGGAACTCATTTGGGTTGAGCTTTTTGGCACCTGAATTACTGAAGGTCTTCGGGCTAAGACGGTAGTTGGTTCCGACAGTGATCAACAAGGTGACCGCATCGGCCTTATTGACTTTGATGGTTCCCTTTTTAGCATCAGCGCTCACCGTGCCACCCTCGTTGAGCACCTTGATCTGCCCCTCGTAATTACAGCTAAACAAGGGTATCGATCCCTTGAGAGTGAAAAGATTTCCCTCCGTGCTGATAGTGCCGGTGCGCTGCTTTAGCTCAAGAAAGGGAATCTCGGGACGCACAGTGAAAGAGAGTGATCCCTTCTGATCGGCAGTGAGACGGATGGCGATCACATTGTCCGGGTAGGAAGCGAAGTGCTCTCGCTCATAGTTGACCCCATCATGCTCATATGAAACGTAGGCGATGGCTTCGTTTAAGTTGAGTGAGCGGCGGTAGTTCTGCACCTTGTCCTGATTGAAGTCGAGAAAGAGCTCAGCAAAGCCGGTCAGCCCCCCATTGCCATAAATACCCTTGTTGTGGAGTGTTTTGTCGGCGATCTGGATACGTTCGATATCCGTGCGCCCGAAGATGCAAACCCCAGTATAGCCATTGCCAATCGGGTAAGACCATCTTTCCCAGTCCCGGTCATAGGATTTCGGTCTTTTACTGTCCTTGGTCGCCTCCCAATTACTCCTGCCGTTGTTTGGCGCAGCTTCTGGCTCCCAGAGTTCGTAGGTTCTTAGTGCGTCATCGGCGGATGCTGACAAGGTCAGGGCGATAGCTAATACAGATGCTATTTTGATCGTTTTTTTCATCATGATATAAAGGTATTTGTTAGAGGTTGTTTTTATGCGCTTGTTTCCTAACGACTTTGAGTGTCTTAATCTTAGACGGGTAGATGGAGCCATTCGGTTGCGGCTCGTGTTCAACAGCAAATAGATCTACTTCTTTTTTGGGACACGCTTAGCTGGACGTGCATCTTTGTATTGATCGAGAGTTTGTTGCAGGAGTGTGCGGACTTGTTGTGCCTCGGGTGACAGATTCTCGAGTGGGGTTTTTTCCGAGGGATCTGCGCCGATGTCATAAAACTTGCCATCTGGGTAGAGCTTGTAGCGTTGGTTGCGCGCCCACTGTTCTCCCTTTCCTCCACCACGTGAATACCAGCAGTAGATCGAGTCCCGGGGATTGCCTTGTTCGCCGCGCAGCTGGGGCAGAAAGCTTCTGCCATCGAGGGAGAGTATCTCCGGGATACTTGCACCCGCCGCCTCACAGAGGGTGGGCAGGAAATCGCTGAAGTCGACAAGGTCCTGTGATACCTGGCCACTGGTGATGGTTCCCGGCCAGCTGATGATCAGGGGTACTCTAGTACCGACATCGGTCATCGTGCCCTTACCTCCTTGCACCTCCTTGCCGCCCAGTTGTGAGCTGATGGCCTTGTTGGTTCCGTTGTCACAGGTGAAGATCAGCAGCGTGTTATTGCGAATACCGAGCTCGCCGAGCTTGGCGTCCAGTTTGCCGACCATCTTGTCGACATAGGTGACCATGTCCCTGAAGTTGTGGGCTTTGTTTTTGTTTTTTGGATTCTCACTGTCAGGAGTTGGCACAAAGGGGTTGTGCGGTAGGATCATCGGGTAGTAGGCGAGAAAGGGTTTGTCCTTGTTGCGCTCCATGAAGTCACAGAGGAAGTCGGTAACCACATCGGGGCCGTATTCATCATCCGAATAATCAAGGGGCTGACCGTTGACCTCGACATGGGGATTGGGGTAGCGGGTGTCGCGCCCGTGCTGATCTCTCGCCGGGCGGGTGTGCTGCCAGAGACAGGATTCATCAAAGCCGAAGTGTTGAGGGGAATCGGCTTCCTTGCCGAGCTGCCACTTGCCGACGATGCAGGTAGCGTAGCCGGCTTTTTTAAGCAGGTGGGCGAAGGTGGTCTGTTTGCGATCGAGCACGCCGAAGGAGACGTAGTTGCGGGCATTGGACTTGCCGGTCATGATCTTCACACGTGAGGGCGTGCACAGCGGCTGCGAGTAACAGTGCTCATAGCGGATGCCGGTTTCGGCTAGTTTGTCCAGATGGGGTGTCTGGTAAGAAGTGCCGCCGTTGGCATTGACACATTCGTAACCCATGTCATCGGCCATGATAAGAATGATGTTCGGTTTGTCAGGGCTTGAGCTCCCTTTGGTCGCCCGCTGCTCCTGTGGTGCAGCAGCAGCCGAATGGTGAATACTGAATAGTGAATAATGAATGAAGATGAGGGTAAGTAGTCGTCTGTTCATGGTCATGTTGTTTTTCTCTATTCGTTGTTTTAGAGTTACTCCATTGTGTTTGCTCTTTTGCTGGCTGGAAGCGTCTATGGGCCGCCCAGCGGCATGTCTGCTCAACCGCTCACTCATAGAAACGCAAACTGTATCAGCTTCTATCATTTCTCCTATCCTCATTTTTGAGGAGGCCGCCGCTCTTGGGCGGATTCAGTTGAAGTTGGCTGTTGAAGTAGTCATGAGCCGCTTACGGCGCAGCTTAGCGCGTGGACTGCCCCTTCTGGATTTCAGCAAGCCGTTGCTCCATCTGCTTTACGCGCTCTGGATACTTGTCCTGTAGATTTTTCTTCTGAGCCAGATCAGCGGAGAGATTGAACAACAGGGCAGGGGCATCGAGTGAGTCGCCTTGCCAATGTTTTTGAAACCACTCGGGTTCGCGCGTGTTTCCACCTTTACGCAAATAAGCCCAGTCTCCTTGCCTTAGTCCCAGCTTGCCGTTGGCAGCGTGTAAGACCATCTCTTTGCGTACTGGCTCATCCTGAAGCAGGGTAGGTAATATATCCACGCTGTCTTCCGCAACACCTTCTTCTAGGGGTGCCCCAACGATTTTGGCAATCGTAGCAAATAAGTCGGTTTGCGATACGATAGAGTCGATTCGCCGACCACCATCGATACCTCCCTTTGGCCAGGTGGCGATAAAGGGAACGCGGTGTCCGCCTTCCAGTAAATCGCGCTTTAAGCCGCGCAGCGAACCGGAGGGGTTGTGCTGATGCTTTTGAATCAAGTCCCGCATGAAGGGTGCCGGCCCATTATCACTGGAGACAACTAAGAGGGTGTTCTCATAAACTCCCGCGGCTTTTAATGCCGCTACAATCTGGCCGACGGAGTCATCCGTCTGAACAATGAAATCGCCGTAGGGTCCAGCCTCGCTGCTCTGCTTGAACTTCTCCTTTGGAACAATCGGTGAATGCGGTGAGGTGGTGGCAAACAACAAGAAAAACGGATCGGGTTTCTTGCTCTGCTCCTGAATGGTTTCTACTGCCTTGGCTGTGATAGCCGGCATGACCTTATCGAGCTGCCATCCCTTTTCACCGGGGCCGACGCCATGGATATAGCCTCCCGGCATCACCAATTGCTTCCTGAATTTTCTACCGTCCACATCCACCGGATCGCAGGTCAGGCGGTCATTTTCGATGAACGCGTATGGTGGCATATTGGGCACATCATCGCCGAAATAATAATCAAACCCAGCTCCCAGCGGCCCCCCCTTGATCGGTTTACTCCAGTCAAACATATCGCAGGTCGCCTTGCTCGTTCCCGTGCCGATGACCGAAGTCGGCGGTTTTTTGCCGCCCTTCCATGGCCAGTCAAAGCCGAGGTGCCACTTGCCGACACAAGCGGTGAAATAGCCCTTAGCTTTCAGGATTTTTGGCAGCGTAACGCGATCTTGATCAATGGCAGATTCTTTCCACGGGTTGAGACGCCCAATTTTTCTGCGCCACGAATAACGCCCGGTAAGCATGGCATAGCGGCTGGGGCTACAGACCGTACTGGGGGAGTGCGCATCCGTGGCCCAGACACCTGCCTGAGCTAGCGCATCCATGTGCGGTGTTTTGACTTTTGATTCCGCATTGAGGAACGAGACATCGCCGTAGCCGAGATCATCGGTGAGGACGATGACAATGTTGGGTTTACTGGAAGTGCTCTTGGGTTGCGCAGCTTCAGCCCCTACAACCAATGAAGTCGTTGTGAGAACAGTAAATATGAGAGCAAGTTGTCGTTTGTTCATGGCAGGCTTGGATTGATTGTCAGTAGGAATGGTGGCGAAGCTTGATCACTTCAGGGTATAGAAACGCTTACTGTATCAGGTTCTATCATTTCTCCTATCCCCATTTTTCAGGATAAGGGCTGCCAGCCGCCGGTCGGCGGAATTTTGAATTTGGAAATCCAGGACGACGGGTTCACAAGGCTTGATATGGGATCACGCAAAGACGCCAAGGCGCAAAGATTGAAGTCCAACGCGGCCGCTGGTGGCGGAGACTGGAAGATGCAAGACCTCCGTTGTCTGCTTGCCCCGACAAAGTCGGTGGGTAAGTGTCCAAAAAGTTTTACTGATGTGCTTAGACCCTGAATTAAAAAGCGAATTCAAGATGAGGTTGCTTGCGGACTATTTATTATACAAGCCTCCGTTCTTAATTCGAGAAAAAGATAGCTCCTTATTATGATGATGGAACACATACCAAAAAACAAAAAAAATACCATGTACCGATCGATGATAGCTACCCTTCTGAGTATATTTCCGCCATTCTCTGCACTGGCACAAGAGGATTACAGCGGCATCTATCCCCACCTGGCAGTGTATAACGAGGGAACCGAATGCGGGATCGGCACCGTTGTGCCCTGGGCCGATCGCCTTTGGATCACGACTTACTCCGCCCATGTGCTCGACGGAAAAACTGACAGGCTGTTTGAAATCACACCCGATCTACTAAGCATTAAGGAACGTCCTGAATTGGGCGGAAGCACCCCCACGGGCCGCCTCATTCACAAGGAAAGCAATCAGCTGTTCATCGGCTCTTATGCCATCGATGCGAAAGGAAAGGTGCGGGAGATCCCTGTATTGCAGATGCCTGGGCGGATTACTGCGGTTGCGCGGCACCTCACCGATCCGGCGAACAAGGTCTATTTCGCCACCATGGAAGAAGGGCTATACGAAGTCGACGTGCACTCTCTCAAGGTCAAATGCCTCATCCGTGACGGAAACAGTAACCGCTCGGATCGTGAGGATCCATATGATCATGCGCTTCGCTCAAAGCTACCGGGATATCACGGTAAGGGCCTCTACAGCGGTCAGGGACTTCTTATTTATTCCAACAATGGAGAGGATCGTAACCCCGAAGCGATTAGCAATCCCCATACCCCCTCGGGTGCACTCGCTTCCTGGCAGGGATCGGGCGACTGGACATTGATTCGCCGCAATCAATTCACTGAGGTGACCGGTCCGGGTGACATTTATGGCAATCAGAACCCCGCAACCGATCCCGTTTGGGCACTTGGCTGGGATGCGCGTTCGGTGATCCTCATGCTGCTCGAAAAGGGTGAGTGGCATAGCTACCGTTTACCGAAAGCCAGTCACAGCTACGATGGCGCACATGGCTGGAACACCGAATGGCCGCGTATTCGTTATATTGGCGAAAAGGATTTGCTCATGACCATGCACGGAATGTTCTGGAACTTCCCCAGCTCGTTCAGCAAGAAGAACTCGGCCGGCATTGTGCCGCGTTCGACCTATCTGAAGGTCATTGGCGATTTCTGTCGTTTCAAGGACCGCATCTTAATCGGCTGCGACGACACCGCCAACAGGGAGTTCCTCAACAGGCGAAAAGCCAAGGGGCATCTTGCAGTGCCCCAATCGCAATCAAACCTTTGGTTTCTTGAGCCTGAGATGCTGGATCAATTGGGGCCGGTCATCGGCCGCGGTGCGGTCTGGCTTAACGACAAGGTGGAAGCCCACCAGCCCTCCGACCCATTTCTTATCTCTGGGTTCCAGAAAAGAGCGGTTCATCTGGTTGCTGACCAAAAGACGACGTTCACCATCGAAGTCGATGTCGAAGGGAACGGCGAATGGAAGAAATGGAAAGATCTGGACGTTGACGGCTACCATTGGCACGAGTTCGATCCATCACTCACGGCAACATGGGTAAGACTCAAATCAGGCGATTCACTGAATAAAGTAAGCGCATGGTTTCATCTGGGCAACGACGGAGTCTATGACTCGAAGCGTGATCCAAAATTCGCAGGACTGGCGCCGGTTTCTTCAAAATCCCCTGTTGGCGGTCTGCTTCTGGCTACGGATGGGAATCAGCGCACACTTGAGTTTGCGGCAAAGAACACGGATGGAAAGGTCGGCAGATATGTTCTCGACGCATCGATGACACTCGCCCCCATGGACAGCGATGAGGCATGGAATCGTCTTCAAAAGGGAGCGGCCATTCCTCCTAGAAAAGGTATTTTGGAAGCCGATAAGTCCTCTGTCCTCTACATCGACGACCATGGCAAGCGTTTCCGTCTGCCCCGCAACCCGGATTTCTCCACTGCAGAGCCACTTGGTTTCGGCCGCCTTTGCCGCGAAGTGGCTACGGAGCGTGATCTATTCAATTGTCACGGGACATTCTTTGAGCTACCGGCTGAGAATGCTGGAGGGTTCTCACTCATCCGTCCGGTATCGACTCATAATCTTCAAATCAACGACTATTGCAGTTACCGTGGGCTCCTCGTTCTTTCCGGCATTAACATCGACGAAGGCACTGACAACCGCCATATCATACGAAGTGACGATGGTAAGGCGGCGCTGTGGGTTGGCGCGATCGATGACCTCTGGGCACTCGGTAAACCTGTTGGAGTTGGAGGCCCTTGGCTGAAGACAGAGACTGAAGCGGGCAAGTATTCTGATCCGTATCTCATGACCGGATACGAAAAGAAGACACTTGAACTGAGCAGCTCTCTCAGCACTCGAATCATCGCCGAAGTGGATGTGTCAGGTATGGGCGACTGGCAAGAATACAAGACCTTTCAGGTGAAGAAAGGGCAGAAGGTGGATTACGAGTTCCCATCAGCATTTCAGGCATACTGGATACGGTTCAAGACGAATGCTGACACGACCGCGACGGCACAGTTAACTTACCGATAATACACGAAAGACGTAGATGGCACTCCTGCGTATGTCTTATAGATAGCGCGGAGTTCACCGCTAGTTTTATAGAAGAAGATGATTAAAATATACTATTTAGCACTTATCGCTCTATCACTGTTACCGACCTGGTGCCTTGCCGCCCCTGCAGTGAATTCAGGCGACCTCGATCTTCGAGTGATGTCATTCAATATTCGAAATGGAACCGGGAATGACGGTGAGGATCGCTGGGAATTCCGCAAAGAATTCGTCTATGATGTCATCCGCGATGACGCACCCGATGTGTTGGGCTTACAGGAAGCGGTGCGCTTTCAATTGGATGCGTTTAACCAGCATTTACCAGAATATGGTGAAGTTGGAATCGGCGCAAATGGTGAGACCAATGGGCAATATGTATCCATCCTATATCTGAAGGATCGTTTTGAGGTCAACGACTCTGGCACCTTCTGGCTCTCTGACACGCCTGCACACCCTTCCAAAAGCTGGGGGAACCATCATCTGCGAAACTGCACCTGGGCACGATTAATAGATAAAGCGACACAGCAGTCATTCTATGTTTATAACACGCACATGGATGACGGGTCGCAACCGTCCCGTGAAAAAGGAATCCGGTTGATTATGAAACACCTTCAAGCTCAAGCCATCCCTGCACCATTTATACTGATGGGTGACTTTAATGTAGCGGAAGATAATCCTGTCATCGCCTATTTAAATGGGTCAGAAGATGACGCTGGTCACACTCCCGCTAGAGCGATTGACACCTTCCGAGCCCGGCACCCGGAAGTGAAAGATGTAGGCACTTTTAACGGCTTTACCGGACTTACGAGCGGGGCAAAGATTGATTACATCTTCGCCTCACCAGAGACTCTCACACTGGAAGCGGGTATTGTGCGCACGAGCCGAGAAGGCCGCTATCCCTCTGATCATTTTCCAGTGACTGCGCACTTGCGCTTTAAGCAGAAGGACGGTTCCACTGGAGAAGAAAAGGGTATCAAAAAAGAGGGTGGATGAGGTCAGAAGGCTGGTAGAAACGATATAATCTCATGAATAACGAGGATAATACGGAGATCTTTCTCAAGCTCTTGTCGGAGCATGAGAGGGACATCCGAGTCTATGTGATTGCGATGGTAGGGAAAGTAAGCGATGCGGAGGAAATTCTTCAGGATACACGCTTGGCGATGTGGAAAAATTTCGGGCAGTTTGAATTAGGAAGTAATTTTAAAGCTTGGGGGCGAAAGGTTGCTTATCATCGCATTCTCACGTTTCGAACGAATCGTTCTCGAGAGGCGAGAAGGGTCGAGCTTTCGGAGAAGTTTTATGAGAACTTAAACGAGACTGTAGAAGAAACCCTGGAGCAAGGCCACCCAAAAAAGAAGTTGATAGAGTGCATGCATAAGTTGCGCAAGGAGCATCGCCAGATCATTCAGTTGAGGTATATGGAAGAGAAGTCTGTAGAGGAAGTGGCAAAGACGATGAAGCGGACGGTTACCGCAACTTATCGAGTGATCAGCCGGATCCGAGAGTCTTTGCGTAAGTGTGTAAGCGAAGAAATATCAACTAAATAAAGGATGAGTAAGAATCAAGAGATTGAATTGCTAGCGGAGAAGTATCTTTCGGGTGCCCTGACAAACGAGGAGGCGCGCCGTTTAGACTCCCTGGTGAATGAGAACAAGGCTTCGGCTAGGCGTCTTGCCGAATTGATGGTTCTGCATGGGGAGATGGCTGATCAGTTGGGTGGAGAGGACGGGATTGAGAAGGAAGTCGTTCCGATGCAGCCAGGGCAGGAGTCTTTCGGCTACCGCTATGGCATGGTTGCGGCGATTGCAGCAGCCCTTGTCTTGCTCTGGGCTTTTTTAGCGAAGTCTGGGCCGGGAGATATCCTTGTTTCACCTGAGGTGATCGCTACGGTAGAGGCGTCCGATTACGCGGTTTGGGGCGAGTGCACGGTGCCTACCGCTAGAGATAGCCAACTCTCTGCAGGAAGGCTTGAGTTGAAGGAAGGGCTTGTAACTCTGAGGTTTGTTTCTGGGGCTCAGGTCATCTTGGATGGCCCCGTTGAGTTGGAGCTGCTAACGGCAATGTCGGTTAAGCTCGAGGAAGGGCTTTTGGTATCTGATATTCCTGAGTCAGCACATGGATTCACGATTCTAACGCCAGGGGCGCAAGTGATTGACCATGGGACGACGTTCTTAACCAAGGTCTCTAACGGAGGCGAGACAACTGTGATGGATGTGCTGGAAGGAGAAGTGGAGTTGGTAGATGCCCGCACGAAGGAGAACCGCCACTTCTTTGGGGGGGAAGGTGCTGCTTTGTCGTTAGAAAGGGATGGCTTTGTTGTTCGTAGTCACCAAGGGGGAGAGGTTTTGCTGTCCGAGGGAGCGAGCACCGATTCTCAGCATGGAAGGTTGGTATCGATCAGCACAGCCGATAAAGGCGGTAAAGATGGGACGGCGGTCAAAGGAGATTCGGACTTTCACTACGACCCTAGCCTCGTGATGGTGAAGAACAAAAAAGACATGTTCGCTCGTAAGGGCTATTTAGGCTTTGATTGTTCAGAACTAGATTTGGAGGAAGCCAAGTCCGTGGAGCTCGTCATGAACTTTGTCTACAGTGGTTATGGTGCTGCTGCCTTGAGCAAGACCTCAAGGTTCTCCGTTTGGGGGGTGAAGGAAGATCAGCTGGATGATTGGAAGCAAGGCCGGATGCCTTGGAAGACGGGGCCGGCTAATGTGAATGAGGCGGATAGCTTGAATCCGAATTTAGCGGTAAGGCTTTGTGAGTTTACTATTCCAAGAGGTCGCCACGAGGCTGAGTATCGTGTTGGATCTGACGATTTACTCTCTTTTATAGAATCTGACACCAACCGTTTCATTACCTTGGTGGTTATTTGTGAAGACTTTCATGCTAGCAATGATCTGGTCTATAGTGTGGTGGGGCGGCTGCATCCAAGCGGGAAGGCACCTTCATTGGATTTTCGCTACTGATTGGCTATTCTCGAACACATTCGCGCAAAATACTCTGAACATCAAATTTCTTTCGATAAGTAAGTATATATGGAAATTTCTACTGGTTCATCTGCTGTTTGTTCTATTCGCACTCAATCCATTGAGTGTGAATTTGTCGTGGTCGGCGGTGGCTTGGCGTGCCAATAAAGAATGCGCACGCAAAGATGCCATCCACCTCGTGCTCACGACTCCTTCTTTTTCCCCTTGCTGGCATTAATGTCCCACGGATTCGCCGCCCTGGGTTCATAAAGAGGACGGGCATCTCTATCAGGAAAGGTGTCGAGCACTTGCTGGAATTTCTTGATCGCCTTTTTGTGCGCTTCCTCCCCGCTGTTGATCAGGTTGGTTTGCTCCCACGGATCCTCGATGAGATCGTGGAGGCGGGTGATTTGCTTCTTGTTAGTGATCCATACTTTATAGCGTTTGTCCCGGATGACCCGGCTCATGAAGTCCGTTCTGCCGCGCACGCCTTTATCGTCCAGGCTGGCCCTGCCGTGGCCCATCGCCATGATCCACTTGCGCTTTGAATCCTTTTCCTTGCCGAGGATCAGTGAAGTGATCGAGTGCCCGTCGACAACGAGATCCTCCGGGACGGTTCCGCCACCGAGCTCAACAAAGGTCGGCAGGAGATCAGAGAAATCTGTCAGGGCGTCCGTCTCAACTCCCGCGGGGACCAGACCCGGGCCGTTGACAATGAAGGGTGCGCAAACGCCGGCTTCCACTTCCTTCGCCTTGGCTCCCTGGACTTTTTTGCCATCGCGCGTCCCGGTGATGCTCCCCGTGGAGCCGTTGTCAGTGGTGAAGATGATGATGGTCCGCTCCCTGAGGCCCAGCTCCTCGAGGGCCTTGACCAGACGGCCGACGTTTTTATCGAGGTAGCGCACCATGGCTTTTTGCTTGTCGAGTTTGCTCTTGGCCTTGGGCTCGTCCGGGGTGGAAACCATGGGGGTGTGTGGCAGTGCCATCGGGAAGTAGAGGCACATGGGCTTCTCCCTATTGTTACGCATGAACTCAATGAGCCTGCCGGTGTAGATGTCCGGCCCGAACTCACCCTGGTAGGTTTTGCTGCCCTCCGGGGTGTTGATGTAGGGGTCCTGGTATCTCTCGTCACTCGGTGGGTTGCCGGTCTCATAGCCCGTCCACATCGCCCAGT
>ENA-OQVM01004886-OQVM01004886.1-marine-metagenome-genome-assembly--contig:-NODE-4886-length-13277-cov-3.332652_pt1 | contig 13277 bp, 13 predicted proteins | sample MGYA00237776_ERZ505498 | MGnify/ENA primary metagenome ERZ505498 (study PRJEB26159, sample SAMN06265151) | marine metagenome | isolation source: Helgoland LTER site | place: Germany:Helgoland, sampling... | reverse complement strand
TTAAAGAGCTGCCAAGCTTAAATGTAATGTTTTTATATGACTCTGCTTGTTCTCTAAGAGTTCTCTCTAAATTTGGCTGGCTAAATCCTACAGTTTCAGAATAACCATTTGGCGTTGAATGATCTGTAAAATCTACATAGACAATTTGTTGACCTTTTTTGTTAATAAATGTTAATCCATCTATAGGTTTAACTGGAATATTGTTGATAATTCCACAGGATTGAAAAATTCTTTGTGCTTGGCCATCTAAAGCAACAGCCCTTGGTATGTCCCATATTTCTTTTTTAGGCTCGATGACCACGATATTTAGACCGCTTGATCCAAACATGCTCGCCGCCATTGCGCCCACCGGTCCGTATCCAATTATTGCTATGTCGTAGTGCATTTAGTTGATAAACTTAAAGATTGATTAATTTTAGTCAAGTGGTTAGGATAGTCAATGTTATTTACTATAAATATTTAGTGCTTATGTTTAAAGCAGATAGGAGTTTTCCATGTACAAAGTAGACAATTTTATTAACGGTGTGGCAAGTTCAGATTCTAGTGAATCCTCATCCATTATTAATCCTTCTTATGGCACTGAGATTGGTGAGGTTTTATATGCTACTAAAGATAGTGCAAACGCTGCAGTAAAATCTGCATATGAAGCTTCTAAAGCATGGGCCAAAACTGGATTAAGCTACAGAGCAGAATTAGTTCTTAAGTTTAGACAAGGCATAATTAATAGATCGAATGAAATTATTGATATTTGCATTAGTGAAGCAGGCAAAACCCGACCTGATGCTGAGGCTGAACTGGATAGGGCAGTTCAAGCATTAACACATACTTCTGGTGTTCAACACTTTTTTCCAACAAACTATAGTCAAAATGTTGCAGGTGGAATTGATATAGCTGACCTACGTTTTCCTATTGGCGTTGTTGCAGGAGTAGGCCCATTTAATTTTCCAATCTTAATTCCAATATTACATAGCTCAATGGCACTAGTTACTGGAAATACTTATATTGCTAAGCCCAGTGAAAAAGTTCCCTCAATTTCAAGACTTTATGCTGATATATGGAAAGAAGCTGGGTTACCTGATGGTTGTTACAACGTGCTTAACGGTGAGAAAGAAATAGTAGAGCTTTTAGTTCGCCATGAAAAAGTTGATGGCCTAGCTTTTATAGGAAGCACAGCTGCTGCAAAGAGCTTGAAAATGCTAGGAGTTGATCACAATACAAAAGTTCAAGCACTGGGTGGTGGAAAAAATCATATGATCGTTCTTCCTGATGCAGACTTGGATATGTCTGCAGATGCTGCTGTGTCAGCAAGCTTTGGAGCCGCAGGTCAAAGATGCATGGCCGTTTCTGTTGTTGTGGCTGTTGGTGATATAGCAGATGAGTTAATTTCTAAGATTCAATCAAGAATGCCCGATTTGGTTATGGGAGTAACAGATGATAAAAAAACTCAGCTTGGCCCAGTTATATCTCAAGCAAATAAAGATAGAATCTACTCATTTATAGATAGTGCTGAGTCAGATGGAGCATCACTGGTTGTTGATGGGAGACATAGGTCCAATTCATTAAAAGGTTGTTTTGTTGGGCCTACATTAATAGATAATGTTAAGCCTGGTATGTCAGTTTATGAAAATGAAATTTTTGGACCTGTATTGTGTTTTGTTAGGGCTAAAACTTATGACGAAGCTATGCAAATAACCCACAGTCATCAACTAGGAAATGGCGCTGCTTTGTTTACTCGTGATGGAGGTGTTGCGAAGAAATGGTCTGAAGAAATTCAAGCTGGTTCTGTTGGGATAAATGTTCCAATTCCTTTGCCGACATACGCTCATAGTTTTGGTGGCTGGAAAGATAGTGGCTTTTCTGAAACTAAGGCATTTGGGCCGTCATCAATTGATTTTTATACAAAGACTAAATCTTTAACCACTCGTTGGCCTGATCCTGCTGAGAGTAAAGTTGATTTAGGTTTTCCTAGGAATGATTAATAGCATTCTTGATCGCCTATTAAGTGTATTCACTCATTTTGTATTTATCTTTATTGATACTTATATTCATCTTCGCAATTTTAAAATTCTAATTTGCATAAAAGCATATAGATTCACATTGAGTATCATGTAATATAGTTTTATTAATTGAGGAAATATTATGAGTTATAAAATTAGCAATAAAGCTAGAGAGCTTAATGAAAAGCTAGAAGTATTCATGGAGCAATACATCTACCCTCGTGAAAAAGATTATGACGAATTTACATCTAACCAAGATAATCTATGGAAATACCCTGATTGGTATGAAGACTTAAAAAATGAAGCAAAAAAACAAGATTTATGGAATTTATTTTTACCAAAAGAATATACACCCTGGAGTCCAGGTCTTACAAATATTGAAATAGCTACACTCTTTGAAACAATGTCTAGAGCGCCATGGAGTCAACAAATTTTTAATTGTAATGCTCCAGATAGAGGTAATATGGAAGTCCTTGCTAAATACGGAACTCCAGAACAACAAGAACAATGGTTAAACCCTCTTCTTGCAGGTGAAATAAGATCTGCATATGCAATGACAGAACCTGATGTTGCTTCCTCTGATGCAACAAATATGGAACTTGAAATAATAAGGGATGGGGATGAGTATGTTCTTAATGGCAGAAAATGGTGGACCACCAATGTCATTACCCCCAAATGTAAATTAATGTTGGTCATGGGTAAATCTAATCCAGGAAATTCAAGACATACTCAGCATTCTACAATACTGGTTCCAACAGATACCCCTGGAGTAGAAATTGTTCGCTCATTAAAAGTTTTTGGTGAGTATCACTCTCCTGGTGGCGAGGGAGATGTTGTTTTTAAAAATGTTAGAGTTCCTGTATCAAATCTAATTTTAGGAGAAGGTAGAGGTTTTGAAATAGCTCAGGGTCGATTAGGGCCTGGTCGTTTTCAATATGCCATGATGTTTGTTGGAATGGCGCAAAGAAGCTTGGAATTAATGTGCGAAAGAGCACAAAATAGAGTTGCTTTCGGTGAGGAGTTAAGCAAAAAAACAAGTGTACAGCATGAAATTGCTAGGAGCAGATGTGATATTGAACAATGCAGGCTATTAGTCATGGCAGCTGCAGAAAAAATGGATGAGCATGGCATAGATGCTGCAAGAGATTATATTTCTATGCTTAAAATTGTAGCTCCTAAAATGTGTGAAGATGTATCAAGTAGAGCAATGCAAATATTTGGCGGTATGGGTGTTTGTCAAGATACACCTCTTGGACATTTTTTTACAACTAGTAGATTTTGTAGAATTGCAGATGGTCCAGATGAGGTTCACATGTCTCAATTAGCAAAACTAACAATGAGATCATTAAATAAATAAGATTGTACTTTTAAGTTTTATGTAAAGGCGTAGGCTGCCATAACTCTATATTATTACCTTTGCTATCAATCTCTTTTGAGTATCCTGCAAAATATATCAGTCTACCCTTTCTATCTTTTTTGGATTCGCCTAATAACCATAGCTTTTTATTATTACCTTTAACTTCTGTATTCATTAAATATTCTTATGATGTGGCTAGGCTTTTATTAGGATCATAGAAGGGTTTTTCAACTACATGTGCCTGCACTTTGTCGAAACCATTATCAACTATTAGGCTTGTTCCTATATCAGAATAATTAATATCAATCATAGCAAGTGCAATATTTTTTTTAAGTCTAGGTGAATATACTGCTGAGGTAACTCTACCAATTACAGTTTCATTGTGTAAGACATCCCAGAATCTAGTATTTGGACCTTTCATTGGATCATTGTTGATTATGATTCCAACTTGTTTTCTTTTTAGCCCTTGTGCTGATATTTGAGATAAAGCCTCTTTCCCAACAAAATTAAAATCTTTATCTAAATCAATAAATTTATCCATGCCAAGTTCAAGTGGATTGGTATTTATTGTCATATCAGCATGATAAGACAACATCCCGCCCTCAATTCTTCTGATGGTTGACGTATGTCCTGGTTTTAAACCCATTGGCCCACCTAGCTTCATGAGATGATTATAAAGATCATTTCCTTGATCTGAATTTAATAAAAATATCTCATAGCCCAGCTCACTAGACCATCCTGTTCTAGAAATGACGAGATCTATATCGTTTACGCTAAATCTATTAAACCAGTAATATTTAAGATCTAAAATTTTATTACCAAAAACTTTTACCATAATATCTCTAGATTTTGGACCTTGAACTTGCAAGGGAGAGACGTCAGGTTCTGTAATTTCTATATCATAATCAGAATTAACAGCTAAACCTTGGGCCCAAAATAATATGTCGCTATCTGCTAGAGAAAACCAGTAACATTCTTCTTCTACCCTGAGCAATATAGGATCATTTAAAACACAACCGAACTGATTAGTTAGAATTACATATTTGCATTGCCCTACCTTCATTTGAGAAAGGTCGCGAGGAGTCATCATTTGCACAAACTTTGATGCATCAGGTCCTTTTATCTGAACTTGTCGCTCTACAGCCACATCACAAAGAATCGCATCATTAATAAGATTCCAAAAGTTTTCTTCTGGATTCCCAAAATCTCTAGGTATATACATATGATTGTAAACAGAAAAATCCTTTGCACCCCATTGTACAGTGGCATCAAAAAATGGACTTTTTCTAATTTGTGTACCAAAACCAAAATCATTTGAATTAGTCATATAGTTTCTCTATATCATATTTTTATAATATTAAAGTTAATACTCTTTTAATAAATTTTCAATCAATTTATATAATGCTAAAATTAACTATGCGATTTTATATTCAACTATCAATTCTTTTTTTATCATTAAACTTATTTGCAGACTTTGACACTAAATGCTCCGTACTAATAACAAAGAGACTCCAGTCAACTGAAGATGCATATAAAGATGCACTAAATAAAATTAATCAATGTAATCAATATGATGTTTTATCAATTACTAGCTTTTTAGAAATGCCGGTTAGTAAAATATATATAACTGATATTATCCAAACATATTGCATGTTCGACCACGAGATTATAACTTTAATAGATTCCAATACGAGTAATCTAAGCTGTGTACATAGGGGTTTAGCTCGAACAGAAAGAAAGTTCATTAATTAATGACAGAACAAGCATAGCCCTGTCATTAATTTAAAGTTTAGGTGTACAAATTACATCCCATACAAACTAAAGCAATAATAGAAGGAAGCCATATTACTGGTCGTACCATTTTAAATCTATAAAGATTTAATACTGCTCCAATAAGATAAGCCACCCTTAATCCAAACCATATTTGAGCAACCATTAAATTATCAACTTCTAAAATTACAGATAAAATGGCGAAAACAAAAAAAACAGGCAAGGATTGTCTTAGGTTATCTGAAGCAGCTACCATTCTTGATGATAAAGCTGTTACATTTGAAGTGTCACCACCAACGTATGTCCACTGAATAAATGGCACTTTGTGCAAAGAAAAACTCATTTTAAAAAACAAGTGTAAGATATAGAACATACCTACACAAACAATTAAATTAATCATAATAATCTCCCTATTATAGTATTAATAATACTAATGGTTTTGCAGACAAATTCAATAGATAAGAATCTATGAATTTATAAGAGCTATATCTTCAGGGTGCAAAAGGCTTTTATCCAAAGTATCAACAAGAGGTTTAAGATGCTTTGCATATGGTTTCCATCTACCCATACCTTTTTTATTTATTGGTTGCCTAACCTGCTCTGAACTAGCGGTTCTTACAGATCTATCTGTTTCATAGAATGAAATACAACCCTCTTCAAAAGGCACTTCGATATAATTAAGTATTCTTTTAACCTGTCCTTCTAAATCATTAATTACATCTTCATTATTAACACGTAAGACTTTGTTTGGAAGGACCTGATCCCAATGATCCATTAGTTTTACATAGCTATTGTAATAACTTGCTGCCTCTTCTAGACCATATGTAAACTCCTGACCTTGAGCAAACAGTTGTTTAAACATACTAAAGCAACAGTCAAGAGGATATCGTCTTGCATCAATTATTTTTGCATTTGGCATAATCAAATGAATCAAACCAATATGCCTAAAATTATTAGGCATCTTATCAGTAAACATAGGTGCTTTATCTCTATGCATTTGGGTATCTTCAATGAATTTTTTACCCATATCATCTCTTTGATCTAAGGTTAAATTTTGCATACTTTTTGGATAATTCCCAAGCTTCCCATATATATCTCCACCTCTTAAACTCTGCGCAAGAGATAAGATATTAGGTAATTCGAGGGTTCCATCAATCATTGAATGAGATGCAAGAATTTGCTCGATTAATGTTGACCCAGCCCTTGGAAGTCCTAATATAAATATAGGATCTTTGGTGGTATTGCCGCCCTGCCCAATGTTCTCAAAAAATTCTTCATTACATACATCTATTTGTGCTGCAGTTCATCATCCATCCTTTCAATAGAGTATTTACTCTGATCTCTTTTAATCTGATTTCCATTTTTTAAATGGAAAAATGCATCATCATATTGTTTATTTGCTTCGTAACCCTGAGCCAAAGCAAAGTGAAAATACGCCTTATCTCTCAACGAAAGATCAACTCTTTGTATTTGCTCCTTCATATTAGTTAACTCTGGATCAGAAAAAGAATAAGTTTTTAAATTAGCTAAAGAAAAGAAAGCTTCACCATGATCTGGTCTTATCTTATATGCTGACTGATAGCTTTTTATGGCGTCTTCACTTCTTCCAAGTGTTTTCTCAGCATGGCCTTTTGAAGTATAAGTACTAAAATTGTGAGGATTTTTTTCTAAGATTTTATCAAATAGACCTATAGCATCCTCATGATCGCCATTTTGCATAATTTCACTTGCTTTTTGTGCCTGATAAGCAAGATTATCTGGATACTTTTCACAAAGAATATTTACTTGTTCCATTGTTTTAGCAAATTTTTGTTTCTTTCTTAAAATTAAAGCGTACTTCATTCTTAATTCACCATCATCTGGTTTAAATTGAACGGCTTTTTCTAATAAAATTTCAGCATCATCAAAGTGTCCTAATCTATTAGCAATTTCAGATAGTTGAGACATTGCATAGGTATGTGTTGGATTTTTTTTAAGAAACTCTCTGCACTTTAATTCTGCTACACCTAATCTGCCCTCATTCATGATTTGGTCAATATAAAGTAATATATTTGGCAAAGATTTTAGCTTATTGATTTGTTCAATAGCATGATCAGAAGCAGGCTTATTATTATTTTTTTGGAAATATTCAAACAATGAAACCCATGAAGATAATAGTGCAGGATTAAGCTCACATGCCTGTCTGTAATTTGAAATTGCCTTTTCTTCATTGCCCATATCTCTATTGATATGTGCTAATTCTTGATAAGCCCTCCCCATATCAGGCGCATATGATAACAATGACTCTATATATTTTTTTGATTCATCATATTTTTTTAAATATCTTGAACAGACACCAGCTAAATACAAACTATCAATATGATCAGGATGTTCTGTAAGACTAATTTCAAGAACCTTGAGAGCATCTTGAAATCTATTTTCTTTTACAGCCTGGGTTGCTTCATTTATATCAACAGCTAGGGTTGTCTCTTTAATATCAAAACTTTTATTCATTTAAAAATACTTTAACGAATTTATTAAATAGAATCTTATATAAGGTAAAAAGGGAGTAAAAACTCCCTTTTTAATATTAGTTAGTTAAAACTAAAAGCTTCTTTTATATCTCAAACCAAGAGTTCTTGGCTTAATAACAGTGAGACGTGATCTATCGAACACGAATGTATTACTAATTTCAGCTCTTTTATCAGTGACATTATCAATATAAAGTTCAGCATTCCATTCATCATTACTCATGCCATATCTCATGTTTAAGAAATGATTGCTTTTCTGAACAGCTTTATTAGGTGCCATAATATCTGAGAAACTTTTTGCAGATCTAGACATTTGTAGTTGGAAATGGCCCACTTTACCACTGGACATACCCCACTCCTTTCTAACTGTAAGATTTGCCTGAGACCCAGGAGCAAATGCAAGATCAGAGCCCACAACAACATCATCTGTAGGTACTAAACTTTTCGTAATCTCTGTATCAAGAGAAGAGAATGCACCAGAAACTACAAGACCGTCTATATTTGTATAATATATAAAGTCACCTTCTACACCGGTAATATCAGCATCAGCTGCATTATCGGAGAAGAATAAATTAACAATACTTGGGTCAAAAATAGTACTTTGAAGCCCAGAAACATCAACCATAAATGCACTACCATTAAATCTAAGTCGACCATCTTGGAGTACAGTTTTCCAACCAAATTCTAGGTTTGTAACTTCATCAGATTTAACTTCAGGCTTAACAGTATAGGTACCATCAGCATTTGAAGATCCAACTGGACGGTTAAGCAAGCCAGGTCTAAAACCTTCAGACCATGTGACATAGTACATAACATCCTCACTCTTATTCCAAGCAAGTGTTGCTTTACCAATAACACCATCAGATTTAGCTACATCAGGATATCCATTAGGATTTCCCGGAGCATATTGAGCTGAAAGGTTTGAACCGAATCTTTGTTGGTCAGTGTTACCAAATCCATTACCAAATGAAGAGTTAGCACTACCTTCAAAATCTACTTCGATATCATACCAACGAGCACCTACTGTTAACTCAACGGTATCAGATAAATCCATATTAACTTCACCAAATACACCCTGTTGCTTATCAGTTCTTTTGATGTCATTGAAGAAGATTACTGGTTCTGAATATGGTCCTGCAGAGAACCAGCCAGCTGCTCCATTATTTATGGCTCCAGTTGAAGAGATATCAGTCAATGCATAGTTAGGTGCATAAGTAATATCATTGGTTACTGATTCAGGATATGTAAATAAGTTTAATTCAGTTAACTCAAGATCACTAAAGAAGACACCAGCTGTTATTGATGTAGTGTCGTTAATAGGAGCATTAACTCTAAACTCATGAGTAGTAACTTCAGTATTCGTAGTTGAGTCAACTAATAAGTTTGGAGCACCACAAGATCCTGTTGGGACATTGCCAGGAGCAAAAGACGTATAAGTTACATAGTAGTCACAAATATAGTAAGGAAGATATTGGCCAACAAATAAATAGTCAGTGTAGTCAATATTTTGATCAGTTACTCTATCAGTGTATGCACCAGCATAGACAACTTCGAGATCTCCTATAGTTCCTTCTAATGTAAGACTCATATTATCAAATTCATCAACAATATTATCATCTGTATATCTTTGAATCTCCATATCGTCCAAAGTTGGATCTACAAAGAAGACACCATCACTTTCTATAGTTTGATTAGCAACAGTAGCTAATGCATTCCAATTGTCATTGATTTCGTGAGCAACAGTAGCTCTAAAACCTTCATAACTGACTGAGTTTGCATTATCTTTAACAATTGCATTGGCGTTATTAAATGTAACTCCTGAAAGATCAGCACCAGCCTGGAATCCAGCTCTTGATGCAGAAACAGGAAGACCATTATCTCTAACAGAACCTCCAGCTCTAAATCTAGCAGATTGGCTTGCATTTAAAGTTCCAGCAACTTGATCAATATAACCACCTCTTTCATCTCTATATGCTACAAATCTTAAAGCAGATTTAGCACCTAAAGGAACATTGCTCATATACTCAACCTTATTACCTTCATCTCCACCATTAGTAAATCTTGCCTCAACTTCTAAGCTGCTAAGACTTTCACCCATAACTGGTTTGTTAGTAATCATTCTTACAACACCGGCCTGTGAACTAGCACCAAATAAAGTACCTTGTGGTCCTGCAAGAACCTCAATACGAGCCATATCAGCTGCATAAACATCAAGATTTCTTCCTGGTTGACCTAGTGGTTGCTCGTCAAGATAAAAGGAAACATTTGGAGCTAAACCAGCAACACCAGCTGTAGTTAAGTTAGGTGTTGTTGAGGCTAAACCTCTTATGTAAATCGTGCTTTGACCTGGGCCTGAGCCACCAGCTGTAACGCCAGGTAATTGCAATAAATAATCTTCAAAGACATTAACGCCCTTCTCTTCTAAATCTGACTCTCTAAGAGCAGATACAGCCAATGGAACGTCTTGCAGACTTTCAGATTTCTTCCTCGCAGTAACAACAATTTCTTCAACAGTATCCTGCCCATTAATGACACCACTATAAATAGAGGTATTCAGCAAAGCTAAAGCGGATAAGGAAGGAATTATTTTATTTTGTATCTTTTTGTTTAACATAAAAAAGTTTCCTATATATATATTTATATAAATTGCTATATAAAAAAAGATAAACCCCTAAATGTCCCCTAGAGAAGTTTAGCTTTGTTTATAGACCAGCAATTTCATTAAAATGGTCTTGAAACTATCATAACAGTTTAAAAAAGGTATGCAAATTATGAGGGTTAATATAACTATAAAGCATATTAATTTAGTAGGCGTAAAGAGATCATATAGATAAATGAATTATTTTATGTTTCACTGATTAGTAATTATCAATTAATAAATAATAATCATTATATGAATAATATTAATAAACCTAGGTTTCTATCTTCTGTTTTTCTATTAACCTTAATAACAGGTATCGTTTATTCTAACTTGTCAGCATCTGCTGAATTATTGTCACAGACACAAACTTTCTTATCAGAATATTTAGGCTGGTTTATTATTTTGATTGCTAATGGTTTTCTGATTTTTTCTATTTATCTTATTTTTACAAAATATAGCAATATCCGACTTGGTGGTATTAATGCAGTACCTTCTTATACCTATACAAATTGGATTGCGATGCTGTTTAGTGCTGGTTTAGGTATTGGATTATTGTTCTATGGGGTAGCAGAACCTATAGGCAATCTAAATAATTATCCTGAGATGATTCCTGGAGATCTTTCATATAATGCTGGGAAAGCATTGGGATTAACAAATCTTCATTGGGGTCTTCATGGGTGGGCTGTATATTCTGTTCTTGGGTTATGTTTTGCTTTTGCTTCATATAATAAAAATAAAGCTTTTAGTTCTATTTTGGGTAGTCGTGTTGAGAATAATGAATTTTTAGCAGCAATAATTGATGTCATTGCTATACTAACAACGGTTATTGGTATTGCAACATCACTCGGTTTAGGTGCATCACAAATTAATAGTGGACTTGAATATGTATTTGATCTTAGGGTTAATGAATTTGTAATAATTTTAATAATTACTATTATTGGGCTTATAAGTGTGAGCCTTGGTCTTGATGTTGGAATAAAAAGGCTATCTCAAATAAATATGCTTATGGCTGTAGGTTTATTATTTTTAGTGCTCTTATTAGGTCCTACAATTTTTATATTAAATGCAATGGTTCAAAATGCCGGTGTTTATTTGAATCAACTTATACAATTATCAACTTGGACTGAGGCATACAACGACACTGTTTATCAAAATGGTTATACCCTTTTCTATTTCACATGGTGGTTTGCTTGGGCTCCTTTTGTATCTCTTTTTATAGCAAGGATTTCTTATGGAAGGACTATTAAAGAATTTATTGTTGGTGTCCTTTTTGTTCCATCATTGATTGTATTCATATGGATGGGTGTCTTTGGAAATGCTGCTATATATCAAGTTTTAAATAGCATTGGAGATATTAGTTCTGCAGTTAGTGCAAATGCAAGCACAGCCCTATTTGTTCTTTATGACTCACTTGCTTTTTCAAAAATACTATCAGTTATATCACTGATTCTTATAGTAACTTTTTTTGTTACTTCATCTGATTCGGGTGCGCTAGTTGCTTCAATGCTTTCTTCAAAAAAACATATTGATATAGACACTGACTCTCCTCTTATATCAAGAGTTACTTGGGCAATATTGCTAGGTGTTGTTGCTGCAGTTTTATTGGTAGTTGGTGGATTAAATGCTTTGCAAACAGCTGTTGTTATATTTGGACTGCCATTCTCTATAATTATAGTATTTGCTTGTAAAGAGCTCTATCGATCTTTGGATGAGGAACTCAAAGAATAGCTTTATCAGTCAAGCTCTTTATCAATATCCTCAAGCTCATCTTTACTCATTTCATCTTCAAAAATTAATTGATCAGTTTCATCATTTTTTTTTGACATTTTTTTTGAAATTAGTATTGCTACAACAATAATTACTAGTATTAAACCTATTTGATATCCCATTCTGTATTCCTTTATGTAAGTATGTGATTTATCCTATCTTAACTTGTATAAATTAAAAATAAATGGATGCATTAGATAATATATTAAAAAGAGTCTCTTCAAGAGAACTATCATTACCTCACCCAAATGCTGAAGAAATGGTTATAGCATACAAGGCAGCACTCCGAGCTCCGGATCATGCCTGGCTTCGACCAAGCAGTTTTATTGAAGTTAAAGGAAGTGGCCTAACTAAGCTCTCTAAAATTTTTGAAGACTTCGCACTATCAATACCAGATATTGAAGAAGCTAGAGTAAAAAAATATAAAGAGGCTCCATTTAGAGCTCCTTTGATAATTATTTTAGTTAATACATTTACTGAACATCCAAAAGTACCTGCTATTGAACAAAAACTTTCAACCGCAGCTGCAGCTCAAAATATAATGCTGTCTTTAAGTGCTCAAGGATATGGTGCAATGTGGAGAACTGGAAAACTTGCTTTCAACAAAACAATATCTAAGAGTCTTGGACTAAATGATAATCAAGAGGTCTTAGGTTTTTTATACGTAGGTACAAATACTGGTAAAAATAAAAAAATACCTGATTTAGATATAAATAATTTCGTTAGTAGACTTTAGTTTTTAAATTTTAATAATAAAGCTGAGGAAATTGCTATAGCTGCGAATATAATCTCAGCTATTAGTGATTGGTAAGAAATAATTGAGTCATGGTAAAAGCTTGATATAAAAGATACAACAATCATTATAGAAAATATTATTCCAGCAGATAAAACCCACTGATACTGACGAGTAATGAGTGATAAAAGTGACATTATAAAAATAAACTTTTTAAAAAATTATAAGAATATTAGCAATATTTCTTTTAATTTAAAACTTGTTAGACTACCCATTATAAGTAACAATATTTGTTTAAATTTAAATGAAAATTAAAAAAACTTTTTTAACTTTTTTTTTCCTTTTTTTTCCCTTTTTTTTGATAATTATATTTATATTTTTTATAAATATAATTATCAAAGATCTTAATTATTCTCACAAAAGTCATAATACTTATGTTCCTGTTGTTAACTGGACAAAATATTATTTTGAGCTTAAGAAAAAAAAAATAGAAAATTATGTT
>ENA-OQVM01004883-OQVM01004883.1-marine-metagenome-genome-assembly--contig:-NODE-4883-length-13279-cov-8.759885_pt1 | contig 13279 bp, 12 predicted proteins | sample MGYA00237776_ERZ505498 | MGnify/ENA primary metagenome ERZ505498 (study PRJEB26159, sample SAMN06265151) | marine metagenome | isolation source: Helgoland LTER site | place: Germany:Helgoland, sampling... | reverse complement strand
CTCTATTGATTGAGCCGCAGATTTATTCAGAGATTGAACTATCGTCTGACCTATTGTGTCTTTCGATTTTTGAGTAACTATATTTTTATTGGACTGACTCATTTTATTCATTATGGCCTAAGACAGAGTTACGTCTAAACGATGGAACTAAAAAAGAAGACACCATTACACCGTCGTCAATCAATAGACGCTTCAAGAATGAACGGAAATGGTGACCGATGAAAAACGATGGAGTATTCTCCAATAAAGAACTGAAGACGTCTAGACCGCATGACTACTTATTGAACAGAATGGAGCGAACAAATCTATTTATTATAGTTTTCTGTACCAAAAGCTAGTCGAATAATTTGTCCTTTGAAATGTCAGCTAAAAATACGCCTAAACCGTCTTTCTCAGATATCGAAGGCTTACCATTTAATGGCCACTCAATGGCTAAATCAGCATCATCCCAACGGATACAGAACTCATCGCCAGGCGTATAAAAAGCATCACATTTATAATAAAAATTAACCTCTTCACTCAGCACTAAAAATCCATGAGCAAAGCCAGCGGGGACATATAGCTGATGGCCATTATCAGAAGATAACTCAGCACCCACCCACTGTCCAAAATACGGAGAGGATTGACGTAAATCCACCGCCACATCATAGACAGCCCCTACTAATACACTAACTAATTTAGCCTGCGGGTTCTGACGTTGATAATGTAAGCCTCGCAGTACGCCGGCAACAGACTTTGAATGATTATCCTGCACAAATTCAGTATCGATGCCTGCTACTTTATAGTCTTGCTGATGATACGTCTGCTCGAAGTATCCACGCTCATCGCCGAATCGACGAGGGGTAATTAACTTCACATCAGGAATGGCTAAACTACGTACTTGCATGGTCTACTACTCTTGAATTTATAAGCATAAAATTGTTACTACCACTTACCTTCAGCCAACCCGATTAAGTATTGGCCATAAGCATTTTTTTTCATTACCTCACCCAAGCCAAGTAAAGCCTCCTGATTAATATAACCCATACGCCAAGCAATCTCTTCAACACAGGAGATTTTAAGTCCCGTTCGCTTTTGTACCGTTTCGACAAATGCAGAAGCAGCATAAAGCGAATCATGCGTACCCGTATCAAGCCAAGCAAATCCACGGTCTAATACTTCAACATGCAATTCATTTTTTTCTAAGTATTGAAGATTAACATCCGTAATTTCTAGCTCGCCCCGAGGAGAAGGTTTAATTGTTGAGGCAATATCGACGACACTGTTGTCATAAAAATACAGACCAGGAATTGCGAAGCGTGACTTAGGCGTAGATGGTTTTTCTTCTATTGATAATGCTTTTCCTGACTCGTCGAAATCAACCACACCATAACGCTCAGGATCTTGCACAGGGTAAGCAAAGATAGTGGCTCCCGACTGTCGAGCCGCCGCCTTTTGTAATAAATCAGTAAAATGCATACCATAAAAAATATTATCACCCAGCACTAAACAAACTGAGCTATCACCAATAAACTCTTTGCCTATAACAAAGGCTTGCGCCAAACCATCAGGAGAAGGCTGCTCTGCATATTGAATATTAATACCCAAGTCAGAGCCATCATTTAATAGCTCGCTAAAATCTGGCAGGTCACGCGGTGTACTTATGATAAGTATATCCTTAATACCTGCAAGCATTAAAACGGATAGCGGATAGTAGATCATCGGTTTATCATAGACCGGCAATATTTGTTTACTAATGGTTTTTGTTAGAGGGTACAACCTTGTGCCACTACCACCAGCTAAAATAATTCCTTTCATGTTTTATCCTATCAATTTAACTAATTAAAGTTTTTCTGTTTGTGTACTAACACCTAAACGCTCACCAGCATAATTGCATGAACGTATAGGCTCCCACCACCAGTCATTATTGAGATACCAAGCAACCGTTTTTTTAATCCCCGATTCAAAATCATTTTTCGGCTGCCAATCTAGCTGCGATTTAATTTTACTGGCATCAATCGCATAACGTTTATCATGGCCTAATCGATCTTCGACATACGCTATTAGGTCACTATACGACTTGCCATTGGCACGAGGCCGCAATTCATCAAGCTGCTCACAAATTGCCTGAACAACCTCTAAATTAGTACGCTCATTGTTACCACCTATATTATAGGTTTCACCACTATCCCCTTTACTTACTGCCAAGACTAACGCCTCTGCATGATCTTCAACATAAAGCCAGTCACGGACATTGTCACCCTTACCATATATGGGTAAGGGCTTTTCATCCAAAGCATTAAGTATCACAAGGGGAATCAGCTTTTCAGGAAAATGATAGGGCCCATAATTATTAGAACAGTTAGTGACAATGACTGGCAAACCATAAGTATGAAACCAAGCTTTAGCCAGATGATCACTTGCCGCTTTGGAAGCGGAATAAGGTGAGCGAGGGTCGTATGATGACTGTTCGGTGAATAAACCAGTATCATCTAAACTACCATAAACCTCATCCGTTGAAATATGATGAAAACGAAAAACGGACTTTTCAGGCTCGGGTAATGACTGCCAATATTTAAGCGCCACCTGCAAAAGGATAAATGTACCTTTTATATTTGTGTCGATAAAATCATTGGGCGAATCAATCGATCGATCGACATGTGATTCTGCAGCGAGATTCATAATAGCGTCGGGCTTAAATCTATTTATTGCTTTGACCATTGCTGCTTGATCCGCAATATCGGCCTGCAAAAATTCATAGCGATGACTATCGGTAATATTCTCTTCAGTCGCATTAAGATTATCAGCCTGCATTCTTAATGAAGATAAATTCCCCGCATAAGTTAACTTATCAATATTTAATACAGAGGCCGTTGTATTGGCAATTAAATAACGAATTACTGCTGAACCAATAAAACCTGCACCGCCTGTCACTAATACTCGATTCACGATTGCTCATATCCTTCAAAAATACTATTTAAACTCGGTTTTGAAACTCTATGTCGAAATTCAGCTTTTAAACTCAATTAATAACTGCTCTCCATGCTGATTAACATAGCGTTCTAGATCCTGACGCCAAGTTATAAAACTATTTATATCTAAGGCATTCAATTTTTTGTTTTCTAATATAGAGTTTATCGGTCTTGTAGCGGCCGTAGGGTACTCTTTCGTCGTACAAGGAATAAAGTTTTGCTTAACGTTCATTATTTTAAAAAACTCACAAGCAAACTCATACCACGAACAATAATCTTCGGATGTCGCATGAAACACACCCGTTACAGGCTCGCCGTTTTCTCGCTTGTTAATAAACGAAAGTATTTGATGACTCAGAGCTATGGTCGAGGTGGGTGAACCGAATTGATCGCTAACAATTTTAAACTCACGATCAGGATTAGCTAGCGTGAGTTTAAGCATTGTCTTAAGAAAATTATTCCCGTAAAAACCATACAGCCAAGCGGTACGAAGAATAGCATAGCCATCGGTCATCACTTCGGCAATTTGAGTCTCACCCTGAAGTTTCGACTGACCATAAACAGAAACAGGATTTACAGCATCATCTTCACAGTAAGTATTGTAAAGCGGCTTAGCACCAGAAAAAACATAGTCTGTAGATATATGGATAAAATAGCAACTATGCTGCTGGCACCAGGAAGCAATCGTCTTAGGCGACTCGGCATTAACAAGAAAGGCCTGCTCACGGTTATCTTCCGCTGCATCGACCGCTGTATAGGCAGCTGCGTTAATGATGATATCCGGCGACAACTGATCCAACAGAGACACGCAAACCTCTAGGTCAGAAATGTCTAAGGCGTGCTCAGAACCCCTCAACACTTGAAAGCTGTCTTGACTAAGCTGAGCTATCAATTCACTGCCTAACTGACCTCTATCGCCAAGAATTAGAATAATGGTGTTTTTCACTTCAGACTCTTTTAAAAAAATATAGGGATGTATAGGGCCAATCATAGGCCTAAGCGCTCCATGCATAATAGACCATTAATATAATCAAACCATCCACGTGGAAAAATCTGACTAATAAAGACAAATCAATAGCAACGTACTAATAATTAAAACCTGAGTTAATATGATCAAATTATATTGATGACAGCCTCGCTTAAAAGTAAGATTGGATAAAGAGACAGTTCAATTTAGACTCAGAAAAAAATTACTCAGAAAAATCACGCTGAACCATTTTGGTATATAAACCGTTTTCAGACATAAGTGCAGAATGATTACCCTGCTCAACTATTCTTCCTTCGTCTACTACAATAATATTATCCGCATGCTCGACTGTTGACAGACGGTGAGCAATAACAATAGTCGTTCTGCCCTCCATGACTTTCTCTAAAGCGTCTTGCACTTTTACTTCAGATTCATTATCAAGAGCTGAAGTAGCCTCATCAAGTATTAATACTTTAGCATCACGAAGAATTGCTCGAGCAATGGCTAAGCGCTGACGCTGGCCACCAGAAAGCATGACGCCGTTTTCACCAACCATAGTTTCATAGCCTTCACTTAACCCACGAATAAATTCATCGGCATTCGCAGCTATCGCTGCCGCCTCAATATCCGCTTGCGAAGCTTCATCAACACCGTAAGCAATATTAGCGAGTATCGATTCATTAAACAAAGTTACTTGTTGTGAAACGGTAGCTATATTTTTTCTTAAAAAGCCTAGGCGATACTGATCGATCGAAACACTATCTAAAGTAATATCGCCTTCATCTAGCTCATAAAACCTTGGAATCAAATTTACTAAGGTCGATTTACCACCGCCAGAACGCCCCACTACCGCCAAAGTTTGACCGGCCGTCACTTCAAAACTCATATTATTTATGATGGGCTTATCACTGCTCTGATAAGAAAAATTAACTTGTTTAAAAGAAAGATTGCCTTTTAATTCAATCTCGTCAATTTTACCCGTATCAATTTCTTTATCGTAATCGATATGCTTAAACACTTCTTCAGCTGCAACAACCGCTTGTAATAACTGCGGATGAACAGAACTGAGACTTCTTATAGGCTTTGGCAACAACCCAGCAGCAGTAACATAAGCAATTAACTCGGCAGCCTCCATAGTGCTTCGTGATAACAAAACAATATACATAACCAATGCCATAGCCATGATAATAAGCATTTGCATTAAAGGTGTATAAATAGAGCTAATTTTCGCTAACCGAAGTCCAACCCTCTTAGCTGTATCACTGGCATTATGGAATCGTTGATTCGCTTTATTCTCACCAGAAGCGGACTTAACGAGTCGAATCCCACCGAACACTTCCGTCGACACATGGTTAAATTCGCCTATAGACTCCTGTATACCACGGCCCACTACTTTTATTTTTTTTCCAATCCAGCTAATCAATAAAGCAAGCGGAGGGCCAAGTACAAAGAAAATTAAAGTGAGTTGGAAGTTTTGATAAAAAAGATAAGAAAATAAAGCAATAACCGTTAGGCCTTCTCGAACAATAGTCGTTAATGCCTGTGTAGCAAAGTTGACCATAACACCCGTGTTATAAGTAAACAAAGCAACAAGACGCCCACTTTTATTTTCATCGAAGAAAGGAATAGGCAGAGAAACGATATTAGAAAAAAGCTCACAGCGGATTCTATGTGCTACATTAGCACTCGCTTTGCTCATATAGTAATTACCCAGATAACTCCCGATACCTCTAAGTAATGCTATTCCAATACAACCGAGTGGAATAAGGTATAAACCATCAACATATTCACCATCCAAGGCGCGCACAAAGGCCTCCATTAGGACGGCAAAACCCGGCTGGGAAATTGCAAATAAGGTGAAACCGAAGAATGCGATTAGAAAATAGTTAGCAAAGGGCAACAAGTACTTCAATACCCGCTGATATATATCCTTAGATAGCTCTAATTCGCCGCTCTGATTATTTTTTGTCATTTTCTCTGGCAACTGTGAGCCTTCTCAAATAGTGATAAATAAAAATATTTTTATAGCTAGGTTGTGAGATTATACAGCCCTAGATAAATCAAAAAAGAACAAAAAATCACTGTCAGCACTCGTCTCAAAAAACGGTAAAGAGTTTTTCGAATAAAAAAGTTTATATTTTGTTGGCGATCTCTTTTATGACCAAACAATTGGAATGCTGGGCTATTTGATTGAAAAAATGTGTGATATTTAGACAGATCTTTATATAAAAGCTTATCATCAATCCATTCGCTTAACTGTCTCAGCTCATCTGAAGCCCCATTTATCGTCTTAATTTCAAACTCATACATGGCTGTTAAACGTAACCTATCTGTTACTACACCCTGAATAATCTGCTGTAAATGAGAGAGTAAGTGCCAGTTCTGCCACTTACTTCTCAAATAATAGGATATACGTTTTTTACGAATCTTTGAGCCAGCACCATAGACATTACCTGCATGCTGACGATAGTGAACCAACTTCTTTTCGGTAAACACTAAACCCTCTTGATAAGCAGCATGATAAGTCAACCACCAATCATGCGGCACCGACTTAGGGAAAGGTAAAGCAGAATCGAGTAGCTGACGATCGATCATCAGCGTGCAACCCGTTACACAATTCGTTAAATAGAACGCTCGAAAGTCAATTTTTTGAGGGATATTACACCCAAAAACAGCCTCCCATAAACTCATGCCTAAATCACGAGCCTTTGCATCCACTAAAAAAGCATCACTAAATACCGCTAAGGCTTTAGCCTCGCTTAACGCTTGGTACTGTATCGCTATTTTATCAGACAACCAAATATCATCCTGATCACAAAAAACCAGATAATCACCGCTACAATGGCTTATGGCTTTTTGAAAATTTTTCACATAACCTATATTTTCTTTATTACAATAAATTGAAATGTGTATAGCATTTTCAATTTTCTCTTCATATGATTTTAAAATCGCAACCGTCGAATCCGTTGAATTATCATCACAAATAATAATTTCAAATAGTGGATAGGTTTGCGCTGTCAATGAATTTAATTGCTCGATCAAATATTTTTCACCGTTGTAGGTGGTCATCACCACCGATATGAGCGGCAGGTCTTTTGTCGGGCATGTAACTTTTTGCATATAAATACTTAAGCGATTAAATTAATTTTTAATTGACTGCCTCAACTTTGTCCGAATATTTTTTCCTGGAATGAATTTACATAAAAAAAGACATAAACGTAATTTTGGTGAAATCAACTTAGCATGACTAGATGTAGCTGTATCACTATGATTCGGATAAAAAGTAATATCTTGATTATTCCTAACACTCCCACCCTGTCCATAAAAATATTCAGCGTCTATATCATTAAGCCACATCAAATAACACAAGCTCAATTGATCTCTTGAAGAATATTTATTAATAAAACTCCACCATTGGCACATCAACTCCACAATCAATGGATTATTATGCTTACGGTAGATGAAATTATTTTCATAGAGCCCTTGATTGTCTGGATAGCCTGCTGACCTCAATACACACATCGTTTCAGTAACATTTTTTTCTATGTCCTTTTTATGCTCAACCACAGCTATTGCTTCCTTATAAATACAATCTCTAAATAAGTGATCAGTAATGGCTATGCTTACATCGTCTCTCTCAAGGAGGGAAATCTTCTTTTCGATTATTTCAAAATCATTTATTTGTATATTTGCATCAATATAAATACTCTCTTCATAATCTGGAAATAACAGATGAGGGTGCATTTTATACCACCGATTAACCAGCATATTATTCATTCGATTACTTATGCAAGCTGGTCGAAACTCCCACCCTGTATTATCCGGAAGTTTATTTTTCGGAATATCAGTAAACATAATACACTCCCATCCTGTCTTTTTTCTAACCGGACGGATTTCGTCATAGCCTCCAATCATTGCGGAATAGATAATTTTATTCATCAATGTACTAACCTATTTTTTTTTCCAATCTCGCATTTCATTTCGTTTTTTTTTGCTCGGAATTAGCGATAATGGAATAAATAAAAGATAATACAAAAATCGTTTTTTTCTGACAACATCCACAGGCTTGGATACTGGAACATCAAGCTTTATTTTTACGAACTCTGGATGATACATTAATCGTGGAGATAGAACTGGGGCCAGCCCCTCTCGCTCGATTAAATGACGGCTTTCCTTTTTCACAAACACCAAAATATTTTGAGCATGAACACAATTTACGCCTTTTTTCTCCCATAAAATATCTCGCATAAAATCAAAACATAAAAACCCTTTTTTATTGAATATCCTTGTCCAATAAGCTGGTGAGTTTTCATTAAAGTGATTAATGCCACCCTGGTAAGGCGCGGCTGCAGAAAATAAAACCACATCGGCAGAATCAGTGAGAGATTGAATAAATGAATCGGCTTTATCCTCAGGTAAATGTTCAGCCACCTCTATTGTAAGAGCTAAGTCATATTTTCTTTTTATTACTAGTGGAGCCTCAAGGTTATGTCGCTCAAAAAACTCATGGGGGATCTTCAACGCATCAGCGTCAACATAATGACCGTCATACCCCCTGATCTCTTTTATACCTTTATCAAGACACACACTTAACCAATGACCAAGGCCACACCCAAAATCAACAACAGACTCAGGTTGATAATATTTAAAAAACTCAGTTAATACTATATCTGCCGTCTGATACCGACTAAGATCCTCTTTGTTATAAAATGCCTCGCTGTATATACTTGCATCAAACATAGCCTTCCTCAAAAATCAAACTTTATAGCCAATATGAATAATTAATGCCATCTCACATTTGAAATTCACTCCTCATATTTTTTCATATATAAGGATAAATCTAATAAAAATCAATATTTAGGCTATGAGAGTTTAGAAACCGCTATATAGTTCATAGAAAATAGCGCCCATTAATTAACAATATTAAAACAAAAAAATATTAACACCTTACAACAATAAACACTTACACTCTCTACCTAATGAACTTAAGTTCATGTATAAATTGCTTGGGCATCCATGCTGCACAATGACATATTAAAATTATCATAACACGAATAAATATACCTCCTGTTTTTTAAGTCATATATTTCATATACTAAACAATCAATCAAAGAACAACTATTCACAGCCATCAAAAAAAACCATGATTAATATATTTATTTTTATACAATCTAAAAAAATCCAGCCAACTTACTCCCCAATAAAGAGTAGTAAATAGATGTCGAAAATCCTTTATATCGGTGAGGATACGGCCTCTTACCATTTGTTCTTTAATGGCACCAGCTGCGCCAACACAATATCACTCTTTAATTTAACAGATTTCAAAAAATCAGCACTTTCTGATCATGAAGTTGAAAAAATAACTTCGGCAGATCACATTATATTTAGCCGTGATATTGACTGGAAAACACTTAAAATTGCTGATCTTATCATTCATCACAATATTCCATTTTCCTATTATGCTGACGACAATTATTTTATTTTAAATAGAATTGTTCCCAGTAAAAAAGTTAACCAGTTTTTATCATGCGCCGATGCCTTCATTACAACTACTGACGCAATGAATAATTACTTTAAGACCATGTTTTCACTTGAAAAAAAATCTATTCAACTTGATTTGGACGTTCACATCCCTAAAAAGTTGACGCCAAAGCAAGAGTTATCTAATAAGACTTTAAATATTGGCTTTTTAGGTACTGGAAAAAACGAGCTTTACAAAGATGTCATTCAAGATTTATCGAATAACTTAACGGGCTATGCGCTAAGTGTTTACGCTCCCAGATCACTTTGTCAGCTTTTAAGAAAAAAAACTATTGCCAAATCAATAACATTGATTGAGTTCAGCTTTATCAAAAACTACCCTGACTTTATCGATACTATAAAATCATTCAATTTAGATTTTATTCTACAGCCAGCAGATTTAAACGACGAAAACTATCAATTCAAAAACCTTAATGCATTACTGCTACCGTACCATTGTAACTGCCTCACTCTATTCTGTGATAGCCCACCGTATAACAGTATCAAGAATCTAGGTTTAAATGAATTACTGACAGAAAAAAATGCATTCAGCGGAAAAATAAATCAGCTTATTTCCGACAATAGTAAGCGCATAGAACTAACTGAAATACTCTTTTCTTTTGTTGAAAATAATTTCTCAGCTAATGACAATGTTAAAAAACTACAAACATCGTTGTGCTTTAAAAAACATGAATCACATAATTTACTGCAAGAGCTAAAAAATCTCCGCTTCAGTAAAATAGAAAAAATATATTTCAAATACAAGCGCTCTCTTTACAGAAGGTTTTTTGCCTCATAAAAAACTGCCAAATGGAAATTAACGAGCACTAAATCTTGGAATGTTCGGCATAATTTCTTTGCGCTGAACCCAGCCAAAAACAACCTTCAACTTAATAAGACCTAATTTAATCTGTGATTTTAATCGACGCAATTTAAAATAAATTTTTGATGGAGTAATAATATCTTCTTGATAACGTGTATTCAATAAAGTCGACTGCGTTTGATGAGGAGATCTCATCTGATAGCGATCACAGCAATCAAGCTGAATAGCCGCGGCACTATCCACTTGTAATGCGCCTCCCATTTTTGTCCGACAAATTTGCGCATCTGCTAAAGCAAAACCAGAGCCTTCCTCCATCGCTAACAACCTGCGCGCACCTTCTGGCCACAATATATAAGCTGCCGCACCCGTTCCACCATAATATAATTTTCGTAATTTGTAATCGCCGATTTCATGTTCAATACTTTTTGAAACAACCTTTTTACGCCCTCTTGTTTCAAGATTAATATAGTTTATTGACATACCTGACATTTCGTTTAATAACTGCGGCAAATCATCGCTAACATAAGCATCATCTTCTAATATAACTGCAGGTGTATTTTCATCTATCACCCGCTGCCATAATGACCGATGACTGAGATAACAACTTACTTCAGCGCGACTTAGCGGTCGCTCCCAATCAAAAGCAACACGTCTGTAATGCTCCTCGCTCACATCAGCTGTTGACACTGCACTCACTACTTCAAAACTTAAACCTAATCGTGAAAACTGCTTTTTCTGAAATGCGGCGCGTTTTTCAGCGCTGGCTAAATTTATGATATAAATGTTCATTTACCACCACTGAGTACGATTGCGATGATGGCAATCGCGAAATCGTTTATAAATATTATCATTTTCCTGTAACCGTAAAAAAACAGTTGAAAATATTTTAGCTGAAACTACTGTATCACTCTCTTCTGATAAAAATGTATCAAGCCGCCAGCGAAAATTTCTTAAGGTATCATCTGTGCCTGCTGCAAAAGCGGAGGTTCCATCCCATAAAGGATACCGATTTTGTTGCAAGTCATATTTTTTAATATTTTCTGAGTTGACACCTTCGCCATCTGTTATAAGTCTTTCTGTCTCACATAGCTTGACAGTATTCACTAAGGCTGTTGCCGCGAGTGCACAGGCTTTTTCAATTGGATTTTTACTGCAATCAGCATAAGTGTCAGCAATGGCTATTAACCATCGTGTATTCAATGAGTTTATTAAAAAATCATCAAACATTTCCCATAAAGATTCGAGGGCTGAAAAATTATTTTTAACATCAATTTCCCTACGAATTAAAACTAGCAATGAAGCAACGTGATGACACAGCTGAGATTGACCAACAAATTCTTTTTTTAAGTTTTCAATATGCGCCTCAATGCTTACCTCGGACCCATGTGTATATTGCAAACTCACTTCATCAATAAGTGTATTTTTCATTGCTAATAAATCATTTTCACTCATTTTCCCCACCGCCTTACTTGCGCCGAAACGACGCTGATGACGAGAAAATGAAAACCATTTTTCAAATTTTGATTTTTTTCGTTTCATAAAAATTAGCCCAATAGAAAGCGCTTTAACCTTACCCGTACCGACAATACTTTATCACTTGATTCTATCATAAAGGATTTACCCCCCTTTATTCAGTTTTCGTTAACAATGGACGTTATCTAGCTGGCTTTAATCACATTTCTATGAGTTTCTATCATGTCGTTTTTTTGAGACACTTATAAATATTGATCAATATTTGCTTAAGCTGATTTTAAACCATTTAACTTATTTTCACATAACACTTACATTCCTGTGCGCCTATGACTAACTCACCTTCTACTAATCCTATTGCCAATACTGAATTGATTCTAGGCAATTCGAACAAGCGATTCTCTGGCGTTACATCTACCATGCTTCAAGTACTCAGTCGGCAAAAATCACTGCTGTCTGTTACGGTGCTAGGTGATCACTTTTTGCCCTCCGAAATACCAAGTATCAGTTTTTTATCTCTCGCCAAACATGGCCGCGACCCTTTAGCTGACGGTCGATTTAGGGTGTTCCATGCTCGTCGTAATAACGAAATGATTCAGGCGCTTATTCTTAAAAAGCTATTCGGTGTCAAATTAAAAATTGTCTTTACCTCGACAGCACAGCGCCACCATACTTCATTAACAAGCTGGCTAATGTCTCAAATGGACGGCATTGTCTCTACCTGTTCAGCTGCTGCCAACTATCTTCAAAGACCTGCTGATATCATTATTCCCCACGGTATCGACACAACGACTTATTATCCTTGTACCAATAAAAATGAGTGCTGGTCTCAACTTGGCTTACCCGGTAAATATGGCATTGGCATTTTCGGCCGAATCCGCAAACAAAAAGGCTTAGATCGCTTAATTGATGCAGCTTTACCGCTCCTCAAAAAATACCCCGATTTCACTATAGTGATTACCGGCCAAGTTCAAAGCAAAGACCAAGCTTACTTTGATGCGCAAATGGCCAAGGTCAAACAAGCTGGATTACTACAGCAAGTGGTTTATTTAGGTGAGCTGCCTTTTGCTGAAATTCCTACAATGATCCGCTCTATGACTATTGTCACCGCATTAAGCCGCAATGAAGGCTTTGGCCTAACCGTTTTAGAGGCCATGGCTAGTGGCGTAGCCGTGCTAACGAGTGATGCTGGCGCTTGGCCTGAAATTGTTCGCGAGGGCATTGACGGGCATACTGTACCGAACAACAATATGGCGGATTTATCAACAAAGCTTGCAGCTATGCTTGCATCCCCAGAAACACTCGCAGACATGGGGAAACAAGGAAGGCAACGTGTTGAACAGCATTACACAATAGAACGCGAAGCCGAAAGTCTCGTTAATTATTTTAAAACGCTTAATTCATAAAGAGGCGACTGCCCGCATTGAAAACGACCATCGATCCGTCACTTTACCATCCTAAATATTGGACAAGCTGGTTTGCGATCCTGCTGCTGCGCATTGTCGCCGCCCTGCCCTTTAAAGCCAAATTAATTGCGGGTCGCTGCCT
>ENA-OQVM01004879-OQVM01004879.1-marine-metagenome-genome-assembly--contig:-NODE-4879-length-13287-cov-3.340045_pt1 | contig 13287 bp, 18 predicted proteins | sample MGYA00237776_ERZ505498 | MGnify/ENA primary metagenome ERZ505498 (study PRJEB26159, sample SAMN06265151) | marine metagenome | isolation source: Helgoland LTER site | place: Germany:Helgoland, sampling... | reverse complement strand
ATATCGGCACCAATGCAATTAAATCTAAGATTTACTATCCCTATTCACTCATGACCAAAAGATTACAGGTGTTTCTTCAATCCAAACAGCGTCAGTATCGATGAAGAGATAATTACAGCGCTACCTTCTGTAGAGGGAAATAGTGACAATGAGCAGAGTGGCACTTGGGCCTCTTATGAGCTAGATAAATCGTATTCATCATTTTGGAAAGTATGGAATAAATACTATCAGAAATGGTATTTTAGACTCAATAAACTTGAGATGGCGCGCTTTGATATGAGAAGAGTTTCACAGACTCAAACAACCAGAATTGAGGAAGCTCTTTTTGTTCTTCTGGGTCTTAGTCCATCAGTTCAAGGCACCGAGGGTTTTGAAAACTTTAGTCTGAGTGAGAGACTATTTGAAACCGATAGTATTGAATATCAAGATTATCAGGGTAATAAACTAGTCATAAACAGTAACCTCTATTCAAATGATGATTACGGACATCTTGAATGGTATCTGAAACAAAAAAAAGAGTATGTTCTCATTGAAAGGCTTGCAACAAGAGGTCAGCCATCTGACTTTAGTGACAGACTCTCATCTGCTAAATTTAATGAGTGGGCATTCAAAAATAACTATATTGAGGACAGGGTTCCTATGATCAGAAATACTGGTGAAAGTCCATTTGGTGAGGGCTTTGCATTCAGTCTTTTCAGTGGGTTAGTGGAAGTTGGCTATCTTAAAGGATCTTTTGATTGTATGTGGAATCTTGCAGATGGCATGTCATGGATGTCACTTCACTACCTTGCTAATGAGATTGTGAACAGAAAACTCATTCAAACCAATAGCCCTTTTGAACATATTAAAAAATATATACATTACGCATCAACCTATCCACTTGAAGATCAATTTTTTAAGCCAGCAATTGATAAATTTAGTGAAACGGATGATGAAAAGATCTTTAAACAAGAATGTGATTTAATAAACTCGGCTCTAGATAACATTGAGCCAAATAAAGCTATTAATTATGGAGATTAAATGAAAGTACTAAAAGTTTTAGATGCCGAATTGGTCCTCATTGACCTTGAAGTCAATCTAGGGGATAGAAAACAAAATAGTCCGACTCTGTGTGCCAGGTTCAAAGACAAAATTATTCCCTTAAACACTCCAGATGGTAGGCCTATTCTGATGAATGAGGATAATGCAATATGATCGATACGAATGAGTTAATTGAGATGGCCTGGAGTGATGATGTCACATTTTCTGACATAGAGAGGGATCTCGGAATCAAGGAACCAGAAGTTAAACGGATCATGCAAGCAAATCTTAAATCAAGCTCCTATAAGCTTTGGCGAAAAAGAGTTCGCTGGATCAAGGAAAAACAAAAGAAATCTAAAGAGATTTAAACTTTAGTTTGTAGAACATAATTAACCTTTAATGATGTTCAAAGTTTTTCTTTAGGCTAAACAGAAAGCTTAATAATAGAAGCTGACCTCAGAGACAGAAACATCAGAGTTAAAATCTCGCCCATAAGCAACGATTCCAAAATCTCTTATGTCATTAATGTCCAGCTTAGAGGTCTTTGAGGTTGATCGCTTAAATGCACTAAACGGCATCTCTACTTGACTCCAATCAGCACCTGCCTCAAAAGTATGATAATAGTAATCACTTGGCCTCCAAGTGAAATAAGTGCGGATCATAACGTGGTAGGTCTCTCCATTGCCGCGAACGTTCAATCGAACTCCTTGAAGCTCTTGACCTTCTTTATTCGCATCATGAATCAACTGAAACATCTTAGGCTTTTTAAATAGAGAGACAGCAGAACGTAACTGAATGAATCCCCCATTGTTCCTTGTGCTCACATCACCAGTGAGCCTTGCAAATGAGGTATCTCCATCTTTTTCCAAGTAAACATTACCCTCAGAAACGCCCCCCATGACGCGATCACTAACATACTTCCAGTCGCTAACTGCACCCTCCTGAATTGGAAACACAAGATCATTCTTTGCTAGAGAAACAGTCGCTATAAAAGACAGCAAAATGAATGCTGTAAATTGTTTCACAGTATTTACCACCAGCCTAATGCTCTTCCATTTCCTGCAATAATGAGAACACAGGTGACTATATGAAGAACAATCCAAAATGTTCTAAAAGCCAATGCCTTTTTTACATCTGTCTGTGTAATGGGTAAAAACTCAGGCTTATCCTCATCGTTGACACCAATTGGCATCCCAACTGTCCTTGCCCAAACTTTTAAAAATCGTCTCTGACCACTCATAACTATTATTGAATCTAATGTTTAATTTGAAAAGTTTAAAGTAATTATTCTAAAGGAAGGATTAGAGCGTTATCTTGTAATTAAATATAAATCTAAGACCGCTTGATTTCTTTTTATCTTTAACCTTAGGTGATGGAAAGACAGTTCCATACTCGTTATACGTTGGGGTTTCTAGTGCATACTGACTTGATTCTAGATTGTCATAACAGATCACCTCTCTCAAATCAATCTCTTGAGAGATAGGCTCAGGTATGGATACAGAGTCCACCCATCTGCAAAGGTCTTCAGTAGTCCAATCACTCAAGTCATTAGCTAAAGAGGCATTCAGAAAACCTAATGAGAAAACCAATAAAATAATCTTTTTCATAAAACAACATTATAAGGAATCAATAAACAAGAAAAGTGAAGATTAAGAGTTCTTTAGATAAAGCTTTTAAGACTACTTAGCACTCTTCCATGTGCCGCCATATTTATAAGAGTCTTCGAACTTAACCTTTATCTTCTCAAGGCACCCTCCACAAAGAAATGCCCACTCTTTCTGCTGATATTGACAACGATACAGTGTGTTTTTCTCTTTACTACAATTAAAGCACTCTTTAGTTCTAATTCTCATTCAAATTTTATTGGCAACTAATGGATAGTGTATATTGACTCATAAATAGATAAGGGGCTAATATTAACATAACCAGGAATCTAAAAAAATGAGTACAACAACTCAAGTTTCAATGAACAAAAACATTCTCTATTTTGCTATAGGCTCTACTGTGGCATTCATACTTTATATCACACTTATCTTAACTCCTGCTGGAGCCTGTTTCAAGCTGGATAGCGGCTCAAATTCATTGGGCCTCTCTTTTTCTTACACAAAGGATATGGTTCTGAGCTTCTTTGAATCAAGATCTCAAGAACAGCTTCTTTGCTATAGCCAATTCCTTCAAATTTGGGATGCAATATTTGCAATTATTTATACACTGATGTACGCATCATGGATTGTGTGGCTCTTTAATAATAAGAGATGGTTAGCATTAATTCCTGTTCTTGGAATGATCTCTGATTGGTCTGAGAATTATATTGAATTAATAATGATTAAAACTTATTCAAATGCTGGAGTTATAAATGAGACTATAGTCTCTCTAGGCTCTGGAATAAATTCATTTAAATGGATCTTATCAAGCCTAACTTATTTGATAATTCTCCTTGGAATAATTATTGCAATCAAAAACTTTTTTACTAAGACTAGATAGTCATTTTCAAAGCAAACTTCGTTTTTTGTGAGTGGGAGGGTAAAAATTGCTCTTAAGAGAAATGAATTTCTGGGTATAGTTCTGTTCCGGGTCGGTCTCCAGGCTTAAGGCCTTGTTTAGTCATAACTTCGCTATGATCTGGGTCCATTCCACACTCACGAAACTTAATAAAAACATCGTCACCAATCCATTTTGAAGTAAATACTCTTAATTCAGTGTCTTCATCTAATTTTCCAGAGCCTCCATGCATAATTCTACTGTTAAATGCAATGCAGTCTCCAGGATTCATATCCCAGCTCACAACTCCATACTTTTCTGGATCTGCAGCAATATCTGGAAACTCAACATCAGTAATGCCTTCAAAATTTGTTTCATCAACATCTTTTATTTCGTCTGGATTTAGACTCCCAAAATTGAACTGGTAGAAGGTTGAATCGAATCTATGAGAGCCAGGAACAAAAGCTAATGCATTTTCTCGTTTAACAGGAACAAGCGGCATCCAAATAGTACAGGTGTTATAGCCTTCAACTGACCAATATGGCTCATCTTGATGCCACGGTGTTGCAAATTGAGAGCCTGGCGAGCGAACAAAAACTGCATCAAAGTAAAAACCTGGATATTTGTAATTAAAAAGAGCAATTATCCAATAAATAATTTGAATTTTCATTAAACAGAAAAAAATCGATAGGAAAGTCCCCGAGAATGTCTATGACTGCTAACCCACAATATTCACCTAAATGGCCTAAAGACTCTTGAGAAAAATAGGACATATGTTCATGAGGAGCAACCCAAAAGCTATCCCTAGCTAACTCTCTCTCAACTGCATCAATTTGCAAATAAGAGTGATCATTTGGAACTTGGATTCTTGCTACACCATCTTTTGTTAATAAGCTTTTAAATCTTTTAATCGAATTTGATCAGAAACGACAACATACATCGCCAATTGTTTTCCTTGATTATAATCTCTAGCATCTACAACAACTTGTTCAATTAAAGGATAAGTCGCGTGAGCGTAAAAAAACAGGCACCTTTTTAATAGAAGGCGAGCGCGAAATTTCTTTGGCTTTAAAAGGTGGGTATAAATTAGAAACCGTTTTATTTTATCCAGAATTATTTTCAGAAAAAAAGCTTAACGACTTTGCACCTCATCTATTTGACACCATAGAAATTTCTAAAGACGTTTATCAAAAACTAGCTTACAGAGATACTACAGAAGGTATTTTAGCTGTTGCAAAATCTAAAGAAAATGATTTAACTGATTTAAATTTTGATAAAGAAAACCCTTTAGTTTTAGTTGCTGAAGCACCAGAAAAACCAGGTAATATCGGCGCCATTTTAAGAACGGCTGATGCTGCCAATGTGGATGCTGTTATTATTGCTAATCCTAAAACCGATTTATACAACCCAAACATAATCCGCTCTAGTGTGGGCTGTGTTTTTACTAATCCCATTGCTACTGGTACTACAACTGAAATTATCGCCTTTTTAAAAGCAAATAATTTTAATATGTATTGTGCGGCGTTGCAAGCTTCAGTTAATTACCACACACAAGACTTTACAAAACTAACTGCCATTATCGTGGGTACAGAAGCTACTGGCCTGAGTAATGAATGGCTAGAAAACGCGACTCAAAATATTATTATTCCCATGCAAGGTGAAATTGATTCTATGAATGTGTCGGTTGCAGCTGGAATTCTTATTTTTGAAGCGAAGAGACAGCGGAATTTTGAGTGAACCGTTATTACGAGAAAAGGATGACCGAAGGAATCGAATGAAGTGAAACTAAAATTAAACAGATTGCCACGTCGCTAAAAAGCGTCTCGCAATGACATAAAACATATGACATCAACAACACTATTTTACATCATCATAGCTATCATTGTTATCAATTTTATAGTTGATAAAATTTTAGATGCTTTAAACGCGAAACATTACAATGATGTACTTCCTAAGGATTTGCAGGATGTTTATGATGAAGCGGAATATAAAAAATCGCAAAACTATAAGGCAACTAATTACAAATTTGGGCTGTTAACCTCATCATTTTCTATCCTTTTAACTTTAGGGTTTTTATGGTTTGATGGTTTTGAACTTGTTGATAATATAGCCAGAAACTACAGCGAAAACTCAATTATTGTGGCGCTTATTTTCTTTGGCATTATTATGATTGGTAGCGATATTTTAACCACACCATTTTCGTATTATAGCACTTTTGTTATTGAAGAAAAATTTGGATTTAATAAAACGACTATTAAAACCTTTTTCTTAGATAAAATAAAAGGTTGGCTCATGATGGCTGTTGTTGGTGGTGGTATTTTAGCCTTAATTATTTGGTTTTACGGGGCTACTGGACAAAATTTTTGGTTATTTGCTTGGGGCTTAGTTGCTGTATTTACTTTGTTTATGAATATGTTTTATTCTAAACTTATTGTACCGCTATTTAATAAGCAAACCCCTTTAGAGGAAGGTACTTTACGTGATAAAATTTCTGAATATGCTAAGAGTGTCGGTTTTAAATTGGATAAGATTTTTGTAATTGATGGTTCTAAACGCAGCACAAAAGCGAATGCTTATTTTTCGGGGTTTGGTAGTGAAAAACGTGTAACACTTTATGATACCTTGATTAATGATTTGGATGATGAAGAAATTGTTGCTGTTTTAGCGCATGAGGTTGGGCATTATAAAAAGAAACACATTATTTTTAATTTATTTGCTTCTATTTTATTGACTGGATTAACGCTCTATGCTTTATCCTTATTTATTTCCAATCCATTATTATCACAAGCATTGGGTGTTGACATACCCAGCTTTCATATTGGATTGATTGCTTTTGGATTGCTCTATTCGCCTATTTCTGAAATTACTGGATTGATAATGCATTTGTTTTCTCGAAAATTTGAATACCAAGCAGACGATTATGCTAAAAACACATATAAAGGCGACCCTTTAATTACTTCGCTTAAAAAACTATCTAAAAACAGTTTGAGCAATTTAACACCGCATCCCGCCTATGTGTTTATGCACTATTCGCATCCTACGCTTTTGGAACGGATTGTGAATTTACGTAAGTAACTGCGTTAACGATTGCAGCGGCCTGTTTGAAATCCTTTTTAAAACTTGACAGCATTTATTTTAGGGGAACTAGAATTAAACAGATTGTCACAGTCCTTCCGGCTTCGCAAAGACAATTTTAAAAAGATTGAGTAGTGAAAGCGTGTTAAAACGCCCAAATAAAAATAATCCAAATAAAAGGTTATCTTTGCCGCTTGAAACTCAAGAAGAGTTTAAATTCCTCAGAGTGAGGATGTGTTACTAGAAGTTTAGGTTTAAGTATGTCGATTCACTTCTTTATGTAACACTGCATAATAAATCGCATACAATAAATTAAAAATGAGCACATTCCAAGATTTAGGTCTTAATGACAATCTATTACAAGCAATTACAGATTTAGGATTTACTAAACCCAGTGAAGTACAAGAAAAAGCAATCCCTATTTTATTAGAATCGGAAACCGATTTAGTAGCCTTAGCTCAAACGGGAACTGGTAAAACAGCAGCTTTTGGCTTCCCGATGTTAGAAAAAATTGACATTAATAGCAGAACTACCCAAGGTTTGATATTATCGCCAACCAGAGAGCTTTGTTTACAAATTACCAACGAAATGAAATTGTATGGTAAATATTGTAAAGGGCTTAACGTGGTTGCCGTTTACGGTGGATCAAGCATTACGGATCAAGCACGTGATATTAAACGTGGCGCACAAATTATTGTGGCGACTCCGGGTCGTATGAAAGATATGATTAAAAGACGTTTGGTTGATATTTCTAAAATCCAATATTCGGTTTTAGATGAGGCAGATGAAATGTTAAACATGGGTTTTAAAGAGGATATTACCGATATTTTATCGCACACTCCTGATGATAAAAACACGTGGTTATTCTCGGCAACAATGCCAAGAGAAGTAGCAACAATAGCTAAAAAATTCATGAACAATCCGCAGGAAATCACTGTTGGAAATAAAAATGAAAGCACGAGTCAAGTATCACATGAATATTATTTAGTGAATGCAAGGGATCGTTATCAAGCTTTAAAGCGTTTGTCTGATGCAAATCCAGATATTTTCTCGGTAGTATTTTGTAGAACAAAACGTGACACTCAAAAAGTTGCTGAAAACTTAATTGAAGATGGATATAATGCCGGTGCATTACACGGGGATTTAAGCCAAAACCAACGTGATATGGTCATGAAATCATTTAGAAATAAACAAATACAAATGCTAGTAGCGACTGATGTTGCTGCTCGTGGTATTGATGTTGACGATATTACACACGTTATAAATTACCAGTTGCCAGACGAACCTGAAATTTACACACACCGTTCTGGAAGAACAGGACGTGCAGGTAAAACAGGAATCTCAATGGTTATTGTATCGAAAAGTGAAGTGCGTAAAATAAAAAGTATTGAGCGTATTATTAAAAAGCAGTTCGAGAAAAAAGAAATTCCAGATGGTGCAGATATTTGTGAAGTACAATTGATGTCGCTTGCTAATAAAATTCACAATACAGAGATTAATCATGAAATTGATAAACACTTAACGAGTATTAATGAATTGTTTGCTGATACAGAGAAAGACGAATTGATTAAAAAATTCTTCTCGGTTGAGTTTACGCGTTTTTATAATTACTACAATAAATCTAAAAACTTAAATATTGCTGAAGGCTCTTACGATAGAGATGGCGGACGTGAAGGTGGACGTGACTTTAGTAGAGGTGGTAAAAATGATTCTACACGTTACTTTATAAATGTTGGTGGAAAAGATGGTTTTGATTGGATGAAGCTGAAAGACTTCTTAAAAGAGCAATTAGGACTTGGTAGAGATGATGTTTTTAAAGTGGAAACAAAAGAAAGCTTCTCGTTCTTTAATACAGAGAATGAAGTAAAAGAGAAAGTACTAGCGCACTTTACCGACTTTAAATATGAAGGCCGTTTTGTAAATGTTGAAGTGTCTGAAAATCGTGGTGGTGGAAGACGCAGCGATAGAAGCGGTGGCGGAAGACGTGACGGTGGAAATCGTCGTAATGATAGACGCGGTGGAGGAAGACGTGATGATAGAAAAGGGGCTTCTGGAAGCCGAAGTGACAGACGCAGAAGTGATGGTGACTCAAAACCACCAAGACGTTCAGATTCTAATGATTTGGGAAGTTCAAGACCGAGACGTTCTAGAAGATAGCCTTTTTTGTTAATTTTAAGTCAAAGTATAGCATTACGGTATTTTTTGCCGTTTTGTTTAGTATTTTTGATTTTGAGCTTAAACCTATGAAAAATTATATCTTATTTCTTACTTTTCTGTTAACTGCTGCTGTTTCTATGGCACAAGAACCAGATAAGGTCTTAGGCGTTGTAATTAATTCGGCAGATGATTCTGTTTTGGAAAGCGTAAATATTGTTAATCTCAACCAAGTAATTGGTACAAGTACTGACAAAAAAGGTGAATTTAATATTTCAGCAAAAGTTAACGATACACTTCACTTTTCATATTTAGGTTTTAAATCAATTAAAGTTCGTGTAACAAATGACTGGCTAAAGTTTGGAAGTTCTAACATTGAACTCACCGAATTAGCTCTAGCATTGGAAGAAGTGGTTGTAAACCAATTAAAACTTACTGGTTATTTAGAAGTAGATATTAAACAAGTACCAGATATTAATACAAATTACCGTTATAGTATTTCAGGTTTACAAGGAACAGGTTACGAAGCGAGTAAAAAATCAGGTTTAACTAGAGTTATTGGTTCTATATTCAATCCTGCAGATTTCTTACATCGCATGTTTGGTAAGAAACCTAACGAACTACGTAAACTCAGGAAGATGAAGCAAGATGATGAAATTAGAAATTTATTAGCTTCTCGTTTTGATCGTGAAATGCTCACTGTTTTATTGCAAGTTGAACGCATAGATTTAGACGAAATTGTAAGCCAATGTAATTACTCCAAAGGCTTTATACGAACAGCAAACGACCTTCAAATATTGGATGCTATTAGCGAATGTTATGAAGAATATAAATTGTTAAGTCGCGGACGAAGTCGAAAGATTTAAATATTTATAAAAAGAGGAATTATTTAAATAATTCCTCTTTTTATTTTTCTACTATTTTCTTAAAGCATCGTACCGTTCTACAATTTCATCATAGCTTTTAATCGTTTTTTTACACCAATCTAAACGTTTTTCTAAGACCTCTTTCTCTGTCAATTGCCAATTAATAGCTGTTTGCTTTAGTTTAGTTGTTACATGTTGTAAAATTATCGCAGCAGATACTGAAATGTTTAAACTTTCAGTAAATCCTACCATTGGGATTTTTAAATAACAATCTGCTTGATCTAAAACCTCTTGAGATAAACCTTCGGTTTCTCTTCCAAAGAAAAAACAGGATTTTTTAGTCACATCAAAATCATGTAATTCGCAATCATTAGTATGCGGTGTTGTAGCCACAATTTGATAACCCTTTTGTTTTAAATCTGAAATACAATCCTTTACCGTTTGATAGCGGTTCAAATCCACCCATTTTTGAGCTCCCATAGCAATTTCTCTATCAATATTTTTAGAGTTTTGCTCTTCAACAATATTTATTTCTTGTATACCAAACACATCACAACTTCGCATTACGGCACTCGTATTATGAAGCTGATACACATCTTCTGTAGCTACTGTAAAATGTTTGGTGCGTTGCGATAAAACAGTGTCAAAACGTGATTTACGAGATTCTGTTAAATAGCCTTCCATATGTTCGAGAAATTTTAAATCAATCATATTTCAAAAATACGGAATGTCATTATGAGGAACAACGTGATGTAGTAATCTTTAATCCGGAATTCTTTTAAAAAGATTGCCTAATCTCACAAAAGTATGATTCGCAATAACCTTAAAGTTAGTATATTTATACTATGAAAAAACACCTAGTGGTTCTTTCTGGAGCTGGTATGAGTGCCGAAAGTGGCATTAAAACCTTTAGAGATGCCGATGGGTTATGGGAAGGGCATGACGTTATGGAGGTTGCTACTCCTGAAGGATTTGCTGCAAACCCAGAATTGGTTTTAGATTTTTATAATCAACGTAGAAAACAACTTTTTGAGGTTAAACCAAATGGAGCTCATATTGATTTAGCGAAATTAGAAGATAATTTTAAAGTGACTATCATAACGCAGAATGTAGATGATTTACATGAACGCGCAGGAAGTACAAATTAGCTTCACTATAATGTGGGGGTTTAATTTTAGATTTATAATTTTATAGAATGAAACACCTTGTCGTATTAACTGGAGCTGGAATGAGTGCCGAAAGTGGCATTAAAACTTTTAGAGATGAAGATGGTTTATCTGAAAGTGAAATCGCCAAAGGTCATTATGAAATGACTAAACCTGGAGGTGTTATGATATACGAAACTCAAAAACTACAATCAAGACCAAAAAATCAAGACCATGTTGATAAGATGTTAGAAGCATTTAGAAATAACTATGGTAATGAGATTGAAACTGGACAAGCCAGACAATCAGGTAAAAGATTATATTATGTGTTTAAAAGATGATGTACACCAAGTTATATGAAAGCCTAAGCAAGGCAAGATATGATGATAGTCCATGGGAACACCACACCTTTGGTCAGGCATTAACAGAAGCACAAGTAGATGAAATTAGAAGTGCAGTAATACCAAGAAAAGGTATATTGCATGATGGCACCAGGTCAGGATATAAAGAGGGTGTCGAAAAACAAAACCATCAATTAAGAGAATACATTACAAACAATAATAGAGGCAAGTATCCAGAGATGGTTAACTTGATTAGAGAATTACAAAGTAAACCTATTAGAGAGATGATTGCCAAGATGGTTGGCAACAAAGACAACTTTAAAGGTTCTTATGTAAGACTAGAAATCTTACATGATACAAAAGGTTTCTGGCTGAAACCACATGTTGATATACCAGAGAAACTAATATCTAGTTTGATATATGTAAATAAAACTGGTGAAAACATAAATTTAGGTACTGACTTGTACAATGAAAAGTTAGAACTAGTAAAGACCGTACCATTTTGGCATAACTATGGATATGTATTTACTGGTCCTAAAAAATGGCATGGCATGGAAGAAGGAAAACAAATACAAATAGAACGAAGAGGCATACAATTAAATTATGTTACTTTTAAAACTGACTGGAGAGTAAAAGATGACTGAGCAAGAACTTTTAACTGAGATTAAAAGACTAGAGGGCATTTATATGCAACCTCAAAACTTTAAACAATATAAGAATTACTGGCTACCAGAAAGTGTAGTCAAAGATAGTACAAATGTATTATCACTAGGTGTACATAGAGATGTAGGTTGGGAACAGGCCATGTTAAAAGACAATCCTAACATGAATATACATTGTTATGACCCTACACCAGATAGTGTAAAATTATTTGAATCAAATTTTATTGGTAAAGACAAGATGACATATCATCAAGTCGCATATAATAAAACACCAGGTACAATGAAATTTTATTATGATAAGAATGATTTATCAAAATGTTATTCATTACTACCATTACCACAATTTGGTGAAAATCCAGCATATATTGAAGTAGAGTGTAAGAACTTAAAACAGATGATGGAAGAAGACATGCCACAACCAGATATTATCAAAGCTGATATTGAGGGTGTATGGTATGATTTCTGTACAGAGATTTTAACTTATGATGTACCATTTAAAGCATTTCTAATTGAGTTTGAAGTAAAACTAATTGATAATGAAACTAGTTTAAAACAATATGAACAAATATTAAAAGACCTTAATTACAAATACGAAGTGTTTTTAAATAGACCTAGAAACAAATGTTTATCTGAAGCTGTAATATTACGAGGTAGATAATGTTAATAAACTTCTTTTTAAAATCCACACCATTAGATTATCAAAGAACTATATTAAAAAACTTTGCACAATCTATTGGAGGCCATTGTGTAAAATCAGAAGACTATCAAGAATGTGATGTTGCTGTTATATTTGGTTCGTGGAAAAAACAACCTAAAAAGAAGTGGAAATTAGTGTTACAACATCATTTTACAAAAAATAGTATTGTAAAAAATCATAAAGGTAAACCATTAATTGTAATTGAAACACCATTATTAGGTAGAACTATAACAGATAAACATGAGTATCATAGAGTGGGATTAAATCATTTTATGAGAGGTCTTGCTGACTTCAAAAATGAAAATAGTCCGTCAGATAGATTTGAAAAACTAGGTTTAAAAATTAAACCATGGAGAAAGAAAGGTGACCATGTATTAATAGTAGGTCAAAATATGAATGACGCCTCATTATTTGGTATTGACTTTGAATTGTGGGTAAAAAATACTATTCAACATTTAAGAAGACATACAGACAGACCTATAGTTTTTAGAGACCATCCAGAAAACAAAGACCAAATGAAAAATTTAATAGATACTTACAAGTGGTGTAATGTATCTTATAGTAACAAGGGTACAATCAATGATGATTTAAAAAATGCACATTGCACCGTAGCATACACTAGTGGTTCAAGTATAGATTCTATACTAGCAGGTGTGCCTGTAATACCTTGTAGTGAATGTAATTTTGTATGGTCAATATCTAGTCATCAATTGTCAGAGATTGAAAATCCTAAACTTGGTGAAAGAGAACAATTATTATATGACCTAGCATATGCTCAATGGTCAGTTGAAGAAATTAAACAAGGTAAACCATGGCAACACTTAATATCAAAGTAATAACAACTTA
>ENA-OQVM01004868-OQVM01004868.1-marine-metagenome-genome-assembly--contig:-NODE-4868-length-13309-cov-5.001436_pt1 | contig 13309 bp, 10 predicted proteins | sample MGYA00237776_ERZ505498 | MGnify/ENA primary metagenome ERZ505498 (study PRJEB26159, sample SAMN06265151) | marine metagenome | isolation source: Helgoland LTER site | place: Germany:Helgoland, sampling... | reverse complement strand
AAAGATTTTTATGAGACCTCTCCTTTTACTCTTAAAAAGTCTGAACTTGATACAACTGTTTTAATTTTTTCTAATGAAGATGGGATTTATGTGGGATTTAAAAACTTCCAAGACAATGAATCTATGCTTTCAAGAAAAACACTTAGAGATGAGATAAATTCACTTAGTGATAAGAACTCCATAAATATAGATTTTGATGGAGATGCTAATAAAGCATATATTTTTGCAATTAATCTTGGAGACTCATTATTTGATGCTATAAAAACTCAATCAGGAGATTTTAAAACTGATTGGGATGGAGATTGGGTTGCTAAAACACAAAAATATGATGGTTATTGGGTTTCTGAATTCTTTCTTCCTTGGGATATTACATTGATGACCCAGCCTGAAGGAGGTCTAAGAAAAATTAATTATGCTGCATTGCGTTATAGTGCAGAAAATCAATCATGGACGAGCAGTGCAGGAACAATGGCTTCCAGAAATAACTATTTCCAAGAGTTAGATAGTCTTGAAATAAATAATTATACAAAATCCAAGCTTACTTTTTTTCCATATATATCTGCTAATAAAAACTCAGTAACAGAACAAGAAAATTCTGATTTCGGAGCTGAAATTTTTTATACCACAGGCAAAGGTCAACAATTAAATTTAGCAATTAACCCTGATTTTGGTCAGGCCGAAAGTGACGATGTGGTTATTAATTTTTCTGCACAAGAGACCTTTTATTCTGAAAAAAGAGCTTTTTTTAATGAAAATCAGTCGCTATTTGATATTAGCCATTACGATAGATACTCTGTAATTAATACTCGAAGAATTGGCGCAGCCCCAAGTTATATGTGTTCAGACGAGACCAATATAGAAGAATGTGAAGCATCTAAAAAGAACTTCTCTGATATTGATTTTGCATTGAGATTTACCCAAAAAGATAAGAGCAATGAATTTGGTGTTTTTATTGCAAGTGAAGCTGATGAAGACTATTCAATTGGAAGAAAATACTATGCTTTGCGAGCAAGATCAAAGTTTGGGGATAAGACATTAGGCTATATGATAACTAATGTTGAGGACGATATGACAGGAGAATCATCAACTGTAAATGTTATTGACTACGTCAATGTTCATTCAAAAAAATTAATTACTTACACTGACTTTTTAACATCAGAAAAAAATGGGAATAACGCAATTGGATATAGAACACAATTCTCATATCTACCAAGCAATCTTTCTTATATAAGCGGTAGCGCCCTATACTTTGAAGATGATTTTCAATTAAATGATTTTGGTTACTTAAAAAGAAGGGATTGGATTCATTTTGGTATTGGGGGTGGAAGAAAACTTAATGAATTTCATAATGACTCTAAATTAAAACAAATAGATAATGGGATTGATCTAAACTATGATGCTGATACTGAAGGCAACTCGAACCCAATAGGCTTAGATCAAAAAAATTCATTTAGTTTCAAAGATAATTCTAAATTTCAATTAGATTTTAATTTCAGATCTTCTGGAAAAAATACTACCATCACCAGGAAGGACCAAGTCTACCCTTTTATTAAATCAAAAAGAAGATTAGGCATCACAGCAGACTTTGAGGCTAAAAACTATTCATTCTGGACATATGACTGGAGAGTTAGTTTTTTCAAAGGAGGCAAAGATGATAGATGGGAATCAGATGGATACAGCAGAAAGTTTTACAAAATAGCAGGCTCAATATTTCCAAGTGATAATTTAAAGATTAATGCTCAATATAGAATAAGGAAAGAGAGCGAATGGCTAATATGGCAAGATAGTAATAACCTTGCTTCATATGATTCAAGACAAGATACTCTAAGCTTTGATCTTAATTGGTTTAGAAATAACAAGCATGAAATCAGACTTAAAAGTCAGTTTGTTGCTCTGAAAGCAGAGAACCCTGTTAGTATTTTTTCAGACTCTGATGGCTACCTTTATAAAGGGAATAATTTAGTTAACGAGTTTGATACTGGAGTAGCTTCATTTCAAATTAGATATAAATATGAGCTTGCGCCATTATCATACCTATTTTTGGTATATTCAAAAGGGGGGCGTATTTATGATGAAGAAGATGATAGATCTCAATCCGAGCTATTCAGAGAGCCATGGAAGAATCCTAGTGACGAGCTTTTTTCAATTAAATTTAGATTAAAGTATTAATCTTTTATTTTAGGAAGTCTTTATAAGCTTTATTAGAGGTTTCTTCTGTAAAAATAGTTCCAGATTTATTTAAATGCTTTATTAGTTTGGCCTTATCTTTTTCTTTGCCCTCAATGCCAATCAATATCTTTCCAAAGGCTGACCCTAAATTTCTATAATGGAACAAAGAAATATTCCATCTGTTTCCAAATCTCTCAAGGAAATTTAATAGCGCCCCTGGCTTCTCTGGAAATTCTCCTCTAAATATTCTTTCGCTATTCTGTGATCCTATATCACTATTTCTCCCACCAACCATATGTCTTAAATGATCATTAGATATTTCATTTCGAGTAAAGTCACTAAAAGCAAATCCTGCTTTTTTTAATTTAAGTTTAAGTGTTTCAAACGATTTTTCAGTTTTAGTCCTTACGCCAACTAAAACATATGCATCTTTCAAACTAGACTTCCTATAATTAAATTCTGTAACTTGAGAGCTTCCGAACATTCGAGATAATTTTAGAAAACTGCCAGGTATCTCCGGAATTTTTATACTTAGTATCTTTTCTCTATTTTCTCCAATTTCTGATCTTTCAACAATAAAATTAAGTCTTTGGAAGTTAACATTAGCGCCTGAGCTTATGGCTATCAGTTTCTTGTTTTTTACTTTCCTTGAATATTTTTTCAATCCAGCAAGCGCCAATGCCCCAGCAGGCTCAGAAAGAACCCTTGTGTCTTCAAAGATATCTTTTACGGCTGTACAAACCTCATCAACACTAACTGTTATGACCTCATCAACACACTCTTTGATAACATCAAAATTATTCTTTCCAACTGTGGATACGGCAACTCCATCAGCAAAAAGTCCCACTTCTTTTAATGTAACTCTTTTGTTAGCCTTAACTGCCTCTGCAAGGCATGCAGAGTCCTCAACTTCGACTCCAATAATTTTTGTTTTCTTATTGTTCTGTGATATCCAAGCAGAAACTCCAGCTAAAATACCCCCACCTCCAACAGGAACAAAAACAACATCGAAGTTATTGTCATCTTCAAGAATCTCTTTGCCTATAGTTCCCTGTCCAGCAATAGTTAACGGGTCATCAAAGGGGTGAACAAAAGATAATTTATTTTTCTTTGCAAGAGAGAGTGCTTCTTTTAATGCGGCGTTAACGTTGTCACCATGCTGGATTATTTTTGCTCCGAATCTCTTTACATCCTTTATCTTTATTTCAGGAGTTGTAATTGGCATGACAATCATGCATTTAATTTTTAATTTTTTACATGCGCTAGCAACCCCTTGTGCATGATTACCTGCCGATGCTGCAATTACCCCTCTCTTCTTTTGAGCATCAGTTAAATTTAAAATTTTGTTATATGCACCCCTGTTTTTAAAAGAAAAAATGGGCTGTAAATCTTCTCTTTTCAAAAATATCTGATTGCCTTCTTTAAAAGAAATATTTGGAGCAAAAGTAATGGGCGATCGAAGTGCTACATCATATACAGATGCATTAGAAATAAGTTTTAGGTACTTTTTAGAATTCTTGAAAGAACCTGTTTTTTTAATTTTTAGTCTCAAAATAATTATCTATGTTTATTTTCTTGTATTATAACGCTATGAGTGGCTCAAAGATAAATGTTGCTAAACAAGCTATTAAATACATTGAAAAAAAACTTCATCCCGAGATGATCTTGGGAATTGGTACAGGCTCAACAGTAAATTTTTTTATAGAAGAACTAAAAGATTTTAAGCATAAATTTGCTGGAGCTGTATCCAGCTCAGAAGCATCGTCTAAACTATTAAATGAAAATGGTATTGAAGTTTTCAATCTTAATGATGTTATTGATATTTCTTTTTATATTGATGGGGCTGATGAAGTTTCACCTCAAAACTTTCTTATCAAAGGTGGTGGTGGTGCACATACAAGAGAAAAAATAGTTGCATCTGCATCAAATGAATTTATTTGTATTGTAGATAGCTCTAAGATGGTTAACAGTCTAGGCACCTTCCCTCTTCCTGTAGAAGTAATACCAGAAAGTAGAAGTTTAGTAGCTAGAAAAATTATCTCTATAGGTGGAACTCCTAATTACAGGACTGGCTTTATAACAGATCAAGGAAATCATATATTAGATGTTCATGATATGGACATATCAAACCCCATTAAACTAGAAGCAATGATTAATAATATTCCTGGAGTTGTTGATAATGGAATTTTTGGTCTTAATAAACCTGAGACAGTTCTAGTTTCAGAATAACTTTACAGCAGGCTCTCTATAGCTGATATTAATTCTTGTGAATCTGGCTTTACTTTTGAACCGTATGTCGAAACGACTTTACCTTCTTTTGAGATTAGATACTTATTAAAGTTCCATGAAGGCGTGTATCCTGTTTCTGCTGTGAGTTTTTTATAAAAGGGATGAGCTTTTTTTCCTCTTACCTTAACAGTCGAAAACATAGGAAAGTCGACGCCATACTCGGTCGAACAAAATTCTGCAACATCACTTTCATCTGAATATTCTTGAAGAAAATCTCTAGAAGGAATTCCAATTACAAGAAAATCATTATCTTTATAATTCTCATAAAGCTCTTGGAGGCCTGCATATTGATATGTATAACCACACCTACTAGCAACATTAACAACCAGCAGTGCTTTTCCTTCGTATTCACAAAGATTCTTAGACTCAGCCGAATCAAGCACTCTCATGTCAGTGTTCAAAAGATCCGAACAAGAAAATACATTCATAGAAAATAATAAAAGACCAAAAGTATAAAATTTATTCATCTAATGATTATATTGATATTATGTTATTGGGGCTATAGCCATAACAGATATAATAAAAAAGCTAGTTAATATAACTGTTTCCACTATTTCTTGATATTTCTTCATAAAAAACCTTAAATTTAGTAAAAAAATGGAGGGACCGAGCCCTCCATATGATTTCAGAGTGTCAGCAAACTAATAGGGGGAGAGGAGTGCTGACAATCATTATTATATATATTTATAATTAATTATCAATACTTTTTATAAAGATATTTGAATTATCTCAAATATCATCAATAGTGGTGCATATAATGTGCATAAATATTGCTATATATTATGTATAATGCATTACAAAATTTAAAATGGAGATTACATTGAAAGGAACAGTACATTACGAAGTAACAGATGGGATAGCCGTCTTAACAGTTGATAATCCACCCGTTAACCCCCTTAGTGATGGTGTTAGAGCTGGTTTATTTGATGGAATCGCAAATGCAGAAGCAGACGGAGATGTTGTTGGCGTTGTTGTTACTGGAAAAGGTAGAGCTTTTATCGCTGGGGCAGATATCTCTGAATTTGGTGGTGAAGGAGACGGACATGGCCTTCATACTGTTTTTAAAAACTTAGAATTTTGTTCAAAACCAGTAGTTGCAGCTATTAATGGCCTAGCATTAGGTGGTGGTCTTGAAACAGCCTTGTGTTGTAACTATAGAATTGCCTCTAAAGATGCATTTGTGGGTTTACCAGAGGTTCATTTAGGTCTTTTGCCTGGTGCTGGCGGCACTCAAAGACTTCCTAGGCTTACAGGCCCTGCTGAAGCACTAAAGATAATGCTTTCAGGAGCCCATGTTCCTGCAAAAAAAGCTTTAGCTTTAGGAATTATTGATTCTATTTCAGACAATGTTGTTGAAGATGCTATTTCCTTTATCAAAGAAAAGGCTAATAGCGGTGTAAAACACCCTCTTGTAAGGGATCTTAATGAAAAAGTCATAGAAGCAAGAGGTTCAGAAAATGTTTTAGTTGAAGCACAAGCAATGGCAGCTAAAACAAGAAAAGGACAGTTTGCTCCAGGACAAATAATCAAATGTGTAGAGGCAGCAATAAATTGTGATGATTTTGATGAAGGACTAAAAAAAGAAGCAGAATACTTTATGGAATGCCTTCTTCACCCTCAACGAGAAGCAATGATTCATATATTCTTTGGTGAAAGAGCTGCATCCAAGATTGCTGATGTTCCAAAAGATACTCCCGTTATGGATATCAAAAAAGCAGGAATTATTGGTTCAGGAACAATGGGTGGTGGTATAGCTATGTGTTTTGCAAATGCAGGTATACCAGTTCATATAATTGATCAAGATGAAGATAACTTAAAAAGAGGAATGTCTGTAATTGAAAAAAATTATGACTTTATGGTTGGTAGAGGAAAGTTAACCTCAGATCAAAAAGAAGCTGTTTTTGGATTAATTAGTTCAAGCTTAGATTATAAAGACTTACATGATTGTGACATTGCAATTGAGGCTGTATACGAAAATCTTGATCTAAAAATGGACATTTTTAAGAGTTTAGATGAGCACGTTAAACCAGGTGCAATCCTGGCAAGTAATACATCAGGTTTAGATATAGATGCTATAGCATCAGTAACTGATAGACCTGAGCTAGTAGTAGGTACTCACTTTTTTAGTCCAGCAAACATTATGAGACTACTTGAGGTTGTTCGTGGAGAGAAGACTTCAAATGAAACACTTGCAACAATTATGAGCGTCGGTAAAAAGATCAAGAAGACTGCTGTAGTGTCTTTAAATGCACCAGGCTTTATAGGAAATAGAATGCTTTTTGGTTATACAGCACAAGCAAACATGCTTCTTTTAGAGGGAGCCCTTCCTCACCAAGTTGACCAGGCATTGGAGTCATTTGGACTTAATATGGGACCATTTAGAATGATGGATTTGGTAGGATTAGACCTTGGATGGAGAGCAAGAAAGTTGGGTGGTAAAGAATCGCCTCTTCATGCAAAGATTGGTGACACCCTTTGTGACAATGATAGATTTGGTCAGAAAAATAGCAAGGGATACTACAATTATAATGAGGGCTCAAGAGCACCAAGTCCAGCTCCAGAAAATGAAGAAATATATAAAAGAGTTTCTTCTGAAAATGGATTCACTAGAAGGGAAATATCAGATGTAGAAATTGTCGAAAGATGTATTCTTGCTTTAATCAATGAGGGTGCTGATATTCTTTCTGAAGGTGTTGCTCAAAAAGCAGCTGATTTAGATGTTGTTTACATAAATGGTTATGGATTCCCAATTTGGAGAGGTGGCCCTATGCACCATGCAAATGCAATGGGATTAGATGTTGTTGTCAAGAAATTAGAAGAATATGCTGAAAAAACTGGTAGTGACGTTTATAAACCTAGTGAATTACTAATAAAACTATCAAAAAATGGTGAAAAGCTTGGAAACGCTCCAGATTTAGAGGATAGAAAGGAAAAATTGAATTTTGCTATGTCTTCTGTTGCAAATAATTTTTAAATGTAAAAAGGGTGCTAAGCTCTAATATAGACTTTTGTCCCTTTTTTTACAACACTAAATAACTCAATCACATCAGAATTGAACATTCTTATACATCCATGAGAGGCTTTCTGGCCGATTAGGCCCTCCTCATGGGTTCCATGAATGTAAATATATCGGTTATAAGAATCAACGCCCTTTCCTTTGTTTTTGCCGTCTTCCAGACCATCTAGCCACATTATTCTTGTTGTAACATAGTCATTATCTGAATTTTCTTGATCATGAATAATTTTAGCTTCTCTTTGCGTATTAATTCTGGATATAAAAATAGTGTTTTTTGGAACCTGGTCACCAATCATTTCCTTTATCATGTGACTTCCTAAAGGTGTTTTAAAAGAATTTTGCTTACTTCCCTCACCATATTTAGAAGATGATATGGGGTAAGAACTAATTATTGTTGAATTATCAACCAAATAAAGCCGCTGCAAGGAAATATCAATCTCTATAGAAAGATTATCTTGCGCAAATGCAGATGAGGTCATAATAATTAAGAAGGCTTTCTTGAACATATATTTATTATAGCCGATATTAGAATTATTAAGAGTGCCACTAAATAAGGAAGAAAATAACCATATTTGCTATAAATAGTTCTTCTTTTTTCTAGTCTTATTGAGCTATTTAGAACACCAGAAATGCCCTTTTCTAATTTATCAACAATTGTTCCATTATTATCTATTATTGCTGAAAAACCATCATTAGTAGCTCTGATCATCCATCTATTATTTTCTATTGATCTTACTCGCGCAATTTCTAGATGTTGATGAGGTCCAATTGAATTCCCAAACCAAGTATCATTACTAATATTTATCATAAATAATGAACTTATGTTACTTTTTCTCACAGTATTTCCAAAAGCTATATCAAAACATATTAATGGCGCAGCTTGTATTTTAGGATTAAGACCAATTAACATGGATTCTTGATTGTATTGGCCTCTAGTAACATCTGACATGGGCATATCAAAAAAAGAGATTAACCCCCTCAAAGAAGATATTAAAGGTATAAATTCACCAAACGGAACTAGGTGAACCTTATTATATACACCTCCCAACTCAAAATTAACCATTGAATTAAATAAGTTACCTTCAGAAACATGCCAGATTCCTCCAATAATTGTTTTATCAAGACTAATCCTCTTTTTAAAATCAGAAAAATTATTACTTTCATAGGCATAAGGAAGCTCTGCTTCAGGTAAAACTATCAAATCAGAATCTGTATCAGCCTCATGAATTAAAGATAATAAATTATCTTCAAGTTTATTTTTATAATTACTTTTATACTTTAAAAATGGATCAGAAGAAGGTTGAACTATTGATACTTTTATTTGACTGCCATCAGAGATCCTTTCATAGAAATTTGGAATAAAAAATAATAATGTAAACATCGAAATAACTAAAAGATTTTTTTTATTGTTATGCCAACTTATAGCTATTAATGTTGAGAATATATATATAAAAATTGAAGCACTAAGTACCCCAAAAAATGGAAATATATTCTGGGTAATGGTATCAAGGAATACTACGCCTGGTATGAGCCATGGAACCCCATATAATAAGTAATACATACTCCATTCGTTTAATACGAATAAGCTAATAACAAGTGGTATAAATTTATAATTATAATATCTAGATTCTTGAAAAAAATTAGTTCTTATTATGAGTAGAGGAAGTGAAAAGAATGCTGTTAAAAAAAAAATTAATAATATAAATATTACTAAAGACACTACAATGCTTGTATTTCCATAATAGTAAACACTTACTATTAACCAAGACATTCCAAACCCCCAGTGACCAATTGACCACATTATTAACTGCTTAAGTGAGGAGGCTTTGAAGGCTAATTCTTTAATTAAATAAGCATATGAAATTATTATTAAAGGCTTGAGTGAGAAGGGTGCAAATGAAAATATTCCTATAAAACCAAAAAAGAATGGTATGAAATATTCCTTAATTTTCATTAGGCTCTAGTTATTAAGACCTTAGTAATTTTTCTTCCATCAGCGTGCGTAACTTGGATGTTTAAATTTTCTATTTTTACCATGTCTCCAACCTTAGGAAGGACACCTAATTCATTAATTATTAGGCCGCCAAGAGTCTCAGCATCTATTATTAAAGGATCTATCTTTAATCCAAAAAATTGTGTAAATTCTTCAATTTCTACTTTTGGATCTGCAGAGTAAGAGCCATCTATATTTTTAATAATTTCTTCTTCTTCCACATCATGCTCATCCTCAATTTCTCCAACTAGCTCTTCAAGAATGTCTTCAATAGTCACAAGTCCGCATATAGTCCCATATTCATCAATAACTATTGCTAAATGAGACCTATCTTTTTTAAATTCTTCTAATAAGGAGTCTGCTTTTTTTGTTTCGGGGACAATTTTTGAATCTCTTAACATGTCATTAAGATCAAAATCATCTGTTTCTTCAACTAATTTAGGCAATAAGTCTTTTGCAAGCAAAATACCACTTACTTCATCCCTATCTTTTCCCAGGACAGGATATCTTGAGTGTCCTGACTCAATTATTCTTTCAATAATCTCATCTGTGTTCATATCAAGGCTTATAGTTATCATATCAACTTTTGGAACCATGATTTCTTTTACTATTATAGACCCAAGCCTTATAGCTTTTGATGCGATTGATTCTGCTTCTTTGTCGATAATATTTAAATCTACTGCATCTTTTAAGAAGTCTGTTACTTCTGAAACTGATTGAGTCTTTATAAAAAAGGGATTTTTAAAGAATTTTTTTATTTTTAAGAAAAATCCCGAAGGAGGGTGATTATCGTCGCTATCTAGTTTTTGATTCATTTAATTATATGGGTTATTGATTTTTAATTTAGCAAGTATCTGTATCTCTTTGGATTCCATAATTTCTGCTGAGGCATCATCTTCATGATCATATCCTAATATATGATATATCCCATGAACCAACATGTGAATGATATGATCAGAAAAAGATTTTCCATGCTCCTTGGCTTCATCTGAAACAAATTCATAACTTATGGCAATATCACCAATATTTTTAGTGATTTCCTTTGATAAATCGTTATTTGTAAAAGATAAGACATTGGTAGTTTTATCTTTATTTCTGAACTCTTTATTGAGTTCTTGCATTTCAAAATTGTCTATTATTTTTAAGTTGACTACGCTTTCATCAATACTCTCTTCAGAAAGAGTAAGATCGGCAGCATTTTTTAGACTAAGAATTAAATCTTTAGAAATATTGAATTTATTATCAACTAATACTTCTAGAGCCATTTTTTATATATTTTGTTCAAATTTTTGATAAGCATCAATTATCTTTCTTACAAGAGGGTGCCTAACAACATCTTGAGAAGAGAATTGCGTCATTCCAATTCCTTTTGTATTTTCAAGCACTTGTACGACATGCTCAAGACCAGAATTAATATGCTTAGGTAAGTCCACTTGGGTTAAATCACCATTTATTACGGCATGAGATCCAAAGCCCATTCTTGTAAGAACCATTTTCATTTGATCTACAGTAGTATTTTGACTCTCATCCATGATAATAAATGAATTATTTAAAGTCCTTCCTCTCAAGTATGCTAAAGGAGCAACCTCAATAGCCTCTTTTTCTATGAGCTTAGTAACCTTTTCTATACCCATCATCTCGTAAAGGGCATCATATAAAGGTCTAAGGTAGGGATCTACTTTTTGAGATAAGTCTCCAGGCAAAAAACCTAACTTCTCCCCAGCCTCTACTGCCGGCCTAATGAGAATAATCCTCTGAACTTTATCATTTAAGAAAGCATCTACAGCTGCAGCTACTGCTAAATAAGTCTTGCCAGTTCCTGCTGGTCCAATGCCAAAATTAAGTTCATATTTATTTATTCTTTTAATGTAATCTTGCTGGTTTTTGCCTCTGGGTCTAATAATCTTCTTTGGAGTTTTGATCTGGATTTCATTCAGGTTTTCTTTTTCGTTTGTTGTTTTAGCTAAGCTCAGATTTAAATGAGACTGGATAGTCAAATGAACTGCTTCTTTGCTTATTTCTATATTTTTCTTTGTAAGATTATATAAATCTAAGATGGCATCTGATGCATGCTTGATATCTTTTTCATTTCCAGTTACGTTAATTTTATCTCCTTTATGAAAAATTTTTACAGAGAATGTTTTTTCAATTAACTTAAGATTTCCATTCAGCTCGCCAACAAACAAGGCTATTCTGTCTGCGCTAGATGGTTCCAATGAAATATTTCTGAGGGAGGTTTGTATTTCTTGCATTAAAAGTTAATTATGGCCTCTTGAGTTATGCAATGTTCCTAATAAAGAAAACGAAAGTGCTTCTTCAATTCTTATATCTACTAATTTACCTATAAAACCAATATTTTGGAAGTCAAAATTTACAACACGATTACATTCTGTTCTTGCTTGAAGTTGATCTGGACTTTTTTTAGCTAAGCCAGTCACCAAACATCTCTGAATTGATCCGATCATGCTTTTGCTGTGATCTCTATGATAGGTATTGAGTTGGTCTTGGAGAGTCTTAAGCCTCTCTTTCTTTTCATCTAACGAAGTATTGTCCTCAAGCTTTGAAGCTGGTGTGCCAGGCCTCTTTGAATATATAAAACTGAATGAGGAATCAAATTTTATTAGATTGACTAAATTCATTGTCTCCTCAAAGTCCTCTTTAGTTTCCCCTGGAAAGCCCACAATAAAATCTGATGAGACCCTGAGATCTGGTCTAAACGCCTTTATGCGCTCAACGGATTCTAAAAATATATCAACAGTATAATTACGTTTCATCTTTTCTAAAATTTTATTAGAGCCTGACTGCACAGGTAAATGGAGTTGGCTGACAAGCTGAGGTACAAATTGGTATACCTCTATTAAATCATCCGTCATATCTAATGGATGAGAAGTTGTATATCGTATTCTTTCAATTCCATTGATATGGCTTATTATTTCGATAAGATCCGAAAGCCTAAGGATTCTATTTTTATAAGGCATTTTGTAAGAATTAACATTCTGACCAATAAACGTTATTTCTGAGACTCCTTGTTCAGCAAGCCGTGCAACCTCATCAAAAATTTGTTCTGGCTTCCTACTTACCTCATCACCTCTTGTATAAGGGACAACACAAAAGGAGCAATACTTTGAACATCCTTCCATAATTGCAACAAAGCTGGACGGTCCAGAAGAAGTAGGATTTGGTAGAGAATCAAATTTTTCTTCTATTGGAAATGTAATATCTATAGCCTTAATACCTTTTGATTTATCAACATCAAGTAAGTCGGATACTCTATGAAGAGTTTGCGGTCCATATATAAGGTCAACATATGGAGCTCTTTTAGTAATATTTTTACCCTCTTGGGTCGCTACACAACCGCCTACACCTATTTTTAAATTAGGATTTTTTTCTTTAAGCTTATTTAGCCTACCAAGCTCAGAATAAACCTTTGCCTCAGCCTTATCTCTTATAGAGCACGTATTCAACAGAACAATATCGGCCTCATTAACATCATTTGTTAACTCAACACCTTTCTTTTCTTTAAGTATATCGACGGTCTTATCAGAGTCATATTCATTCATTTGACAACCGTAGGTTTTAATATAAAGTTTCGTTCCCATATAATTAAGTATTATGAAAATAAATAGCGTTTACAAGATAATTTTTATTCAACTCGGAGAGATTTACGAGGTATTTGCAAAACAGATTTATCAAAGCGAGATGTATGGTTTCATAGAGGTCGAAGATTATATATTTAAAAAAGATAAACAACTAGTTGTCGATCCAACATCAGAAAAGTTAAAAAATGAATTCTCAGAAGTCCAAAGAAGCTACATACCTATGAATGCAATTATTCGTATTGA
>ENA-OQVM01004866-OQVM01004866.1-marine-metagenome-genome-assembly--contig:-NODE-4866-length-13310-cov-5.949974_pt1 | contig 13310 bp, 10 predicted proteins | sample MGYA00237776_ERZ505498 | MGnify/ENA primary metagenome ERZ505498 (study PRJEB26159, sample SAMN06265151) | marine metagenome | isolation source: Helgoland LTER site | place: Germany:Helgoland, sampling... | reverse complement strand
GGTGTTCACAAGACCGAAACCTTTGTTGCGGTAACCGAAGATGACGAGGTGAATATCCTGTCAGCCTTGCTTGCCAAACGAACTGGCGCAAAACATGCGGTGGCCTTGGTGAATATCCCGGGCTTTATCCCGCTTGTCAGCACGCTTGGTGTTGATGCGGTGATTAACCCATCGCAGATCACCGTTTCATCGATTCTGGAACATGTGCGCCGTGGCCGTATTCGTGATGTTCATCCCATTGTTGAAGATCTTGGCGAGGTTCTTGAAGCCGAAGCCTTGCCATCATCCTTGCTTGTTGGCAAACCGCTACGCGCAGCCAAAATTCCGAAAGGCTTGGCGATTGGCGGCGTTTACCGCGATGGCAAGGCAATTGCGGTTCGTGGGGATACCGTGATCGAAGCTGGTGACACAGTTATCATTTTTGTTGTGCGCGGCAAGATTGCGCAGGTGGAAAAGCTGTTATCGGTTCGGCTGGATTTTTTCTAGGCACAAACCTGTCCAACAAGGCTCACACCGAAAATTCACATTCAAAAACCGCGCTCATTTGATTTCAAATGGCCAGCCGTGACGGCGGCAGAAAAAGCCGGTGACGAGGCATTGTTAATTTTCATTTTTACCGTTAAGCTTTGTCTCTCTTTAAGGGGGATAATAAGATGGCCAGTGAAAAGAGCCGCAATTTGCAAGAGATTTTCCTAAATAATGTTCGTAAGTCCCATGCCGCTGTTACGGTGTTTCTCGTAAACGGTGTCAAGCTGCAGGGCATTATCACATGGTTTGATAATTTTTCGATTCTCTTGAAGCGCGATCAGCATGTGCAGCTTGTCTATAAACATGCAATTTCGACAATCATGCCTGTGGCACCAGTTCAGCTGCAGGATTTTGATGACAAGGACATGGATATCGAAGGTGAATGACGCTGCGATTGAGCCGGTGCTTGCAAGACCATCCGCCAATCCAACGCTAAAAGCCGCCATTACCGATCTGTTGCGCGAGGCGGCCGATCGGTTCATCGTGCCGCGCTTTCAAAATTTACAATCGCAAGACATCGCCACCAAAACCAGCGATACCGATTTCGTTACCATCGCCGACCAACAGGCCGAAGCATGGCTTGCGCCCAAATTATCGGTTTTACAGCCCGGTTTTGTGATTGGCGAAGAAGCCGCATCGCTGACCCCGGCCATTCGTGATCAAATCCCGCATGGTTATGGCTGGACGATTGACCCGCTTGACGGCACCAAGAATTTTGTCAAAGGCAAACCGGCCTTTTGCAGCATGGTGGCATTGCTGTGGAATGGCCAGCCGGTGCAAAGCTGGATCTGGCAGCCGCTAACCCAAACGCTGTTTTACGCCGCCGAAGGGCAGGGCGCGGTTCGCATTGATAAAAACGGTACGGCGGATCTTCGTCTTGAAAACCGTTCAGATGATGTCGATCTGATGTTTGGTTCGGGCAATAGTCTCGGGCTCATCGAGCCGCAAAAAAGCGCCTTTCAAGCGCGGTTGCGGTTGCTGGCGGGGCGTCGTTTTACTGGCAGTGCCGGCATTCAGGCCTGTTTGATCGCCAGCGGTGATGAAGATTTCCTTATTCACGGAAATTCAACGCCATGGGATCATGCGCCTGTTGATCTGCTATGCCGAGAGGCGGGCGGCTATGCGGCGATGCTTCGCGATGAAAGCCGGTTCCATGTCGCTATGAAAGCACCCTTTATGGCCGTATCGAGTCAGGCCGGCTGGAACTGTTTGCGTGACGCGGTCTGGCGCGATTAGTCAGATGTCTGTTTGCGATCATAGGCCTTGGCATCCTGCCAATAGCCTTCCATCACATCAAGCGATACATCAGTAAAGTTTTTATGTTTAGAAACAACTTTTTCCTCGACATAATTAAATCTTTTTTCAAACTTTAGATTGCAGTTTTGAAGGGCGGTTTCTGGATCAACGCCAGCCTTTCTTGCCAGATTAACAGCAACAAAAAGCAGATCGCCAACTTCATCTTGAATGCGGGTTTGGTCTTTATTTTCACTGGCAAGTTCAACCGCCAATTCTTCGGCTTCTTCTTTCATTTTATCCAGAACCTGATCAATTTCGGGCCAGTCAAACCCAACCCGTGCGGCTCTTTTTTGCAATTTCAGCGCGCGCAGCATTGGCGGCAGGCCGCGGGCAATGCCGTCAAGAAGTTTGGTTTCGCCTTTCTGGGCGCGTTCGCGCGCCTTGATATCTTCCCAAAGCCCGTTTTGCGATTCAACCGATGGCCGATCATCATCGCCAAACACATGCGGATGGCGAGCTACCATTTTGTCGGAAATGCTTTTGGCCACATCTTCAAGCGCAAAACTGCCTTCTTCTTCGGCAATGCGTGCGTGAAAGACAACTTGCAGCAAAAGATCGCCAAGCTCATCACGAATGGCGGTGCGGTCGCCAATTTGAATGGCATCAGCCACCTCATAGGCTTCTTCGATCGTATAGGGGGCGATGCTAGCAAAATCTTGCGCGACATCCCACGGACAGCCGGTTTCTGGATCACGAAGCCGGATCATAATCTGATATAGCCGGTCAAGTTCATTTAGATGATTTGTCATGCGCGCCAGCCTATCAAAGTGATGATGTCTTGAACAATGAAAAGCAGCATCCATATGATATATTGTCTTGGCTTTGGGTAAATCACCGATCATGCAGGGGGAATTGAAACCATTTGCTAAATCGGTGTAAAAAGCGCAAATAATGAAGGCGCGGCTTCGGGTCGGCCAAGGCATGCGCCTTTTGACATGTTTTGATGTTTGATAACGGGAATTGGTATGAATATCAGCGATAATGAACCAGAAATTGTAAAGCCCGGTATTTTCGCGCGGTTGCGTGGGTGGTTCTTTACCGGCCTTCTGGTCACAGCACCGGTTTTATTGACCGTCTATATCACTTGGGCCGCGATTGAATTGATCGATGGTCAGGTGAATAAGCTTATTCCGGCTTTTTCAACCTGGAGCCTTGGCGATATTCCGGGAGCAGGACTTGTCGTTGGCGGTGTGATGATCACGCTGATTGGCGCGGTTGCTGCCGGTTTCTTGGGGCGCTGGATTATCCGGCTTGGCGAATCTTTGCTAAACCGCATGCCGGTGGTTCGCACCATCTATGGTGCCACAAAGCAGATTTTGGAAACTGTGATTTCCGCCCAGTCCGATGCATTTCGCGAGGTGGTTCTTGTTGAATATCCGCGCCGTGGCCTGTGGGTTATCGGCTTTGTAACCGGCTCGACAAAGGGCGAGGTTGCCCGGTTAGTCCCGGGGTCAAATGTGAATGTGTTTATCCCGACAACGCCAAACCCAACATCAGGCTTTTTGCTGTTTTGTCCGGTAAAAGATATCATTAAACTTGATATGACGAATGAAGAAGCGGTCAAGCTGGTCGTGTCGGGCGGTATCGTGTCGCCGCCTGATAGAGCGATCAATGCGGGTAAAGCCGCGAAAAAGCCCGCTGCGAAAAAAGCTGTAGCGAAGAAACCGGCTGCAAAAAAGGCCGCTGCGAAAAAACCGGCTGCAAAAAAGGCCGCTAAAAAAGCGGGTTAAGCGCACATCTAGCCGGATGCTAGGAATTTGACCGCGCTATCGCGTTCAAACAGGCTGAGCAGCAAATTCATATGATTTTGCTCTTTCTGCTCTAATATCCGGCCAGCCTCGCTTCGGGCAAGGCTGAGCAGGTCGCGATGCGCCGCAAGATCAGCAAGCACAAATTCGGGCATGCCGGATTGGCGTTGTCCCAGAAATTCACCCGGCCCGCGCAATTCCAAATCTTCTTCGGCAATCACAAAACCGTCATTTGTGTCGCGCATGACGCTAAGTCGTTTTGCCGCGGTTTCGCTTAACGCGCCATGATAGACCAAAAGACAGCTGCTTTGCTGGTCACTTCGGCCAACACGGCCGCGTAGCTGGTGCAATTGTGCAAGGCCAAACCGTTCAGCATGTTCGATAATGATAATGCTGGCTTCAGGCACATCAACGCCAACTTCGACTACTGTCGTTGCGACCAGCAATTGCGCCATACCATCGCGGAACGCCTGCATCGCGCTATCGCGCTCGCCAGCTTTCATTTTACCATGTGCAAGCGCAACCGTGATATCGGGAAGCGCGCGTGCCAAAGCGGTAAACCGGTCTTCGGCGGCGGCAATGTCCAGCTTGTCAGATTCTTCAACAAGCGGGCAAATCCAATAGGCGCGTTTTCCCTCGCCAAGCGCACGCCCAAGGCTGGATATCACATCGCCTAAACGATCACTTGGCAGAACGCGCGTGTCGATTGGCAACCGGCCAAGCGGTTTTTCGTCAAGGCGGGAATGATCAAGATCACCATAGGCGGTCATGGCAAGGCTTCGCGGAATTGGCGTTGCGGTCATCACCATAACATCGACATGCGCCCCTTTTTCGCCAAGCAGAATCCGCTGTCGCACGCCAAACCGGTGCTGTTCGTCAACAACCGCCAAGCCAAGATCGTGAAACGCAACAGTTTCCGATAATAGCGCATGCGTTCCAACCACGAGTGACAGGCTGCCATCGGCCAGTTTTTCAAGCGTGTCTTTCCGGCTTAGAACAGGCATGGTGGTGGTTCCGGTTTTTGCATTTGCCGTGCCGCGCCCTTGGCCAAGCAAAAGGCCAATTTCGATATCAAGCGGGGCAAGCATGGCTTGAATGCTGGCATGATGCTGGCGCGCCAAAACCTCGGTTGGTGCCAAAAGTGCGGCTTGTGCTCCGGCTTCCATCGCATTTAGCATCGCCCATAATGCGACAAGCGTTTTCCCTGAGCCAACATCGCCTTGCAGCATACGAAGCATGCGTTTTGGTTTGGCCTGATCGCTGGTAATTTCGTCAATGGCGCGGTTTTGGGCACCGGTCATTTCATAGGGAAGGCTGGCGCGAAGCTTGCTGGTGATATGGCCATCGCCGCAATAGGCGCGGCCCGGTGTTGCCTCGGCGGCACTGTGGCGCACCATGCGCATCGCCAGCTGATTTGCCAGTAATTCGTCAAAGGCAAGACGCGCCCGCACCGGACTGGTCGGCAACAGGTCAGCCGCGTTTTGTGGGGCATGAACAGCGCGCATCGCCGTGGCAAAATCGGGCCAGCCATGCTGTTGTATGATAGCGGGGGGAATCCATTCGGGTAAATCAGGGATGCGGGTTACGGCATCGGCAATGGTGCGGCGTAGAATTTTTGGCGTTAAGCCCGCTGTCAATGGATAGATTGGCTCAAAAACTGGCATTTTACTGGCTTGTGACGGCGGTAAAATATGATCGGGATGCGCCATTTGCACCCGGCCCTGAAACAGCTCGACGCGGCCGCTGATCAGCCGGCGCTCGCCAATGGGCAATTGTTTGGCAACATAATCATCATGCGCATGGAAAAAAACCAGCTCCAGCGCGCCGGTTTCATTTTCGCAAAACACCCGATAGGGACGGCGAACACCCCGCGGCGGGCGGTCGTGTTTAATCACAAGACAATCGAAAGTGGCAATCGCGCCATCATCAACATTGGCAAGCGATGGGCGCTGGCTGCGGTCAATCAGGCCAATCGGTAAATGCCGCAAAACATCAATCACATGCTGTCCGACACGCTTTTCCAGCACCGATGCCAGCTTGGCACCAACACCGGCAAGGCTGGTGGTTGACGCAAAAAGCTGAAATATCTCGGCGGGGCGCTTTGGATGCACGATGCTTGTCTCCTTATCAGGCGGCGGCCGCTCACTGCCTGTCACCGACGAAATGATCGGACACAGGCACGCTTGTGTCTAGGCATTATCGCCCATATCTGTTATCTCATGCCAGCCATTTGTTGCTGTCATTTACCAGCAAGCCAGTTTTTGAAAAAGGCTAAGCCGTATATTTTCAAAAACCGGATCGAAAAAGGAAGTTGTTTATGTCATCGCCAGCTGCACCGCCTGTTATGCCTGAATTGTCAAACCGCGTTCGCCGTTTGATTTATCAAGCCAGCTATACCGGCATGAAGGAAACTGATCTTTTGCTTGGGCATTTTGCCAAAATGCATTTGCCGCATCTCAATGAGTCCGATCTGACCGATTTTGAGAATTTGCTTGAGGCGGGTGATCCTGCGATCTTTGCATGGGTGATGGGCAATGCGCCGCTGCCCGAGGCTTATGACACGCCTGTTTTTCATTTAATTAAAGAGTTTAAAAAATAACATTAATTACATGGAAAATATTAATAAAGTAAATTTAGAAAATGATATTTGGGGCGCGCCTGACGGGGTGGCCTCCTTGGCGCTGTTGCAGATCGCTTTGGCCGGTAAATCCTTTATTTATGTGGCACGCGATGATGTTCGTATGACGGCAATGGGCGACAGTCTGCGGCGGTTATCGCCCGATCTTCGCCTTCTTGAATTTCCGGCATGGGATTGTTTGCCATTTGACCGGCTGTCACCGCAAGGCGGGTTGGTGGGACGCCGGATTGAAACGCTTGCCCAGCTTGCCAGTGGTGCGGGTACACGACCACGCATTTTGCTGACAACGATTAATGCGATTTTGCAGCGCGTGCCGCCAAAAACCTATTTTACCGACAGCAGTCTGGTGATTACCGCGGGTCAGGCAACCAAGGATCTGACAAATGGGCAAACGCTTGGGCCTGCTGCCTTGGCTGATTATCTGGCCGGTCAGGCTTATTTGCGAACCGATACGGTGCGGGAAACCGGTGAATTTGCGGTTCGGGGCGGTATTTTGGATGTGTTTCCACCCGGGCAAACAGCACCAGCACGGCTTGATTTCTTTGGCGATGATGTTGAAACGATCCGCAGTTTTGATCCGGCGACCCAACGCAGCATCGGCAAGCTCGAAAGCCTAATTTTGCGGCCAGTTGCCGAATTTATGATGAATGAGGCGACAATTGCGCAATTCCGCACCAGCTATCTGTCACTATTTGGCGCAAAGGCCAGCCGTGATGCGCTGTATGAGTCAGTGTCGGCAGGGCGAAGCCATCCGGGAATTGAACATTGGTTACCGCTATTTCATGGCGATCTGGCCTGTTTGACCGATTATTGCTCGGGGTGGCCACTTGTGCTGGATCACGAAAGCGATGCCGCCATTACCGCACGTTATGCGCAAATTCATGATTTCCATGAGGCGCGTCTGGCGCATGGAAGTGATGATACGGCAAGCCCGTACCGGCCATTGGCACCGGAAAAGCTGTATCTATCGCAAACTGAAACCGATCACTTATTCGAACAGGGCAGGGCTTGTCGCCTGTTTGCCTTTGCCCCGATGCAGGATGCTGGGCAAGATAGTGGGCAAGATGGCGGGCAAGATGGCGCAAAAGATTTAGCCAAACCCGATCAGCCGCAGATGCAAGATGCTGGTGGGCGGGCGGCCATCCGGCTGATCAAAGTCGAAGGCAATAGTGCGGTTCCGGAATTGGCTGGCTTTGTCACGGCCGAGCGAAGCGCCGCCAAACGTCCGATTATTGTCGCTTGTAGTTCCCCCGGGGCGGCAAGCCGGTTAGCCGATCTGTTGGACGGGCATCTTGGTGCGGGTGCGCTGCAACCGCTTACCGCGATCGAAGATGCGGCTTCTGGCGGTTTTTATGTGATGCAATGGCCGCTTGAAACGGGGTTTCAAACCGATCATCTGGTGGTGGTCTCCGAGCCGGATATCTTTGGCCAGCGTTTATCACGGCCGCAATCAAAACGTGCCAAAGGTGATGATTTTCTGCGCGAGGTCAGCGTTCTTGAAACCGGTGATCTGGTGGTTCATGCCGAACATGGCATTGGTCGCTATGAAGGGCTGATCATTATTAACAGTGCTGGCGGCGATCATGATTGCCTTCATCTTGTTTATTCCGGCGGCGATAAATTATATCTGCCGGTGGAAAATATTGAGCTGTTGTCGCGCTATGGCAGCGCCGGTGGCGAAGCCCAGCTTGACAAGCTAGGTGGTGTTGCATGGCAGGCGCGTGTTGCCCGCATCAAAGGCCGCGTTCGAATTATGGCCGAACAGCTTATCAAGATTGCGGCGGCGCGTTATCGGGCGCGTGCCGAACCTTTGATTGCCGAAGATGGCAGTTTTGGCGAATTTTGCGCGCGTTTCGCTTTTACCGAAACTGAAGACCAGTTAAATGCAATCAATGATGTTGTTGATGATCTGGCGTCGGGCAAAGCCAGTGACCGCCTGATTTGCGGCGATGTTGGTTTTGGCAAAACCGAAGTGGCGTTGCGCGCGGCCTTTATTGCGGCGATGGCGGGTTATCAGGTGGCTTTGGTGGCGCCGACAACTTTGCTGGCACGTCAGCATGGCAAGGTCTTTGTCGAACGATTTGCCGGTTTTCCGATCAAAATTGGTGTGTTGTCACGCATGACATCAACAGCCGATGCGAAAATCATTCGTGAAAATATTGCCAGTGGTGAAGTTCAAATTGCCATTGGCACGCATGCGCTTTTGGCAAAATCAATCACGTTTAATCACCTTGGTCTTTTGATCATTGATGAAGAACAGCATTTTGGCGTTGGCCAAAAGGAACGGCTAAAAGAGCTTCGTGGTGATATCCATGTGTTAACCCTGTCTGCAACGCCGATCCCGCGCACGCTGCAAATGGCGCTGTCAGGTGTTCGCGAAATGTCATTGATTGCAACGCCGCCGGTAGACCGGTTGGCGGTTCGTACCTTTGTTGGTCCATGGGATGGCGTTGTTCTTCGCGAGGCGATCCAGCGGGAAATGTTCCGTGGCGGGCAGGTGTTTATGGTTTGTCCCCGCATTGATGATATGCAGCGGGTTTATGACCGGATTACCAAGCTGGCACCCGAAGCACGGGTGATTTCAGCGCATGGGCGCATGCCAGCCAATGAACTTGATCAGGTCATGACAATATTTGCCGATGGTGAAGCCGATATTCTGCTATCGACCAATATTGTTGAATCGGGAATTGATATCCCGTCGGCCAATACGATGATTATTCACCGCGCCGATATGTTTGGCCTGTCGCAGCTTTACCAGCTTCGTGGCCGTGTTGGGCGGGGTCGCCAGCGCGCCTATGCCTATTTAACATCTGATCCGCAACGGCTGTTAAGCCCGCAGGCGCGCCGCCGTCTTGAGGTTATGCAAACGCTTGATACGCTTGGTGCCGGATTTACGCTTGCATCTTATGATATGGATATTCGCGGTGCGGGAAATCTGCTTGGTGATGAACAATCCGGCCATGTTCGTGAAGTTGGGGTCGAGCTTTATCAAGAGATGTTGCGACAAGCTGTTGATGCCGCCAAATCGGGGCGTGGCGGTGAAAGTGAAGAAGATGCAAAACCGGCATGGACACCGCAAATCAATCTTGGGCTGGAAATCCGTTTGCCTGAATCCTATGTGCCCGATCTAACCGTGCGGCTGTCACTTTATCGCCGGATTGCCGATCTTGCTGATCCACAGGCAACCGATATATTGATTGCCGAACTTGTTGACCGTTTTGGCGGTTTGCCCGATCCGGTTAAAAACCTGTTTTCGGTGATCGAATTAAAACAATTATGCCGTTTGGCAAATATCGAAAAAATTGATGCAGGGCCAAAAGGATTGTCATTGGCATTCCGTGACAATCATTTTGCTCGTCCGGATGCGTTGATTGGCTGGATTGCCGGACAGGGCGGGCGGGTGCAGCTTCGTGCCGACCATCGTCTGGTGGTGGCAACGCCAATTCCAAAGCCTGAGATGCAACCAGCGGCCTGCAAAACCGTCTTGCAAGACCTTGTCGCGCTGCTGTAGCGGCAGGCGAGCCAAAAATTCAGCCATTTACCGCCGGAACGGGCTTATTCTGCCGGTTTGACAAGACAGCCATCAATGGCGGGGATCAGATGTTCGGGCAAATGCGCGCCGGCAATGGCATATTGCCCCGCAAAAATCATAAACGGAACGCCATCGACCCGAAGCTGGCGCGACATTTCGATATCATTGGCAATCTGCCGGTCAAGGGCTGGATCGGCAAGGCTGGCCGGATCAATGGTAAAGCCCTGTTCATGGGCGATTTTGGCAAGTTCATCATCATCGCCAATATCGCGGCCATCAATGAAATAGGCTTTGAAAAATGCGTCGCTTAAATCATGGCCTTTGGCAGCAGCGGCAAGCAGATAGCGATGGGTTTTGCGACTATCGGGGGTGCGTTGGATTCCGTCAAAATTAAAGGCAATTCCGCTTTCAAGACCGGCGTCGGCAATGCGGCCATAAACGGCCTTGGCAGCATTACCGAATTTGCCAATCAGATAGGCCTGACGATCCATGCCAGTTGAGGGCATTGTGGGATTAAGCAAAAAACACCGCCAGATATAACGCGGGGTCACATGGGGGCGGGCGTCAAAGGCTGCATCAAGACGCTTTTTGCCAATATAGCACCAAGGGCAAATGATATCGGCGTAGATTTCAACATCAACAGATTGCGTCATGTGCCCTTATCCTTGTTGGTGGCGTGATCTTATCGAAACCCATTGTGATTGGCTTGGCAAGGCATGATTGTTGCGCTATGCCAGCGCAGTTGATTTTCCCAGCTTTCACAACCATGTTAGAGATGGTCATGTTAAATATGGCGCTTTGGTCTGGAATGCCATTTGGTTTTGATGATTTAGGATAGTGCAGATGCAGGAAAACGCCGCCTTTGAAGATTCGTCGGGAATGTCGCGCGAAAAGATTGAGCAAGCGCGTGATGCGCTTATGCAGCTTCGTACTCTCTATATATCGGTAAACAGCCAGCAAGACAGTCCTGAAATGGGCGTTTCGCCCTTTATCCGGCGTGATGACGGATTATATATTTTTACCAGCCATCTATCGCAGCATGTTCGCGATTTGATGGCGCAAGGCGCGGCAACCTGTATGCTTTGTGCTGATGAGGCTAAAAGCCAGAATATTTGGGCGCGTAACCGATTGAAATTTGCCGTTGATGCGATTGAAATTGCGCGTGACGATGCCAAATTCGGCGGGCTTTGTGATGATTTTTCCGCAGCGCATGGGCCAACCATGGATTTGATCCGCAATTTTGGCGATTTTCATATGTTCCAGCTAGTGCCGCGTGATGGTGTTTTGGTGCTGGGTTTTGCCAAGGCCTTTACCGTTACCGGCTCTGATTTTGCGATTGCTGCCCATATCAGCAAAGCCTAACAACATGGCACATGTCGACCAAGCCCCGATTTTCTGGAGTTTTCGGCGTTGCCCCTATGCCATGCGGGCGCGGCTTGCGATTGCGGCAAGTGGTCAAAAAGTTGAATTGCGCGAAATTCTGCTTCGTGACAAACCGGCCGATTTTCTGGCCACATCGCCAAAAGGCACGGTGCCAGTCCTAAAGCTTGCAAATGGGCAGGTGATTGACGAAAGCCGCGATATCATGTTCTGGGCGCTTGGACAGAATGATCCGGAAAATTGGCTTGCTGTTTGGCGGCGCAATCCGGCTTTGGCCATGGCCTTTCTGAATCGGCTGGATGGTGCATTTAAACATGATCTTGACCGCTATAAATATGCCAGCCGCTATGATCGTGACGCCGGTTCGACCCATCGCGATAGCGGCGGCGCATTTTTGGCCGAGCTTGATCAAGATTTACAGCAAACAGGCGCACTGTCGGGGGCGCAGCTTGGCCTGTTGGATTTTGCCAGCCTCCCTTTTGTGCGCCAATTCCGTATTGCCGGCCCTGACTGGTTTGACAATCAATCCTGGCCGCATCTTCATGCATGGCTTGGCGGTTTTCTTGACTCGGCAAGTTTCCGGCTGGTGATGCAAAAATATCCACAATGGAGTCCTGATGGACAATCAATCGCCTTTCCGCCACAGCCCTAGCCGGATTTGCCGGTTTTGGTGCCAAAATTTGGACAGATTTATCAATTGTCATGAAACCGTAACATCAATTGGCGATTATGCCGTTTAAACCAGCGAGGCCATGATGTTAGATATGCCTGACACAACGACAAAATTGATTGATGTTGGCGCGGTTTTACGAGCCCGTATGCCATCCCTAAAGCATTATCCGGCGGTGCTTGTCCGGTTTTTGATCTGGTGTCTTCGCACCCTTGTGAATGAAGACCGCATTAATCAGTTTTTGCAAAAACATGGCTATCTCAATGGATTTGATTTTATTGATCAGGTTTTTGACGAATTGCAGCTTGATTATCTGGTTCGCCATGACGAGATCAAAAATATCCCCGTTACCGGGCGGGTGCTGATTGTTGCCAATCATCCGCTTGGCGGGCTGGATGGGTTGGCATTGCTTCGCCTTATTGGGAAAACACGCCGTGACGTGTTGATTATTGTAAATGAATTATTATGTAATATCAATTCGTTAAACAGCATGTTTCTACCGGTTGATACATTTGGTGGGGAAACGCATAAAGCCGATTTAGAGCGGATCATCACGGCGTTAAATCAGGATCGTGCGGTTATCATTTTCCCCGCTGGTGCGGTGTCGCGGGCAGGGCCAAAAGGCATTCGTGATGGCAAATGGCTATCGGGGTTTTTACGCATTGCCGAAAAGACATCAGCGCCCATTTTGCCAATCCATATCCGAGCGCGAAATTCGGTTTTTTTCTATCTTGTTGCGAGGTTGAGCGCGACATTATCCATGCTGATGCTGCCGCGTGAAATGACCGGATTTAAGGGCAAGATCAGCCTGACCATCGGCCAGCCGATTCCCATTGGTGATTTTGAGTCACTGCCAATGGGGCGGCGTGAAAAGGCGCAGCTTGTGAACCGGCATTTGCGGCGTCTTGGGCGCGGAAAACCCCCTGTCTTTAAAACGCCAAAAGGCATTATTCACCCCGTGTCACGAAAAACCCTTCGCGACGAGTTGAAATCAGCTGAAAAGCTCGGCGTTACGGCGGATAACAAACATATTCTGTTAATTGATTATGCCGAAAACACCGCTGTTATGGATGAAATTGGCCGGTTGCGCGAATTGACCTTTCGTTCGGTTGGCGAGGGTACGGGGCAAAGCAAGGATATTGATCAATTCGATCATTATTACCGCCATCTGTTATTGTGGGATGATGATCGGCTGGAAATTGCTGGTGCCTATCGCCTTGGCGAGATATGGCGCTGGCAGGGACAGCCAAAAACAAAGCTCTATTCACAATCGCTTTTTGACTATCAGCCGTCAATTCAGCCCCTGTTTGCGCAAGGTTTGGAACTTGGGCGAAGCTTTGTCCAGCCGCAATATTGGGGGCGTCGCAGTCTTGATTATCTATGGCAGGGGATTGGTGCCTATCTCGCATCGCATCCGCAAGTAAGATATCTGTTTGGCCCGGTCAGCTTGTCAAATAATATGCCAAAACCGGCGCGTGATATGTTGGTGCATTTCTATGAAACCCATTTTGCCGATCC
>ENA-OQVM01004865-OQVM01004865.1-marine-metagenome-genome-assembly--contig:-NODE-4865-length-13310-cov-32.039825_pt1 | contig 13310 bp, 5 predicted proteins | sample MGYA00237776_ERZ505498 | MGnify/ENA primary metagenome ERZ505498 (study PRJEB26159, sample SAMN06265151) | marine metagenome | isolation source: Helgoland LTER site | place: Germany:Helgoland, sampling... | reverse complement strand
AGCTTCTGCTAAATTTGAATGGTTGCTATAAGCCTCTTTAATTAGTTTTTTTAGCTCCAAAGCAGCACTGGAATTCCCCAAAACATTAGAGAAAACCTCTATAAATTCCGCTAGTTCTGAGGTTGATAATACGCCTACAGCTCCAGATGTGTTTTGCGTCCATTGGAAGCGTTTATTTTGAAAATTGAAATGATTAATTTCATCGAAATCATGGTCCTCAGTAGCCATCCAAAAGACAGGTATAAAATTATTTTGTGGATACTTACTTTTTAACTCTTTAGCTAAATTAATCGTTGTTATAATTTTATACAAAAAATATAATGGACCGCCCATTAAATTAAGTTGATGACCCGTAGTTACTGTAAACGTGTTTTGATCACTAAGCGATTTAATAGTCTTGGCAGTGACTGTAGCTAAAAAAACAGTAGCATATTGTTGGGTCAAAACTTTCGCTAATATTGCTCTTTTATTAGCACTAAACTCTGATTGCTTTACTTCTAATTGAGCTTTAAAATTTGCTATAGTTGGAAACCGATTGTACAGCGGTTGTAGTTCCAAGCGGTTTTCTACATAATCGCAGATCAGCTTGGATACGTAGGCAGAGTCTCTAAAAGAAATACAGTCTGTTAGCATAGCATTTACTTAATGGACGTAAAGATACTTTATTTCTTTTGTAGTTAAAAAATGTATCACACCACTTCGGCATACAAATCGAAATCAGCAGCTTCTGTTACTTTAACGGTGGCAAATTCTCCTGTTTTAAGATACGTTTGAGAAGCATTAATGAGTACTTCGTTATCAACATCTGGAGAGTCAAATTCAGTGCGTCCTACAAAGTATTCGCCCTCTTTACGGTCGATGACTACCTTAAACGTTTCACCAATTTTTGCTTGGTTTAGTTCCCAAGAAATTTGAGATTGAATTTCCATGATTTCATTGGCACGCGCTAATTTGACTTCTTCAGGCACATCATCCTCTAAATTAAAAGCATGTGTGTTTTCTTCGTGTGAATACGTAAAACATCCTAAACGCTCAAAACGCATGGCTTCTACCCAAGTTTTTAAAGTTTGATAATCTTCTTCTGTTTCTCCTGGGTACCCCACAATTAAGGTTGTTCTGATGGTCATTTCGGGAACAGCAGCTCTAAATTGTTTGAGAAGTTTAGTTGTTTTTTCTTGGGTTGTTCCACGACGCATACTTTTGAGTATTTTATCAGAAATATGTTGTAATGGAATATCTAGGTAATTACAAATTTTTGGTTCGCGTTTCATCACATCTAAAACATCCATCGGAAAGCCTGTTGGGAAGGCGTAATGTAAACGAATCCATTCGATACCTTCTACCTTTACTAGGGCTTCCAAAAGCGTTGCAAGGTTGCGTTTTTTATATAAATCTAACCCATAATAGGTTAAATCTTGTGCAATTAAAACTAATTCTTTCACGCCAGAAGCTGCCAACTTCTCGGCTTCTATGACTAAGTTTTCAATGGGGGTCGATTTATGTTTTCCACGCATAAGTGGAATTGCACAAAAACTACAGGGACGATCACAACCTTCTGCAATTTTTAAATAGGCATAATTTTTTGGTGTAGTGGTCAAACGCTCTCCGATCAGCTCATGCTTATAATCCGCTCCTAATGCTTTAAGGAGTTGAGGCAATTCAGTCGTTCCAAAATACTGATCAACATTTGGTATTTCAATCTGTAAGTCTGGCTTATAACGCTCGCTTAAACATCCGGTTACATAGACTTTATCGACGTCTCCATCCTCTTTTTTCTGCATGTAGTCTAGGATGGTATTAACGCTTTCTTCCTTGGCATTATTAATAAAACCACAGGTATTGATTACTACAATATTCCCTTCATCATTATTATCTTCATGAACAACATCTTTTCCATTGGCTTTTAATTGGCCCATTAAAACTTCTGAGTCATAAATATTTTTGGAGCACCCTAAAGTTACTACGTTGATCTTGTTTTTTTTTATTGATTTTGTTCTCATTAAATTCTTAAAGAAGAACAAAAATACATTTTATAAGATGAATTTCTGTAGATAATTTCTAGATTTATTTACTTTATTTTGATTATTAGCTTAATTAAATTAATTTTAACTTTATGAAAAAAATTACTTTTCTTATCTCTATTTATTGGTTTTATTAATGTCAAATAACATCCTAATTGACTAAGTTTGTAGGGTCTAAATATATCAACTATAGTCTAATTGATTTTTAAACTTAAATGATCTTGAATATGAAAAATAGACGGGTCCTACAAATGTTAGTTTAACCTACTTACGAGGTTTAGAAGTTGCTGAATTGCCTATGATTTAAATTTAAAATCGGGAAATGTCTCTATAAAATCACTTTTATCACCCCTAGCAAAACCTATTTTACCGGGAAATGCAGAACCCGTTCAAGTGAAACAGATATATTCTCTTCCTTCATCTTCTATTATATCGAAAAAAGTGCATTTACTTTTTACTTGTTCTAAAGTTCTGTTAAAAATATCAGATGTAGATCCATATCTGTATCTATACATGAGGAAATTGAAGTAACCATCTTTAAAAAATTGATTTCAAATACATTATAAGTTATTATAAATGTAGAGTAATGGATAATCAATAAGATTTTTAGAGAGAAAAGGCAACGATCTAGGCAACTAAAAAAAGAAACCTTGTAAATCAGTGACTTACAAGGTTTGTTGCGGAGAAAGAGGGATTCGAACCCCCGGACCTGTTACAGTCAACAGTTTTCAAGACTGCCGCATTCGACCACTCTGCCATTTCTCCGGTCGTGCTATTCTTTTATGATATAGCGGGTGCAAATATAGAAAAGGTTTTCATTTTGTAAAAACATTTCTACTTTTTTTAATAGAATAATTTTAAAGTCTATTTATTTTTTTTGGGATTACTTAAAAAGATTATCAACATCAATGCAGAATAGCTAAAAAACAAGATAGTAGCTTTTAAAGGTTTTCCCAACTAAGGAGTCTCATCATACCTTTTAGTATTTATTTGAATATTCAAAAAATTCAGATGCAATAAAAGATGATGAATTCACAAAAAAAGACTCAATAATTATGGTATTAGCAATAACAATTAAACTATTGTTATCTAATTTTTATAGTATCTTAGCAGCAAATTTTTAGAAATTATTCATGTCTTTTAACTCGTTTGGGAATTTATTAAAACTAACCACTTTTGGAGAATCTCATGGCATAGCTATTGGTGGTATCATAGACGGTTTTCCTGCAGGAGTAGTTATAGATTTTAAAGCTATACAAGATGAGTTAAATAGGAGAAAACCAGGCCAATCTAAGATAGTTACTCAACGAAAAGAACCAGATACTGTTGAATTCCTTTCGGGTATTTTTGAAGGGATGACTACAGGAACTTCCATTGGGTTTGTTATAAAAAACACCAATCAAAAATCACATGATTACTCTCACAATACTGACGTATACAGGCCCTCTCATGCAGATTACACCTATGATAAAAAATTTGGAATTAGAGATTATCGAGGTGGTGGTCGTTCCTCTGCCAGAGAAACAGCTAATTGGGTAGTTGCTGGGGCTTTAGCCAAACAGTTAATTTCAAGTATTACTATTAATGCCTATACCTCCTCTGTTGGTGACATAGAAATGGATAAAGAATATAATCAGTTAGACTTCTCAAAAACTGAATCTAATATTGTTCGTTGTCCAAATGAGAAAATGGCTGAAAGAATGATAAATAAAATCAAAGAAATTAGAAAGCAAGGTGATACCATAGGAGGAACAATTTCTTGTGTAGCCAAAAATATCCCTGTTGGTCTAGGGGAACCTATATTTCACAAATTACATGCCCAACTAGGCAAAGCAATGTTGTCTTTAAATGCCGTAAAGGGTTTTGAATTTGGGAGCGGTTTTGAAGGAACTAAAATGCAAGGAAGTTCGCATAACGATATTTTTAATGCAGACGGAACCACCCAAACAAATCTGTCTGGTGGTATTCAGGGCGGTATTTCTAATGGAATGGATATATACTTTAGAGTAGCTTTTAAACCTGTAGCTACTATCATGCAAAACCAACCCACCATAAATTCTAAAGGAGACGAAACAGAAATTATGGGTAAAGGGCGTCACGATCCTTGTGTAGTTCCTAGAGCGGTTCCTGTAATTGAAGCGTTAACAGCTTTAGTATTAGCAGACTTTTGGTTATTGAATAAAACTAGAAAAATATAATCTTTTTAAAAAATTAACACTACATCATAAAAAAACCCAAAACAAATGTTTTGGGTTTTTACAATTTATGCTTCACCTGTAGGTCCAAAATTCATTGGAATTGGTGGTTGTTCGTAATCTTTAATTTCACCGTGAGCTTTCTCAAATTTCAAAATATTATCAGCCAACGCTTTTGTTAACCTTTTAGCATGTTGAGGAGTCAAAATAATTCTAGACTTCACTTTTGCTTTTGGTACTCCTGGCATTATTCTAATAAAGTCTACAATAAACTCAGATACTGAGTGATTGATAATGGCTAAATTAGAGTAAGTACCCGCTGCAACAGTTTCGTCTAACTCAATATTAATTTGACCTTTTTTATTTTGATCTTCGCTCATCTTTTTTATATGTTAAAGCTTTCTTCGATTTCTTCTTTAGGACCAACAATCAAATGGTCGTAAGTTCTCATACCAGTTCCTGCTGGAATTTTCTTACCTACAATAACATTTTCTTTTAATCCTTCTAGATGATCTACTTTACCATTAACAGCTGCTTCATTCAATACTTTCGTAGTTTCCTGGAAAGAAGCAGCAGAGATAAATGATTTTGTTTGAAGAGAAGCTCTAGTAATACCTTGTAATACTTGTTCAGCTGTAGCTGGTTGTGCATCACGAGCAACAACTAGTGCTTGATCATTTCTTTTTAACAAAGAATTTTCATCTCTTAATTGACGAGCTGAAATAATTTGACCTGCTTTTACATTTTCAGATTCTCCAGCATCTTCGATAACTTTCATTCCATAAGTTGCATCGTTTTCTTGAATAAAATCATTCTTATGAATCAATTGATTTTCTAAGAATAACGTATCACCAGAATCTATAATTCTAACTTTACGCATCATTTGACGAACTACTACTTCAAAGTGTTTGTCATTAATTTTAACACCTTGTAAACGGTATACATCTTGGATCTCATTCACTAAGTACTGTTGTACAGCTGATGGTCCTTGAATTCTTAGAATATCAATAGGAGTTACTGCTCCATCAGATAATGGCATCCCAGCTTTTATAAAGTCATTTTCTTGAACTAAGATTTGGTTAGAAAGCTTGATTAAATACTTTCTGATATCTCCAGTTTTAGATTCAACAATGATTTCTCTATTTCCTCTTTTGATTTTACCAAAAGATACAACACCATCTACCTCAGATACAACTGCAGGATTAGAAGGGTTACGAGCTTCAAATAATTCTGTAACTCTTGGAAGCCCCCCTGTGATGTCACCTGCTTTTCCAGATTTTCTTGGAATTTTCACTAAAGTTTTTCCACTTTCAACACTATCTCCATTATCTACCATTAGGTGTGCACCTACTGGAAGTGTGTATGAACGTAATGCATTTCCATCTTTATCTTCAATAATTAAAGAGGCAATAATTTTCTTGTTCTTAGAATCAGTAATTACTTTTTCTTGGAAACCAGTTTGTTCATCAACTTCAACTTGGTAATTTACACCTTGTTCAAGATTATCAAACTTAACTTTTCCAGCAAATTCTGATACAATAACACCGTTAAATGGATCCCATTGACAAATTACATCGCCTTTTTTGATAGATTTTATCTTCTTATTGAAAATAATAGAACCATAAGGAATTATGTTTGTACTAAGAGTTATATCTGTCTTTTTATCAATAACTTTCATCTCTGCAGTTCTAGATATTACTATATCTATCACTTTACCTTCAGCATCTTTACCTTCTACAGTTCTAAGGTCTTCTATGACTACCTTTCCATCAAACTTAGCTATTAATTTATTTTCTTCTGAAATATTTCCAGCTACCCCACCAACGTGGAATGTTCTTAATGTTAACTGAGTTCCAGGCTCTCCAATAGATTGAGCTGCTATAACTCCTACAGCTTCACCAATCTGAACATTGTTAAGAGTAGATAAACTTTGTCCATAACATTTAGCACAAATTCCTCTTTGAGACTCACATGTTAATGCAGATCTTACTTGAACAACATCTAATCCTGATGATTCTATTGCTTTTGCATTTAAAGAAGTAATTACTTCTCCAGCTCCAACTAATAGTTCATCATTTAGCGGATGATATACATCTTGTAATGCTACTCTTCCTTCTATTCTGTCACTTAAAGATTCTACAATCTCGTCGTTTTTCTTTAATGGAGTTACATCTAGTCCTCTTAATGTACCACAATCTTGTTCATTAATAATAACATCTTGAGATACATCTACCAGACGACGAGTTAAATACCCGGCATCAGCTGTTTTTAGGGCTGTATCTGCTAACCCCTTACGAGCACCGTGAGTAGAAATAAAGTATTCTAAAATTGATAGACCTTCTTTAAAGTTAGAAAGAATTGGATTTTCAATAATTTCTCCACCTCCTGCTGTAGATTTTTTTGGTTTTGCCATTAATCCACGCATTCCTGTTAGCTGACGAATCTGTTCTTTTGATCCCCTAGCTCCAGAATCTAACATCATGTATACTGAATTAAACCCTTGTTGGTCTTCACGTAAACGTTTCATTGATAATTCAGTTAATTGATTATTGGTTCTACCCCAAATATCAATTACTTGATTGTAACGTTCTTTTTGTGTTAACATTCCCATGTTATAATTCATAACAATACCATCAACCTCTTTGTTAGCCTCAGAAATCATAGATCCTTTTTCTTCTGGAATAATAATGTCTCCCAAACTAAAAGATAATCCTCCTTGGAATGCAAACTTGTATCCCATGTTTTTGATTTCATCTAAGAACTTTCCTGTAGATGGAATGTCTGTAGCTTTTAAAATACCTCCAATGATACCACGAAGTGATTTCTTAGTTAGTACTTCATTAATATAACCTGCAGCTTCAGGAACTACCTCATTAAACAAGACTCTACCAACAGTAGTTTCTATGATTTTCTTCACAGAATTTCCATCTTCGTCTAAATCGTTTGTTCTTACTTTAATTCCAGCATTTAATTCAACTTGTTCCTCATTAAAAGCAATTGTTACTTCTTCTGGTGAGTAGAAAGTTAAACCTTCACCTTTTACAGGGACTTCTTTAGTTGATTTTCTTTCTTTAGTCATATAATACAGTCCAAGAACCATATCCTGAGAAGGAACGGTTACTGGTGCACCATTTGCTGGGTTCAATATATTATGAGAAGCTAACATTAATAGCTGAGCTTCTAAAATAGCTTCGGGTCCTAAAGGTAAATGAACAGCCATTTGATCTCCATCAAAATCGGCATTAAAAGCTGTACACACTAGAGGGTGTAACTGTATTGCTTTTCCTTCGATTAATTTTGGTTGAAAAGCTTGAATACCTAGACGGTGTAATGTAGGGGCACGGTTTAATAAAACTGGGTGACCTTTAATTACATTTTCTAAAATATCCCAAACTACTGGCTCTTTTCTATCTATAATCTTTTTTGCAGATTTAACTGTCTTTACAATTCCTCTTTCAATTAACTTACGAATTACAAAAGGTTTGTAAAGTTCAGCTGCCATTTCTTTTGGTATTCCACATTCAGACAACTTTAACTCTGGTCCTACAACAATTACAGAACGAGCAGAATAATCTACACGTTTACCAAGTAGGTTCTGACGAAAACGTCCTTGTTTACCTTTTAAAGAATCCGATAACGACTTTAATGGTCTATTAGATTCTGTTTTAACTGCTGATGATTTACGGGTGTTATCAAACAATGAATCTACAGATTCTTGTAACATCCTTTTTTCATTACGTAAAATTACTTCAGGAGCTTTGATCTCCATCAGTCTTTTTAAACGATTATTTCTAATGATTACTCTTCGATACAGGTCATTTAAATCAGAAGTAGCAAAACGACCACCATCTAACGGTACTAATGGTCTTAACTCGGGTGGGATTACAGGAACCACCTTCATAATCATCCACTCTGGTTTGTTTTCTCTATTCTTTTGAGAATCTCTAAAAGCTTCAACAACATTTAATCTTTTTAAAGCCTCTGCTTTACGTTGTTTTGAAGTTTCTGTATTTGCTTTATGTCTTAACTCATATGATAATTCATCTAAATCAATACGAGCTAATAAATCTATCAAACATTCTGCTCCCATTTTAGCGATAAACTTATTAGGGTCAGAATCATCTAAATAATTATTTTCTTGAGGAAGAGTCTCTAAAATATCTAAATATTCTTCTTCAGTTAAGAAATCCATTTTTTGTAATGGCTCCCCTTCAATGTTTTTTGCAATACCTGGTTGAATTACTACATATCTTTCATAGTAGATAATCATATCTAACTTCTTAGATGGTAATCCTAAAAGATATCCCATTTTATTTGGTAACGATCTAAAATACCAAATATGTGCTACAGGAACTACTAAATTAATATGTCCTACTCTGTCTCTACGTACTTTCTTTTCTGTTACCTCTACACCACATCGGTCACAAACAATTCCTTTGTATCGAATTCTCTTGTACTTACCACAAGCACATTCAAAGTCTTTTACAGGACCAAAAATACGCTCACAGAAAAGACCGTCTCTTTCGGGCTTGTGTGTACGATAATTAATAGTTTCTGGTTTTAGCACTTCTCCTTTAGATGTTCCTAAAATAGATTCTGGTGATGCTAAACCAATTGAGATTTTGTTAAACTTTTTTACGGTGTACTTCTCGTTTTTTCTTGCCATGGTAATGGTATCGAATTAAAATTGGGGTCATGGACCCATATTAGATAAGTAATTTTCTGGATGTATATATAATACATCCAGAAAATACTATAAAATTATTCTTCTAGTTTTAGGTCTAAACCTAATCCTTTCAACTCATGCATTAATACATTGAAAGATTCTGGTAATCCTGGTTCTGGCATAGTTTCACCTTTAACAATACTTTCGTATGTTTTAGCTCTTCCCATGACATCATCAGATTTTACAGTTAAAATTTCTCTCAAAATACTAGACGCTCCATAGGCCTCTAATGCCCATACTTCCATCTCTCCAAAACGCTGACCTCCAAATTGTGCCTTACCTCCTAATGGTTGTTGTGTTATTAGTGAGTAAGGTCCAATAGAACGGGCATGCATTTTATCTTCAATCATGTGACCTAGTTTAATCATATAGATTACACCTACCGTCGCTGGCTGATCAAAGCGTTTACCTGTTCCACCATCATACAAATAGGTATGTCCAAATCTTGGAACATTTGCTTCATCAGTAAATTCATTAATTTGATTTAAAGATGCTCCGTCAAAAATTGGAGTCGCATATTTTCTGTCTAATTTCTGACCAGCCCATCCAAGAACAGTTTCATAAATTTGACCAATATTCATACGAGATGGTACCCCTAGTGGATTTAAAACTATATCTACAGGAGTTCCGTCTTCTAAAAATGGCATGTCCTCCTGACGTACTATACGAGCAACAATACCCTTGTTACCGTGTCGTCCAGCCATTTTATCTCCAACTTTTAGTTTTCGCTTTTTAGCAACATAAATTTTAGCTAGTTTTAAAATTCCTGCTGGTAATTCATCACCTACAGAGATTGTAAACTTTTCACGTCTTAATACACCTTGTAAATCATTTACTTTGATTTTATAATTGTGTATTAATTCACTAACGTGAGCGTTGATTTTTGCATCTGTAGTCCATGTTCCAGAAGTTAAATGAACATAATCATCAACTGCATTTAACATCTTTAGAGTATATTTTTTACCTTTTGGTAAAACTTCTTCTCCAAGATCATTGAATACTCCTTGAGATGTCTTTCCACTTACTAATTGAAATAATTTTTCAACTAGGTTCTCCTTTAATGAATCAAATTTTGATACAAAAGATGCTTCTAAAGAAGTTACAGCTTCTTTGTCTCTAAGTCTTTTGGTTTTATCTTTTAAAGCTCTTTTGAATAACTTTTTATCGATAACAACACCTCTTAAAGAAGGAGATGCTTTTAGAGAGGCATCTTTTACATCGCCAGCTTTGTCTCCGAATATAGCTCTTAAAAGTTTTTCTTCAGGTGTTGGGTCAGATTCTCCTTTAGGAGTAATCTTACCAATTAGAATATCTCCAGGATTTACCTCGGCTCCTATTCTAATCATTCCATTTTCATCTAGGTCTTTTGTAGCCTCTTCAGAAACATTTGGAATGTCATTAGTAAGTTCTTCTGTTCCTAATTTTGTATCACGAACATCTAAAGAATATTCATCAATATGTATTGATGTAAAAATATCTTCACGAACAACTTTTTCAGAAATTACAATCGCATCCTCAAAATTATACCCTTTCCATGGCATAAAGGCTACTTTCATATTTCTTCCAAGTGCTAATTCACCTTTTTGTGTTGCATATCCTTCACAAAGAACTTGACCTTTTACAACTCTATCACCTGAACTTACGATAGGCTTAAGATTGATACATGTTCCTTGATTTGTTTTTCTAAACTTAATTAAATCATATGATTTTTCATCAGTATCAAAACTTACTAACTTTTCTTGATCTGTTCTGTCATATTTGATTGTAATCTTATTAGCATCTACATATTCAACTACTCCAGCACCTTCTGCATTAATTAAGATTCTAGAATCTTCTGCAACTCTTCTTTCTAGTCCTGTTCCAACTATTGGTGATTCTGGACGTAAAAGTGGTACTGCTTGACGCATCATGTTAGATCCCATCAATGCACGGTTTGCATCATCATGCTCCAAGAATGGAATTAATGAGGCAGATATCGAAGCAATTTGATTTGGAGCTACATCCATGTAATCAATGGTATCAGGAGTAACAACTGGGAAATCTCCTTCCTCACGTGCAATTACTTTATCTGATGAAATTTGACCGTCCTTATCTAAAGCTAAATTAGATTGTGCAATCTTTTTACCTTCTTCTTCTTCAGCACTTAAGTATATAGGCTCCTTAGAAACGTTTACTGAACCTTCTTTTACTTCTCTGTAAGGTGTTTCAATAAAGCCTAAGTTATTTACTTTCGCAAATACTGACAATGATGAAATTAAACCAATATTTGGTCCCTCTGGAGTTTCAATAGGACACAAACGTCCGTAATGAGTGTAATGTACATCACGAACCTCAAATCCAGCTCTTTCTCTCGACAAACCTCCAGGCCCAAGTGCAGATAATCTACGCTTGTGTGTTATCTCTGCTAATGGATTTGTTTGATCCATAAATTGAGATAATTGATTGGTCCCAAAAAATGAGTTAATTACAGAAGATAATGTCTTTGCATTAATTAAATCAATTGGAGTAAACACTTCGTTATCACGTACATTCATTCTCTCACGAATGGTACGAGCCATACGAGCTAAACCAACACCAAACTGACTAGCTAATTGCTCACCAACAGTTCTAACACGTCGATTAGATAAGTGATCAATATCATCTACTTCAGCTTTTGAATTTATTAATTCAATTAGATACTTTATAATAGTAATGATATCTAATTTTGTTAATACTTTTTGGTTGATATCTATATCTAGACCCAGTTTAGTATTCATTCTAAAACGACCTACCTCACCTAAATTATAACGTTGCTCTGAGAAAAATAATTTATCAATAATTCCTCTTGCAGTCTCTTCATCTGGCGGCTCAGCGTTTCTTAATTGTCTGTATATGTGTTCAACAGCCTCTTTCTCTGAGTTTGTTGGATCTTTTTGAAGTGTATTGTGAATAATAGCATAGTCTGCTTGCTGATTATCTTCTTTGTGAAGTAACACAGTTTTAGCACCTGCTTCAATAATTTCTTCTATGTGTTCTTTTTCAATGATTGTATCACGATCAAAAATAATTTCGTTACGTTCTATGGATACAACTTCTCCAGTATCTTCATCAACAAAATCTTCAAACCACGTTTTTAATACCCTTGCAGCTAATTTTCTACCTAATACTTTTTTCAAGCCAGCTTTAGAGACTTTTACCTCTTCTGCTAAATCAAAAATTTCTAAAATATCTTTATCTCTTTCAAAACCAATAGCTCTGAATAAGGTAGTAACTGGTAATTTTTTCTTTCTATCAATATAAGCATACATCACTTGATTGATATCGGTAGCAAATTCTATCCAAGATCCTTTAAAAGGAATAACTCTTGCAGAATATAATTTAGTACCGTTTGCATGATAAGATTGCCCGAAGAATACCCCAGGAGATCTGTGTAGTTGGGATACTACAACTCTTTCTGCACCATTGATAACAAAAGTTCCAGAATTTGTCATGTAAGGAATTGTCCCTAAATAAACATCTTGTACAATTGTTTCAAAATCTTCGTGCTCTGGATCTGTACAATATAGTTTCAGACGTGCTTTTAAGGGCACACTGTGCGTAAGACCTCTTTCGATACATTCTTGAATGCTATATCTAGGTGGATCTACAAAATAGTCTAAAAATTCTAGTACAAAGTTGTTACGAGTATCTGTAATTGGAAAGTTATCCATGAAGGTCTTGTATAGACCTTCTTCACCTCGCTCTTCTGCTTTGGTTTGCAATTGGAAAAAATCTTGAAAAGATTTTACTTGAATATCAAGAAAATCTGGATAATTTGTTCCTAGTTTTGAAGATGCGAAATTGATTCTTTCAGTAGTGTTTTTCGTTGCCAAAAGAGAATGTTTTTTTGATTAAAAATCTGAATTTAATAAAGAACGAATATATACACAAAATGGTTTAGGTCTAAGAATCAATATTCTTAGTACCTAAACCTTAGTTTGTTAGATATGTTAAAGCTTATTTAAGCTCAACCTCTGCTCCAGCTTCTTCTAAAGATTTTTGAAGACCTTCAGCCTCATCTTTAGAAACACCTTCTTTAATTGGTGCAGGCGCGCTATCTACGATACCTTTAGCTTCTTTTAATCCTAATCCAGTTAATTCCTTAACTAGTTTTACAACTGCTAGTTTAGAACCACCTGCTGCTTTTAAGATTACATCAAATTCTGTTTGTTCGTCAGCTGAATCATCTCCTCCAGCTGCTGGTCCAGCTACCGCTACAGCTGCTGCTGCAGGCTCGATACCGTACTCATCTTTTAAAATACCAGCTAATTCGTTAACTTCTTTTACTGTTAAGTTAACTAATTGTTCTGCGAAATCTTTTAAATCTGCCATTTCAATTGTTTTAAAAAT
>ENA-OQVM01004864-OQVM01004864.1-marine-metagenome-genome-assembly--contig:-NODE-4864-length-13311-cov-2.833308_pt1 | contig 13311 bp, 11 predicted proteins | sample MGYA00237776_ERZ505498 | MGnify/ENA primary metagenome ERZ505498 (study PRJEB26159, sample SAMN06265151) | marine metagenome | isolation source: Helgoland LTER site | place: Germany:Helgoland, sampling... | reverse complement strand
ATGGTAGCTATTGCCGGCATGTCGGGCGCCTGGTTAGGTGGCAAGGCAGGTGACAGGTTCGACAAAGACCGGCCGGGGACGTCACTAAAGCTTGTCACGGCAACTTTCCTTCTGGCTGTTCCCTGCACATTCGCTGCGGTTAATGTCGCCAACATCAATCTATCTATTGGCTTGCTAGGAATGACCACATTTGCTGCCACGTTCTATTACGGTCCAAATTTTTCGTTGATTCAATCACTCGCAGGTGATCGAACAAGAGCGATGGCAGTTGCCATCTACCTGCTATTCAGCGGCTTGATAGGGCTTGGTTTCGGCCCCCTGTTTGTGGGCGCGGTATCTGACTATATTTCCGGTGGTGACCCCACGCTCGAAGCAAATGGGATTCGTGGCGGCGTCGCGACAATAGCCCTCTTTAACATCTGGACAGCGTTTCATTTCTGGCGAGCTCAACGGTTGGTAAGAATGGCTCAGTAGGAACATAGGGCCTATCGGCGAAAAGATAGCCCTACGGGATCCGTTCCGGGGGCCTTTCAGGGGGCCTTTCAGGGAGCCTTGCAGCAGGCTTGCAGCAGGCTTGTTACTGAGGGTACCTGCAGGTTGCTCATTACCGGACGCTGGTTTGGCCGCCATCTACGGGTATCAGCTGTCCTGTAATAAAACGAGACGCATCGGACGCAAAGAATACCATCACTGGCCCAAGGTCTTTGTCAGGATCGCCGTACTCACCACCCATGGCAATCGTTCGTTGGTTCATCCAGTAGGCAGCTTCGTTACCGGCTTCATCGGATCTTGCCCTGGCCTCTAGATACATGGGAGTCGCCATAGCAGGAAGAATGGCGTTGACTCTAACGTTATCAGCCCCCCAGGTTCCTGCCGCCGTTCTGGTCCATGAATGAACAGCACCTTTTGCCGCAGAATAAGCTGCCGCACCCGGCTCTGGCCGTTGTCCAGAGATAGAGCCAAAATTAATAATGGAGCCACCGCCTGATATTTTCATATGCCGGTGTGCCACCTGATTCGTAATCATGGTGCCCCTGACATTGACGGCAAACATCAGATCCCAGTCGTCTACAGTGACATTGCTTGCATCAGAAGATCTTTGGATAGCAGCGGGATGGGCCAGCGCGTCCAATCCACCTAGCGCTTCCACGGCCTTGCTAAAAGCCGATTCAACGCTATCAATGTCAGCGATATCAACGTGCAAATAACTCGCCTTTCCAGGCCCCGCTTTGTTCGCCTCCTCTGCTAGCGCTGCACCGATGTCGTCGTTGACATCCATTCCAATGACATGCGCGCCAGCCTTGACGTAAGAGCGCAGGGTGGCTTCTCCCATGCCTCTCGCTGAGCCGGTGACAATAATCCGTTTTCCCTCGAGTTCCATCTTCTTATTCTCCTGAATCTTCAACCGAGATATTAGAATAGAAAGGTTAACAGGGATACCCGGTCCGCAGGTGGAGTATCGAGACAGATCGGATGGCGGCTGGTTTAATAAAAAACGCGAAACCGTATCGTTACACGTGGTTAACACCTGCGGGGCTTCCGAGTGAGGTGAAAAAATATCGTAAAGAGCAATTTAAAGCGGCGCTTTCCTCGGTTTTTTGAACCTTCAGGCATCATCTGACTATGGCGGTTCGGTTATTACCCTGCCGAAAAGTTTTCCCTTGTGAGAAATAAATAACGAGTACAAAACTCAAGGGATTTCACTGCCGCTAAACACCAACTTTTTAATACCGAAAAATTTTCCGCTCTGTGTCTTCGGAACCCGGTCTTCGGAACCCGGTCTTCGGAACCCGGTCGCTAAGCTCAAGCAATAGCTCTACTCCATTTAGTCATCACACTTAACATGGTCAATTCATGCGACTACCTTGCTCGACTATTGCCCCACTGTGACGTGTCGACAATACTATCTGACCAAAGCACTCTGTGAACCCAACCCCAACTGCGCGCCTTACTCCAAACGGCATTCTCAGGCTGATCAATAAAACTTCGTGGTGAACGCTAACAGAACCCCGACACAACGCCGCGGTCCAGGTGCACTGCAGGAAGATACTTGGTAACTTTTGCAAAAACGTGGTTAATTCACCCCATTCCCAATAACTAATAATGTGGGCAGTCTATGAGTAACCAAACGATAGTCGCCAATCAAGCGACGCAGGGCGAATTCAAATATATCGATAGCACTACTCAATCCTCTTTGTATCGTAACGACAAGGTAATGATTAAAAGAGATCCCGACGGCAATACGACGGCATCAAAAGGCGTTGACTTAAAGCCTCATGAACTACCCGTTTACAATGCCCGAGCCATGGGCGCGAACCAACCCAGTTGCGAACTAAACGGTTTTGAGCTTTTAATTTCACCCCTTGCTGATGATGCCTTAGACCTGCGTAACCACCAGTCAGTTGTCACGCACTACTATGCTCAGTGTGAAAAGCTTGTCAGCGAATTGACGGGCGGCAATGCTTATGCTTTTGATCACAATGTTAGATCCGCTATAGGTAAAAACAATGGTCAACGGGTGACGGGAGGCCAAGACGTTCAGGGGCCTGCTCACCTTGTCCACGGGGATTACACCTTACGATCAGGTCCAGAGCGCCTTACACAACTTGCGAAGCCACCTAGCGGTAACGATACACTTCGCAGCTTCTTGGATGAAGGTGCAACGCTCATTCCTGATGAGGTCGTTCAGAAGGTCGCTAAGACAGGTCAGCGGTTTGCAATTATTAATGTTTGGCGAAATATCTCTGGCGACCCTGTCGTAACACACCCCATGGCGCTGTGTGATGCACAAACAGTGAACGCCGAAGAGCTGGTTGTCTTTGAAATACATTACGCCGACCGTGTCGGTGAGAACTACTTTTCCAAATACTCAGACAAACATACAATGTATTACTATCCCGAAATGACACGGGACGAAGCGCTGATAATCAAACAATGGGATTCAGCGGGGACACTTGCGCAATCGAATGGCAAAATGTCAGATTCGGCCCAACCGAATTCTCCCTGTACCTTTAGCTTTCACAGCGCATTCGTTGACCCAACCATCACCCTAGATGCGCCAGACCGATGGAGTATTGAAGTTCGTTGCATGGTTATCTATCGCGAGGAATAGCCATGAGCCCTTAGCTCAATCCGGCGCAACCGTAGAGCGCTCTTCTTTCACAAGAAATAGCATCACAGCACCAATGATCATCAGTAATATCAACGATGCGAAGCCCGCTCGTTGCGATTGGAAAAATGCGGTCGTTGTACCGACTAACAATGGCGCTAAAAAGGCAGTCACCGTGCCACTTAAACTATAAAGTGCAAAAAACTGAGTCGCCATTTCCGGTGGTGATATTTTGGCCATGAGCGTCCTAGAAGCAGACAAGCCGGTCACAAAAAATAACGCAAAAACTTGAAACATCAGGAAGTAGATAATCTCGGCGACCGTATTGAAATAGGGGGATGACCAAACCGGCTCAGTGCTTACTTGTACAACAAAGAAAATCGTTTCTGGTTGCATCGATACTAGACCAATCAAAATCAACGTCGTCATACCAATGGCAATCTTTAATGTCTTAATCGACCCCAACTTATCGTCTACAAGCCCGCCCAAATAAGCGCCTACCATTGCAGAGGTACTGGTGAATATACCCAGCAACAATAACGCAATGGTATCCCAGCCAAATGTCCCGGACGCGTACACGCCATTGAATACAAGAACACCCGCCATACCATCATTAAAAAACATCCTTGACAGGAGATAGGTCGCGATATTGGAATAGTGCTTTAGCTGTTTGACGGTGTTAATCACGTCCTTAAGCCCCTGCCGAACACTGGCGAGGACAGGCTTGTCAGAGGCAATACCATCGGGCGTAAAAAGGAACAGGGGGATGCTTGCCAACAGTAACCATAAGCCTCCTAAGGGACCAACGATACGATCATGTTCATGCAACAGCTTGTCGATACCAAATAGCGGCACCTCAGGTAAAAAGCTCCAATCCAATGTGCCGGGAAGTGCGAAGGCGATCAGCACGAACACAAGTAATCCTATCGCGCACATGTTACCAAAAGAGAAAGCTAGACCCGATACAATTCCTGCTTTATCGATCGGTGTAACTGCCGGCAACATTGCGTTGTGAAAGACCTCTGCATAACCAAAGGCGATCAATAAAATCAGCAATAACCCAAAACCCAGTTCCATGCCAACGCCTGCGTCTGAACCTGCCGGGAGTATCCACCACAACGAAACCGCGATGAGCGCCATCAAGATATGACTGCCAAATATCCAGGGTTTACGTTTACCGATTTTGTCTGCAATGGCACCCATAAAAGGAATCGTCAGCGCCATGAAGGCTCCGGCGCCCGCGTTTAGGTATCCAATAAGTGCTTGTCCGCGAATGGGATCTCCCACAACCACATTGCTGAAGTACGGGAAAAATATATAAATGATGACCATGATATACAAAGGGTCACGCGCAGCCTGCCCGAAAGTCCAGCTGTAGTAGCCGAGCGGGGATGCCGCAGGAGTGCCGGCCAATGAAAGTGGTTCGCTAGTTTGATTCAAACAACAGACTCTCTTACGGTGAATAACGCAGCAAACAACACAGTATTAAGGCTACAACAATGCAGATTAATACCGTTTATTAACTAAAACGCGAACAGACCTATCTCGCCGTGTACCCACCATCTACTGGCAGTGTGATGCCGTTAATAAAACTGGCATCGCTGCTCGCCAGGAAAGTCGCGACTGATGCGATTTCTTCGGGTTGGCCCAACCTGCCCATTGGGTGAAGATCTACAAGAAAATCCTCTCCTGACTGTTCAGCCCGAAATTCAGCTGTCATAGGCGTCACAATAAACCCGGGCGCAATTGCATTCACCCTGACACCTTGGCTGGCGTAGTCAATTGCAAACTGTTTGGTTAACCCTACAACCCCGTGTTTCGCAGCAACATAGGCACCTACCGCGAACTCGGCTTCGGGGTCAGCTTCTATCTCAGCATCTGCATCCACGGGCGGTGTTATTAGCGCTACCAAGCCCGCAACAGACGCTGTGTTAATGATCACACCGCCGCCTCGTTCGGCTAAAATCGGCGCGCCAATTGACAGACCGTGAAATACCCCGGTCAAATTCACGGCAATAGTTTGGTCCCAGCTGAACCCGTTACCGACACCAGCATTGTTGAAAAGCACGTTAATATCGCCCAAATTCGAAATAGTTCTCTTGATGGCCTCCCGCATTTCCGACGCACTTGTCACGTCTAGCCCCATGCCATCTGCACGGCCACCGGCTTCACTAATCAAGGCAACAGTACCTTCCGCTGCTTGGGAGTCAATATCACTGCACATGACAGCGGCACCAGCTTGCGCCATATGAATAGCGCTTGCTCTACCAATACCACTTCCAGCGCCAGTGATGAGCGCTACTTTCCCTTCGAGTTTGGACACGTACGATCTCCGTTAACTTTTGTAATGATTGGTGTAGATAGCTATAACACACTCGACGCTAACAGTAAGTATCTTTCCTAAATTTTCATATAGAGCACGATTGTCAGAAATCTTCTGATAAATACTTCTGACACGATAATTAACCGTACGCTGACAGACACTGCCTTGTTAACTTTTCAAAGCTGCTAAAAATACAGTAATTGTCCCAAAGCGGACGAAATAGAATCAAAATACACGGAAATACCATCTGAATAATCGGTAAGTATCTGATAAAAACAGAGGTTGTAGGAGTGAGGTATCGCTAAAGAGTCCCGCTAAAGAGTCCCGCTAAAGAGTCCTACCAGACCGTGGCTGCCGTAATTGTGACTGTGATTGCGATTGAATTGCCATCGCAGAGTCCACCGGAACGGCGCATCAAATACCTGACCGCACTGCGGATTAAAAGCGACCAACACTTTCTTCAACCGTCGTCGTAGCGCCCTGCTTGATGGACAGCCTGCGCGTTGTGCGCACCAAAAATCACAACGGTTGTCTAAACTAAAAGAATTAGATACCCTTTCTGAGAAGGGCGGGATGAACGCAATCGGTCACAACTATTCGCCATCAGTGCCTGGTGAACACATCCGTTTCAATCAGTCAGACCTGTTGCAAACAACTAATCTACCTGCGAGAACCCGTCAGTCACTGTGGAACGCAGCAACGCTATTTTCCTGGCAGGCGAGTGACCTGCTCATCGTTGGTCATTTTCTGGTTGCACATGGTCGCTGTGCGTTTACCAGCAAACCTATTATCCGCGTGGCCAGCGGATGAAACAGGCTCGGGATTCAACAATTGACGAATAACAATTGACGAATATCGTCGAACATCTGGTCCACCGGCATTCGGTTGATGCACCGGATAAAATCGCTGTGATCCACGGTGAGAACCAATACAGCTATAGCGAATTGGACTCATGCATCAATCAATGTTCCAAATGGCTGCTTGATAACAACCTGCGACAGGGTGATCGCGTGGTACTGGTTTTGCCCAATGCCCCCGAATACATCGTAGCCTTCCTTGCCGTCGTTAATATTGGCGCGATCGTCGTACCAGCTGACCCGGGCCATAAAGCCGACCGGCTTGGATTCATCGTTGAGGAAACATCTCCGCGATGGCTCATCTACGCTGATCAACGCCCGCCCATTGTCGTAGATGCTGTATCAAGTGTCAGACTATCCTTCGCCCCGAACACTGGCACGATTGTCTTCTCAAACTCACATCGGGTAGCAAACGAACCAAAAAGCCTGACGGCACCAAGTGAACGCTGCGCAGCAATCATCTATTCCTCAGGTTCAACCGGACGGCCAAAAGGTGTCGTACTCACTCATGATCATCTGCTGACCACTGCAAATAATCTCGCGAACATGTTAACCGCAGATAGCAACCATCGAGATCTGATTCTAAGCCCGATGAATCACACCGATGGGTGGCAACGGGTAGCCAGTGCTTTATATGCAGGTGCTAGTTTAATCATTTATGAAGGTTTACTGTCCGTAACCGGCTGGCTTGATGACGTACAGCGATTCAAAATCTCATCGTTTTATACCCCACCGCCTTTTCTAAACTACCTGCTAAAGGCTGATCGAAGCGATATCAAGGAGATGACTACGACTCTTCGTTCGATCGAAATTGGCAGTGCACCAGTGTCACCGGATCGAATCCATCAGTTGTCGGAGCTCTTTCCCGGGGTAACCATTTATGTGCATTTTGGACTCACAGAGTCATCCCGAGCAACCATTTTGAATGCCACTATTAGGCCTGATAAACGTCATACAGTAGGTGCAGCCTGCAAGAATGTTGAAATTAGCATCAGGGATGACCAAGGTAAAATACGAACCCATTCAGGCCAGGGAGAAATATTACTACGCGGCATGCAATCAACTCGATATTACTGGCAACGCGACGATTTGAACCAGCAACGTTTTCTTGACGACTGGTTATTGACAGGTGACTACGGTGAACTTGATTCAGACGGCTACCTGCTTTTTCAGGGCCGCAAAGATGACATGATAAATTTTAGTGGTTTTCACTATTTTCCAGCCGAGGCTGAATTGGAATTAAAACAAGTACCTGGCGTGGCGCAGTATGTGTTCTGCGGTGTTCCCGATGAGCAGGGTATCCATCAACATCTTCCCTGTGCCTTTTTTCAGCCGGAGCCTGACGCGCAGGCCGCTGATGCAGGTCGAACACTACTAACCCTAAGCAGACAAAACCTGCTGCCTCATATGGTGCCTAGAAAGGTAATACCCGTGACAGACATCCCACTCACATCATCCGGCAAACCCAATCGACGTCAGCTGATAAAGGACTATCTATATCAGATCGATGAACAACTGAAATGAATCAACAGTATCGACAAGAAGCCCATCAACATGAGTGAAAGAAGTGATGTCCAAGCGACCATAAAGCACTATCTTGCGAGCGAATTTCCTGGACAAGGTAACGAGCTCACGCATGACACCAACCTACTTGAAGACTGGTTTCTAGACTCCTTGAGTATCATCGAGACAGTCATGTTTTTGGAAACTAAACTCAACGTCAAAATGACCCGGCGCGATATCAATGCGGAGAACTTCGAATCCATCAACACCCTGACTAAGTTCGTTATCACCGCCAAAACCCGGTCTTAACGTGCCCGGACTCCTTTCAGCCAAAACAACCAGCAATAAACAACGGCAGCAGCACGATCAGCACAACATATTTGTGGTTGCTGCCGTGCTCCTGGTCATGGCCTTGTACTGCTACTGCTTCACGTTTATTGCTGCAGACCTTGGAGCCCCTAAACCCGAAAGCACCCTGGCATCCCTCGGCGGCTCAATCAGTCATGTGTTCGATGAAGATGGCAACGTCGGCTCCAACCTTGTCGTCAGCATGACTCAGAAGTTCATAAGCAACGATGTCGAGCGGTTAGTCCTTTTCGGTGTTATCAGCGTTGGTTTTTTGCTCGCTTATTTCCTGCCACTGGCACAAAAACAGCCCGCGTTGGTGGTGACTACTGCCGTTGGAATAGCCACTCTATTCGGATATCAGGCACTGGCTGGCCTGCTTTTCTCGCATACCGTTGTGTATGTTTTTCTGCATCCAAACCCAATCCGTTATCCGTGGCTGGGCGTGTTCAGCGGTATTCTCTGTTCTTTAACGCTTCACCCCCTAGCCGATGTTTCGGCGACGAGCATCACAACATTTCTGCTACCTGTTCTTTTACTTGCTGCGGCCTATCGTTACCTCCTACCGAAACTAGCAGCCTACCCCCGACTGGCGCCTATAGTTCGAACCACCGTCGTTCAGTCCGCCATGATCACGGTCTGTGGATTTGCACTGATTGAAGGTCTAACGGGCGAACAGTGGAAACTACCGCTGGGCGTACTGCTGTTCTTCTGGCAGTGGGAACGGATCATCCTGTATCACGTCGATTATAAAGATGGGCTGGTGCCAAAAGCGCTATCATTTTCGGACTACCTGGCCGTTTTTTTCATGCCCGCCTGCATCGCTAACTGGCGTTGGGGCGTGACTATCGGTCAGGGGTATCACTACAGCAGCAGTACTTTTTTGTGCGAGAACAAAAACAAAATTGTCCTGAGTGGCGTCAACATCTTATTGATAGCACTTTTATACCTCGTGTTTTCTGATTGGGTCCGCTACGGATTGATTGATTGGTTCGAGCGGGCTGGCATCCCTGTTTATCAGGCCAGCACCCGGCATCTGGTTGAAGCTTTCATGAGCGGTTACACCATTTCAACCAGTAGTGTTCTGGTGACAACTTTACTGGATCTGGTGCGTTGGTTAATGCTGTGGGGTAGCGTCGTTCATTTTAAGGTGGGTATCTGGCGCATCTGTGGCTATCGCATGGACCCCTACTTCGACAAACCCTGGCTGGCAACAAACCTGGTGAGCTTCTGGGCACGCTTCACCTTCCACTACCGAGAGTTCCTGGTTAGAGCGTTTTATTACCCGGTTTTCTTTCGCTTCTTTCGAACCAAACCGGTATTGCGAATATTCGCGGCTACCATGGCATCAGCCTGTCTTGGCAATATGATCTGGGGACACGTCTCCGAGGAAATGTTCTATCGAGGCATGGAATACCAAAACTTCGGTAGGGTTTTCGATAGCTGGTTTTATTTCGTTCTGCTCGGCCTTGGCATTACCCTAACCGAACTGTTTCTGTTGCGGTTTAAGCGTAAGCGGAAACCCTGGAGCCTGGATCGATTTTTCTTTCTGGATCTGCTGGCGGCCTACTGCACAGTACAATTTTATGCGCTCATCATTATCTTCGCCCGGCCTACCGAGCACAGCTCTGTTGGTGATCTGGCCGCGTTATTTCTTCTCGGTTTCGGTATTCGCCTTTAGAGATCAATAGCCCCGGCGGTTAATGAAGTCGCGACGAAGCAAAATACTCGTGGAGCACAGTACCCACAAAGTTCGTGGTCTTAATGTTGCGTGTAATTTTCCGACTGTTCTTTCCAAAACACTTGCGGAAACCGGCACAATTTTTATACCGGCGCGTCTAACGTGAGTCGTCGCTCTGCCCGTCGCCATAACTCTGCGACACGCTAAGATCACCAATATCCAAAAAAGACTTTCAGCAACACCCACGATCCGGCGTCAATTGGCGCCTTGAAGGTATTGCCTTTATCAACAGGTACGCTGTAGTCAGGACTACTACCGCCGACCTCAATCACCCCTCCGCAGAACTTGCGAACCGGTCGCGGTTAAGTCCATCAAGCATAGCGCGACGCTGACAGTCCAACTTGCGTGGACATCATCAAATCCCATGTAAAAAGAAGCAGCCTTTGGAGGCGTCTGAATGATTGGCGTATATCGCGAACCGGCCGAGCGGCGCCACGATCTCTCTAGACTAACTATCTATTAACGGGTTCTCTATTAACGGGTTCTCTATTAACGGGTTCTCTATTAACGGGGTCTCTCTTGCGTAGGTTGGGTCCTAGCCGCAATTGCACAACTCAGGGTTACCGCGGCATTAAAGCCGCGGTCACGTGGTCAATGACAATGCTGCCAGGTCTAAGCGTTAGCAACCCATCCCGCATGGAACCCGTAAGGTACCCTGAAGGGAATCAGAATCGATGCAACTGGCCCAGCGGCAATATCCTGTGCGTCCAAAATCAAACATTCGCTTTGTTCCGCGGCCTCGTCCTGAACAAAGCAAATAAGGTAGCCGTCGTCTTCTGCGGTCGCACCAACCTTTGGCGCAAACACCGCCTCGCCGCCAAATCGATTAGCGCCGTAATCAAACGTTGTTGTAGTTTGTGTCTCATTATCAAACTTCATTACGCCATCAAAGCTAAACGGTCTTACCGGATTGAATACAGCGCCGTAGACAAAGCGGGTTTTGTGACAGACATAACCGTCGTTAACCCGGGTGAAATCGCACCGAGCTGGACTCAGTGTCCGCTCTGTAACGGCACCACTTATTAAGTTGATGCGCCACTCGTAAAGCTGGCCCTGGGTCTCCTGCAGGTTGTCTGCGCCCAAACCGGCGTTAGCAATGTCAGAGGTTTTGGAACGCGACGCCTGCAAAACAACCTCGTCACCCTCATCCCAAGCATTAGCGGTATGCACAACCGAGCCGGTCTCAACTTCAAACCAGCGCACGTCTGAATCTGTGCCAAAGCGCGGGACAACGCCAATTCGAGAACCGTGTTCTGGTTCGAATCCCAAAGCTGGACCGCCTGCCATCGCGCGCTCGATATCGAGTGTGATCGGAAAGTCTAGAAACAAAGAATATTTTTCAGTCACGGCAAAGTCGTGCATAAAAACTGGTTTTTCGATAGTGATTGGCGTCGAGTGAATCAGTTCCCCAGCGGCGTTAATGACAGAGTAAGAAACATAGGGTGGTTGGAAGGCATAACCAAAGGTCATCATTTCACCACTTTTTTGATCAACCTTGGGATGAGCCGTGAAGGGATGTTTTAGCTTGCCATCGAAGTTTGTAGCACCGTCAGTTTCTAGTCCGGGCAATCGGATGATAGTCGGTTGCGACGGTTCATGCAGGGCGTAAAGGGTATTATTGTGGTATGCAAACGCGGTGTTTGCCAGGTTCTTGTTCCTTGGCGCGCCATCAGGGATACGCGACGGAGTCGGATCCATCATCGAATTCATTCCCTTGTAGACCCAATCACCACGCGCCTGTTCAAGCTTCAAGCCTTCTGTTTGCACAAACCGATTGCGGTAGTGGGCCAAGCCACCCTGAAACTCTATGGCGTGAATCATACCGTCACCATCAAAGGTGTGGTACGCCGCCTCATCAAATATGTGAACAGGGTTTGGACCGACCCGCAAGAAGTGACCCGACAGGTCTTTGGGTATATCACCCCTAATTTCCATATCTTGCGCTTCTCGCTCTTCTCTTCTCCTTTGTCTTCTCTTTCTCCCCCTCCCTACCTCTCTCTCCCTCTCTCTCTACTATCCCGCTTGATGTTCACTTTCCTTGAAATACCTCAAACAGCAACCAACCACCATGGAGCAACTACGATCGTCGCAAGGACACTGGCCCCAAGTGCCCCACCTTCCCCCCCTGCCCCAAGTGCCGACGTTGCCGAACTTCGGAGTGAAGTTGCCTCCATGGGCAGCAAGCTTACAGAGGTAATCAGTTATCTGCAGCAACATTGCCAGCAGCAGCAGCAGCAGCAGGAGCAGGAGGAGGAGGAGTAAAGGTCACATGCACGTTGTTTGCAGTAAGTAAAGACCACGGCCACTTAATTGCGGCTGCGGCTTCACGATAAAAAAATTTCTAATGGAAAATATCACATAGAAATAATCCCTCTGTGCGCTGTGTCATATGGTTCGGCCGCGATTGTTCTTATTTAGCTTTTTATTAGCTGGCTTGCATTTAGATTAGCGTGGCGTTTTGCCGTATACATTTCCAAGTCATTCAAATTACCAAACACAGTTCGTGCATCCAGCCGTTGTAGTATGCGTTTTGTGTATCAAAATCACCTGGATTAAGATAGAAAGGTTTAAACCGTCCAAAACCCCCCAAACCCCTGCCAGCAAAGGTTCCTTTTCGTTCGTCATGGCTGCCAATCTTTCCTGTTCCTCTCCAGTTGGCCACACAACGCGACAATCCTTGCGATTTTTAAGGATTTCTTGCAAAATCTTGAGCCCAAAGTTTTTATACTTGTTGATACTTGCTGCTGTGACGCAGAAAATCAAGCACAGATACTTTTCCTCCACTTTAGAAGACAGCCAGTGAAGCACCAGCGCAAGCACACCAGCGGGGTCTAGCGCCCTGTTGGCGTTTGAGGCCTGCTTGCTGGTGATTAGATCCCCTTTCAACGTGTATTTATGATACATTCGTGTGAAAGGCTGCAGAAGAACTTAGAAGGCGGCTCTGTCCAGACCCATTACAAACACAAAGTCGCGATCGTCACCCCTTTGTAGCAGCCTTACCCAAGGCGAACACCGCCGAGGCAACAAAGAATCGGCCCTGAGTCTCGGCCTATCCTGAGCCTCCATTTCGATCATCAGAACGAGCAGAAGGGCAAAGGCAAGCAGCAGAGTGCGGCGATTCAAACTAGGCGGCTGAGGCATACTCTGGAAGCACTTCAAACCAGATTTTCTTCCAAATCGATCTGGTGGGGTATTTCTAGATTTAGAAGTACAGAAAGCACCCCAATAGAAGTCGCAATGTTTGTTGGAGACCCGAAAGGATATGGCTAAGGCTACGGCTGAGGGTGCAGGTGCAGGTGCAGGTGCAGGTGCAGGTGCAGTTCCTTCTGGGTTTGGTGATATAGAAGAAGTGGTAGTTGAAGCAGGTGGTACACCCACTCTCGTTAACCCGGTTATATATAACTGAATAGGTTATATATATTTGTAACCAATT
>ENA-OQVM01004862-OQVM01004862.1-marine-metagenome-genome-assembly--contig:-NODE-4862-length-13312-cov-11.327087_pt1 | contig 13312 bp, 16 predicted proteins | sample MGYA00237776_ERZ505498 | MGnify/ENA primary metagenome ERZ505498 (study PRJEB26159, sample SAMN06265151) | marine metagenome | isolation source: Helgoland LTER site | place: Germany:Helgoland, sampling... | reverse complement strand
ATTAAAATCGAAGCCAATAAACGCGACATGCCTTATCAATCCCTCATCAAGGCTTGGCTCGCTGATGATGTAAAGCAAAGCGCAATGCCTGATTGAATGCTAACGACAAAATCACCAGAGAGCGCAGCAAGTCCATGTGCAGTTTTTTGTTATGGATGAACCCACTAACTTACTGACTACTTGCACCGGCTATAAGCTTACTACCGAGACCAACCATGATACAGCCAGCCAAACGATCCAATAATAATTTAGACCTAAGGTAGGCAGCTCTGGGTGATTCACTCGATAGAATGAGAGCTACAAATACATACCAGCCTGATTCTACAAAAAAAACAAGTGGAGGTAGAACGTAATAGATAATGACTGGAATTTCCGAGGGCAAGAGAGCCGCGAATATACTGCCATAAACTATTGCAGTTTTTGGGTTACTTATTTGAGTAAAAAACCCTACAAGAAACGATTTCTTGAGTGAGCCTTGGCTACAGACTCTATCGTCGTTTATTATTAAGGGCTCGTTTGCCCCTCTCCAGATACGGACACCCATATACACGAGATAGAAACCACCGACGATTTTTAGTAAAAAATAGAGTGCTGGAATATTGGTCAAAATTGTATGCAGCCCCATCAACGATAGTGCCGAAAATATGACGCCACCAATCCCCATTCCAACAGCCGCTACAATACCGTCTATTCGAGAAACACCCATCGCCACTTTAGCAACTAGAACAAAACTTGGACCAGGGCTAACTGCACCAGCCAACAAGGCACCAAGTATAAGAACTATCGAAAATAACATCTCCAAGTTTACACCCCTCAATATGCTTAAATAACAGACCTGCTATCCACTGAAATGCGTCGACTTTTAGGACAGTCATAGCCATTATAATTACACATTACAAAGCAAGTAGCCCTCCGACTGCCGATCCTTGTACAGAATCCAGATAATCCCTTGTGAAATATACAAAGCAGACAAAGATTACAATTGTCAGAAAAAATGAATATGTAAAGGTTCTTTCCAAGACATTTGTCATATTTCTGGTTGGTCCTTCATAGTTTCATTTAACGCCTTTATAGCGCACAGATTGCGAAGCAGTCCGTCCAGCACGAAGTGCGTTCGTTGATAAACTTGTTATGCCCTTTGTGAAACATGACTTTTCATTTGACCTACTAGTTTAATACCACACTTAGCTTTGGGCCGCGGAATTGCGCAGCCCAATACATAAGACGCTTTAGGAAGAGAAATCCCCACCTCAATAAACATTTTTCTGCTAAAAATAGACAGCTAATGCTTAATCGATAAAGTTTGAGTTTTGAGAATGATACAGCCCTGTTTTACTTCTACTTAAAATTGGCTGTCGATGATGATGATGTTAACTTAAATATCTGACTGTATTAGGCGGAGTTAAAGTCGCTGCCCCCGGAACCCATTCTGGTACTGACCAAGCAAAATCCAACTTAAGAAAATCACTTGCTTGCAGACTCAATATAAAGCAAATTATTTAACCATTTAGGGACTAATTGGGACTTCTTACTGATCACTCCATGTCGATACCCTGCAACCCACTGACGGGTAACGCTATTATCATAGATATGGGCAACATCAAAGACATCAATATAGGGTTTTAAGTTTTTTAACGATTTAGGGTAACGACGAATAATATCTTCTTCTGGAATATCATGACCGCCTTTCGCTACTCTATCCTGAACCCGCTGGGCACTTAATACAGCAGAATCCAATGCAATATAAATCAGAATAGTTCTGTAACCAGCATCCTTTGCGCGCTGCGCGTACTTTAGGTAAAGACTGCCTGAAATAGTTGATTCCACTAAAAAAGAATTTCGAGCGTCAATATATTCTCTAATTAACTTTATTGTTTCCCTGCCTGCTTGAGTAGCAACTTTTTCCATAGAAGCATAACTTCCTGAAAACTCTTTCGCTATAGCATCTGGGTCGATAACTGTAAGAAATGGGTAGTGACGGCGGTAATCCGAGGTGAAGGTGCTTTTCCCTGCTCCATTTGGGCCGGCCACAAGAAAAAAGAGTGGCTTTGACATATAAATTCCTTTTTGTTTTGGTTGCTACTTGTCTGCTACCACTAGACGCTGGGCCTGCTCTGTTTCCTTTTTAGCTCGTTCTGAATCTTCGCGCCCTTGCTTATTCATTAGATCAATATCCTCTAATTGTTTTGCAAAGCGGTGCATGTCGCTTTCAGCTTGAGGGTTTGGCGTAGTAGTCGGCTTAGGTACTGACATAAGGCTTAGTCCTGTTTTTTGTTACTAAGAATCGATTTTAACGTTTCGGGGCACAGAATAGCAAATAGCTTATGACCTTGGTTTCGAGTACTCCCCAGGGTACAGGCTCTATACAGCCTTCTCTTTCACAATTATCCAGCCACAACAGAAAACATCGGGTTCAGTTGTGGAGGTCGTTTTCTCAGCGCCTGAGACTCTTCGCTAATTTTCATCATTAAAGAAAACACTTTGGCGACCGTTGCCGCGCTAAGTAACATGATGCGAGTAATGAGGAATAACAATTATTGCGATACGTGACATACAACACTACAAATAATTTTCGATGATGATGTCAACTTAGATATCTAACTGTATTAGGCGGAGTTAAAGTCGATGTCCTCGAACTAGAAAGTCACTGCCCCCGAACTGGGAACTCGCGAACTCCCCGCTTGACACATTTGTTATGCATACTTATAATCCTGTACATATTAACGTACATGCACATTTTGGAGAATGCATATGGATGCCATTAGCTATACCTCTGCTCGCGCAAACCTTGCCAGTACAATGGAGAAGGTTTGTGAAGACCACGCACCAGTAATAATAACCCGTAAGAGTGAGAGTCCTGTTGTAATGATGTCTCTAGAGGATTATCAGTCTATGGAAGAAACCACCTATTTACTCCGCTCACCTGCTAACGCAAGACAGCTACTTGAGTCAATTGCTGAGCTTGAGGCAGGTAATGGCACTGAAAGGAATCTTATTGAATGAAGATAACGTTCTCTTCTATTGCATGGAATCACTACCTTTATTGGCAGCAGTACGATAAAAAAATGCTTAAAAGAATAAATACATTAATCAAAGATATTAAGCGCTCACCTTACGAAGGAATTGGTAAGCCAGAACCATTAAAGCATGGACTTGCTAGCTATTGGTCTCGTCGTATTAATGATGAACATCGTATCGTTTATAAATTTCAAAATGACACGATATTGATAGCTCAACTTAGGTATCACTACAGCACATAACGGATACTTTATACACGCGGTGAAAAAAAAGGATCAAGGGGCCTGAGGAATTAAATCCCACACTATTAACCGCATATCAATTATTGATTAAAATAATTTTTCTCCGGCCTCTTTATTTTTTATTTTCTTTATTTTCTTTATATACAACAGCTAAAACTAATTACGCTGCACGCCCTAGCAATTCGTCGGCAGAGTGGATACCTTCGCGGTCCTGACAGAGTTTAAACAGACGAAATAAATTTTTTGCGGTGGCGTTACCTTTGGGGCTGACCATGCGGCGAAGCCCAGCTTCTTGCATCTCCATTTTTTGGGCAATAACTGGAAAGGCTTGGGTGCCATTAAGATAGTCTCTTAGCAGGGAGTTGCCGACAACAATGTCGTCTTCAAGGTAAGATTCCAATGCTTCTAACAATAGACTTTTGCGGTAGTCAGGGTCATTGCAAAGCTCTAGAACGGTGTCTTTAAATTCACGTGTTAATACCATGTTTGTCACCTCGCTTTTTTAGGTTGCTGCTTTACGCTGCTGTTTTTTCGTTTATGTTTGAGCTTTCTGGCCTCGTAATCAGCCAGATATTCCTTGGCTGCATAAATAGCTGTCGGCTGGCCTGACTTATCGCTACCGGCAAACAAAATAATCAGTTCGTCGCCCTCTGTAATGTAATAAATACGATAGCCTGGGCCATAATTAATCCGGCGCTCATGCAAACCCTTACCGCCGGCAATAGGCTTATGATCACCAAAGTTACCCGCCTCCATCTGAGTAACGGCTTTAGTCACCTTGGCTTGCCCACGGGTGTCTTTCAGATTAAGCAGCCAATCACGAAACGGCGTTTTCTCATTCTGAGTTTTATATTCTTGAGCAATCCGCTCGATAACCGGTAAGTACATTAGGGATTTCCATATTCCTAAATACAAAATAACATATATGGTATTTTATGCAAGTGATCGTTTCAAACAAAAGCATATTTAGCCATTTTACATTTAACGATACTTATTTCTTAGACAACATAATCATTTGCGACACAGCCTCGCGCTGATCACGGATATGAACCTGCAAGGCCTTACGCGCACCCCGCCAATCTTCGTTTAATAAACAATGAATAATATCTCTATGCTCGGTCGCCATTAAGGTTTTAGCCTTGCTATCAACCGCCGCATAATTAAATAAGGCATTGTAAAACCCACCATAACGGCTAAAAAAATCTTGAATATAATAATTACCGCATCGCGTTATCCAATACTGATGTAAGTCTAAATCTAAGCGCGCTGGCTTTTTACGCTTGGCGGGTTGATTAGCCTCTAATAACTGCTGTAGCTCTTCTGCATTAAAATGCGGACGCGCTAAATCTAAGGCCTTTAACTCAAGCAACTCACGCACCGCTAAATACTCGTGCATTTCAGCTTCGCTTAATGGCCGCACTCGCCAACCGCAACGTGGCACATGAGTGAGCAAGCCCTCGCCTGCTAAGCGAGAAAATATTTGTCTCACTACGGTGCGACCTACATCAAACGCTTCGGCGGTTGCCGCTTCGCGTAAAAAATCTTCTTGCTGTGAAAAACATCGCTGAATCACATTATTACGAATCGCCATATCCAAACTAGGCGCTGCATTTTGCTTGTTACTCTCTAACGCTTTTTGCTGTTTGCGATTGCTCGCCCCTGTCTTTTTTAATGCAATCTTTTTAGATGCAGACTTTTTTAATGCAGAATTTTTTGACGCAGCCTTATTGATCAATGATTTTTTTGACGCCGATTTATTTAAGGACGTAACTGCAGCCGCCGAAGCCGCTAAACGACCATTATCATTGCGCGTTAATAAACCTTCGGCCAAAAGCGACTCTATGGCTTGGCGTACAGGCATAGGACTGACTTGATAATGCTCTGACAGCGCATTAAGTGTTAACGCACAGGGGAGCTTTTGCTGATCAAGCAAGGCTTCTTTTAATTCTGTATAGATAGTTTGGCTAATACTCATGGGCGCGAATTCTAACGTAAAAACCTTTTGCTGTTGTGATTAAATCTAACCGCTAGCATTCAATAGATAGTGTTTAATGGCTAGTACTTAATGCTCAAATGCAGTGACTCAATAAACAGCCCAATACAAACAGAGCTTTCTAAAAACGATCAACTCGAAACGGCGATAAATTTATATGACTTGTGCTCGCACCATGGCTAGCATTCGTTCCAGGCCCATCACTCCCCCGAATAAGCTCACCCATTATCTCTGCCGTTATGGCCGCTTGCGTTAAGCCCAAGTGCTGATGCCCAAAGGCAAAAAATACTGCAGCACTATTTGGTGATGGACCTATAACCGGCAGCGAATCTGGCAACGATGGCCTACAACCCATCCAGCGCGTTGCTCCTTCACGGTTTAAGCCAGGCAACAAGGTTTGCGCATGCTGGTATAAAATATCGGCACGGCTTGGGTTCTCTGGCGCATCTAAGCCTGCTAGCTCTACAGTGCCGGCTAAGCGAAGCCCTGCAGACAAAGGCGTCATTACAAAGGAACGTTCAAAAGCGGTTGTTGGACGCGTAAGCGCCGCCTCAGGGTTAGGCAGCGTGAGATGATAACCTCGCTCGGTATCTAAGGGTACTTTATGCCCTAGCATCGCCATTAACGGCTTAGACCAAGCCCCCGTTGCAATCACTATTTTTTTAGCAAGGTAATCACCTTGGCTGGTTTTAACCAATACGGCATTATTATCTTGCTGTTGTATTTGCTCAACATCAGCCTGCTCAAACCGTCCACCGTTGGCAACAAAGGCATTTACCAATTGCGTGACTAACGCTAAAGGGTCAACCGTATGCGCGGTATCCGGAAAAAACAGCCCGCCACTAATATCAGCGGTAAGTGCAGGTTCCAAATCAAGCAGCTGCTGAGTATCTAACGCCTCAACATTTACTCCATAATTCCGCAACAGCTGCACAGTGCTCGCATGCTTAGCCTGCCCTTTAACGGTTTGATAAAGCGTAATAGCGCCACGCTTAGTCATTAAGTGCTGTAAGCCGGTGCGTGTGAGTAAACGGTCATAACTGACAATGGATTCACGATTCAAACTTCTTAGCGCCTCAGCGCTGGCTTTGGCATTAGCAGGTAAAGCGGCTAGAGCAAAGCGAGTTAGCCAAGGCAGCATGCGCGGCAAATACGACCAACGTAATGACAGCGGACCCAGTGGATCAAGCAGCATTTTAGGTAACCCAAGCAAGGTATCGGGGTTAGCTAGGGGCAATACGACATCGGTAGCAAAATGACCGGCATTACCGCCAGAGCAACCCTGACCGGGCGCGTGCCTATCGAGCAGCAGCACCTCTCGCCCATCAGCGGCTAAATGCTCTGCAATGGCGGCACCAATAATGCCTGCGCCAATAACGAGCGTGTCTGTTTTAGTGGGAGAGTCCACTTTCTGCTGAGCCATAAGCGCCCCTTATCAATAATGCTCAATAAAATTTATTTATTACTTTACGCTTTGCTTTAAAGACCTTTTAAAAACATACAAAAAAATTATAAACAGCCTCATAATTTTACATATGCCCCGCGTAAACAATAAAAACTTCCTGTATCCTACATTGATATTGCACACAATATCAATTTCTACTTAGTTTAATTATGCGCCTTAATATACATAGGCCGCCACAACGCTCACAAACACAGCTCAGATGAAAAACCGATAAACAGCTATCTAAAAACACCCAGCCATCATTCGACACTGAACTGGGCATTAAAATTCGATATTGATATTAAAAATGCAACTAAACATTAAATTCCAACACTAAAACCTAACAGCGATATACCGCTTGAATACAGGAAAAAAGCAAATGAAACTAACCGGCCTACTTGTCCCCATCGTTACTCCCTTTACCAGTAATGACACTATCGACTTTGATGCGCTCAAAACGTTAATCAATACATTAATCGATGCAGGTGTGCGTGGCATTATCGCCTGCGGCACCACTGGCGAATACTATGCACTCACCGCCGAAGAGCGCCACGCGCTTATGGCTTTTATTGCCGACACAGTAGGCGAACGCGCCTTATTAATTGCTGGCGTTAACGATACCTACACTAAAGGCTCAATAGAAAAAGCCGAAGCTGCCAAAGCACTAGGCTACAAAGCCTTAATGCTGGCCCCCTCTATTTATTGCCTACCGCAAGAAGAAGAAATTATTCTGCATTACCGCAGCGTGGCTGATGCAACCGATATGCCCATTATTATGTACAACTACCCTGCACGCTCAGGTGTAGAGATTTCTATTGACGCAGTAAAAGCGCTTAGTCAGCACCCTAATATTGTCGGCCTAAAAGAAAGCAGCGGCGATTTCACTCGCGCCTTAACGTTATTAAACGCAGGCTTAGAAAACTTTGACATTATTTGCGGCTCTGATGACCAAGCCGCCGATTACTTTTTTTGGGGCGCAAAAAGTTGGATTAGCGGCACCACTAATTATTTACCCAAGCAACAAGTGCAAATGCTTGATGCCGCATTAAACGAAGATTTTGTTAGCGCCCGCAAAATAATGGCGCGCATGATGCCCGTTATTCAAAATATGGAATCGGCCGACTACAACCAAAAAGCCAAACTCGGCTGCGCCCATGTAGGCACGCCCGTAGGTGAAATACGCGCTCCATTACTGCCCATAAGCAATGACGATAAAGCCGCTTTTATTGACGCACTGGACTATTGCTTACAGTAAGGCTGCGGCTAAAGGCCAAACATTACGCGCAGCCTTGCCTTGCACTTAAACCCTTTTGATTTATTGGAGAAAAACATGAGCCAAGCACAATCGACCACTCAAGGCGTAAGTAAAGAAACTATTTTTCAGCGCGCCGATAATGCTGAGCTTTATGCTGGCGCACTCATACCCGGTTATAGCTGCGGTGCCACGTTTGAAACCCAAAACCCTTATAACGGTCAATGTATTGGTCAGGTAGAAGACGGCAATGCCAATACCGTTAATAAAGCGGTAGAAGCTGCACGGGAAACTTTTGAGGCTGGCACTTGGGCTGATTTAGCGCCATCCGAACGCAAAGAAATTCTATTGCGCTGGCACGCATTATTAGTTGCGCATACTGAAGAACTAGCCGCACTCGATTGCATAGACGGCGGCAAGCCCATAAGCGAATGTTTAGAAACCGACTTGCCAGAAACACTTGAAACCATTGCTTGGTATGCCGAAGCCAGTGATAAATTATTTGGTCGCATTGCCCCTACGGGTAAAGACGCCCTAGCGCTTATAGAAAAAGAAGCCGCTGGTGTTGTGGGCGCGGTATTACCGTGGAATTTTCCTGCATTAATGTACGCATGGAAAGTTGCCCCTGCATTAGCCGTAGGTAATTCCGTAGTGGTGAAACCCGCAGAACAAACCTCGCTTAGCGCCTATAAAATGACGCAACTGGCGCATCAAGCAGGCGTGCCTGAAGGCGCCTTATGTTTAGTCACCGGCATGGGTGAAAGCACAGGCCAACCGTTAGGTTTGCATGCTGATGTTGATATTGTCTCATTTACGGGCTCTACCGACGTTGGTCGTTTGTTTTTGCAATACTCTGCGCAAAGTAACTTAAAAAATATTGTGCTGGAATGCGGCGGTAAAAGCCCACAGGTTATTTTTGACGACGCCTATGATTTAGACACGATTGTTGATGATGTTCTTAGTGCCGCGTTTTGGAATATGGGTGAAAACTGCAGCTGCGGTTCACGCTTATTAGTGCATAGCAGCCGTAAAACTGAATTGCTCACCTTATTAAAAGCACGTCTACCCGAATGGGTAATGGGTGATCCTAAAGACTCCGCTACTAAAATTGGCCCCATGATAGAAGCCGTGCATTTCAATAAAGTATCGGGCTACTTAGCAACAGCGAAAGCTGAGGGCGCAGAATTAGTTTATGGCGGCAGCACACCTTCAATGGGTGCGGGCCTATTTGTAGAGCCAACTATATTTGATGGCGTAAACGCCGACATGAGTCTTTTTAAAGAAGAAGTGTTTGGTCCTATATTAGCGGTAACTGCGTTTGAAACCGAAGAAGAAGCGCTGCGACTTGCCAACCAAAGTGACTATGGTTTAGCGGCGTCCATTTACACTGCCGATATTCGTCGCGCTAACCGTGCAGCAAAAGCGATACGCGCTGGCAATGTATCGATTAACTGTTTTAGCGAAGGCAGTATTGCAACGCCCTTTGGCGGTTACAAACAATCGGGCTTTGGCGGACGAGATAATGGCCTTGAGGCCTTTGATCAATACCTAGAAACTAAAACACTTTGGTATGCGAATTAATAAACCAACCATAAAGGTTTAAACACATAATGAAACAACTCCACATTATTGATTCTCACACCGGCGGCGAACCCACGCGCGTTATTGTCGATGGCGGCCCCGATTTAGGCGAAGGCTCTCTGCAACAAGGTCTGGAAAAACTCCAGCGTGAGCACGATACTTTGCGCAGTGGTGTCATTCTGGAACCACGCGGTTCCGATGTGTTAGTCGGCGCCCTACTTTGCAACGCTCAAAACCCTGACAACGCCGCCGGTGTGATTTTTTTCAATAACGCCGGTTACTTAGGCATGTGCGGTCACGGTACCATTGGTGTCGCGGTAACCTTAGCGCATATGGGCCGCATTGCTCCCGGTCAGCACCGGTTAGAAACACCCGTGGGTGATGTGGGTTTTACCCTGCACGATCAACACCGAGTTACCGTCGACAACGTGCCCTGCTATCGCTACAAAAAAGCCGTGGCATTAACACTACCGGGCCACGGTGTAGTACATGGTGATATCGCTTGGGGCGGCAATTGGTTTTTTCTGATTGCGGACCATGGGCAAACTTTAGATGCTAACAATGTTGCGTCACTCAGTAGTTATTGCACTCTGGTGCGTGAGCAGCTAGAAGCACAAAACGTTAGCGGCGAAAACGGCGCGCTGATTGATCATGTTGAATTATTTTCCCCGCCCTCAGATACTGCAATTGCCGATTCAAAAAACTTTGTACTCTGCCCCGGCATGGCTTATGACCGTTCACCTTGTGGCACAGGCACCAGTGCAAAGTTGGCTTGTTTGTATGCCGATGGGAAATTGGCAGCTGGGGAGGTTTGGCGGCAGGAAAGTATTATTGGAACGGTGTTTGAAGGTCGTTTAAAGCTGAGTAGCAAAGACGAATTGCTACCCAGCATTACTGGGGAAGCTTATATTACTGCTGAAGGAAATTTGCTTTTTGATAGGCAGGATCCATTCAAGGGGGGAATTACTTAACCCAGAATATAAATCACCAATGGTATGGCTGTGTTTTAGAGATACCCTTTAGTCCCGCGACACGCTCACACCACGCTGCTAGTCTTGGAAACTGTTCAGTCACAGGTAAAATACCAATCGCCGCCATCACATCATTGCGACGATCTACTGCACGTAATAACTGTTTAAATTCAGGATAAATAATCGCTTCTGCGGCAGTGGCGCGCTCTGCGCAAAAGTACTGCCGGCCATCAAGCAAGCGGTCAAGGCGCTGATATTCTGCTATCAAAGTCTTTCCTGCTGTTTGCAAGGCATTAAACTCGGGGCTCTGCTCTTGAGGCAGGTCAGCATTGAGTATCAGATACGGCCACATAATTTTATGCATGGCTGCACGTAAGTAATCGCAGCAGTCGAGTGTGAGCTGCCAGATTTCAGCAGCCTCTTGCGGGGTTTCTCCGAACAGTAAGTTGTGCGGGTATTCCCTATCAAGCCATGCCAAAATCGCGATGGAATCACACAGGGTTATGGTCTCTGTGGTTAGCGCAGGCACGGTTCCCCGTGGGTTAATGTTCAAGAAGGCAGGCTGTTTGTGTTCACCGTCTGAAGCGCTTAGGTGCTGAACTTTGTAATCAAGCCCTTTGAGTTCCAAGCCTACTAAAACACGCCAGCCTCGTGGCGCGCCGCTAATATTGTAGACGGTTATCGGCATCGGTTTTTCCTGCGGGTTATTCATTGGGCCATACCTTCGTTAAAGGGTGTGCCAACGCCAGTGTCTAGATAGGCTTTTAAGCTACTGAGAAAAAATAAGTCCCAACCCTTTTCACAAACCCCAAAGCAGTGTAGCTCTGGCGTTAGTCCCCGGTGGGTAAATTCAATATCGGTATAATCACCCTTCGGTATAATCGTCCATAACAGGCTTGTACCCAGCCATTCACGTTTGGCGCTGTCCGATTGACTGTCAAACTCATGGTAGGCTTCAACGCAGTCCAACTCGACTCGCTCATTGGGTTTTAGTACTTTAGCTTCTAGAGTCCAATAGGAAACCAGTGGCGCAAAGGTAAATTTAAGCCGGTCACCCACCTGTTTAAACACACTGCCTCCGGCTGTTGTCCACCAATGTTCATAGCCCTCGGTCAATGCACTATAAATAATTTCCGGGGATGCCTTTACGCTAATGGTCCGTGTATAGTTTTTCTCAGTCATAACTTATTGTCCTTTAGTCATTCAGCAATGTTCAGCCGTTATTGCATTGTGATAAGACTTACAATTGCCGCTGTATTGGGTGGATGTTAAATCATTATGGGCACCTTGTACTGGGCGCCCCAGGTTGTTCTACTTGTTAATTTCAACCCTAAACTCTATTATCTTCGCTTAGTCATTATTTACAAGAAGGCAGATTTTTTATACATAGTATCAATTTTGATACCTAGTACTTTTTAGGAGTTAGCATGAGCAATAAAGCGGAGATTAAGGCTAAAGCGCCGCCCATTCCAGTGTTAGAAAGTTTCTGCCCTATGCCAAACATCGCCCAGCTTATTGGTGGAAAATGGAAGCTGATTATTCTGCAAATTCTTATATTTAAGGGGATGCAGCGCTTCAACCAATTACGCCGCAGGCTTGATGGCATCACGCAAACGATGCTCACCAACCAACTACGAGCCCTGGAAAATGACGGCCTTGTTACACGCAAAGTCTATGCAGAGGTGCCGCCGCGGGTTGAGTACACGGCAACTCAACGCGCCATGGCACTGGAAGAGGTTTTTTTAGCGATGCATAAATGGTGGGTCGAAGATGAAAGCCAATAAGACCCAGCTTGCATTTGAACCAAGCTATTCCGGGGACAGTGACTTTAACTCGCTTTTGGCTTCGGCCCTGGCTTCTTCCTTCGTAAATCGCGGCCTGATATCGCTTGCACTTTGTCGATAAAAGCTTTGCCTCCTAACGGTCTACCGGTATTACTGTGCCTTTGTATATCGTTATACATACTTTGATCTTGTTGCCCCAGATACTCATGCCAATCATTAACTAAATCCATCATCGGCTTAACCGTCACCAACTCATCATCTTCACCTTTAAGATGCGCATGGACACTTGACCAAGGCCAATCTTCAGCAGATTCACACAAACGTGCTCTAACAGGATTCAGTTCAACATAGCGCACTGTCGCCAATAAGTAGTTTTCATCCATAACAAAGGAGTGAAAGCGCTCCTGCCATAAATGCCCGCGCCACCCTTCACGAAAATTTATTCGGCGCGTGTAATGACGATGTGCCTGACTAAACAAATCACATAAGCCTTCTACTGTTTCAGGAACAACAACCAGATGCACATGATTTGGCATTAAGCAATAAGCCCACAGTTCAACTTGCATTTGAATCAATGCGGCGGCTATTTTTTCTTTATAGAAAATATAGTCTTCATCACTAAAGAAAACTTTTTGGCGACGATTGCCGCGCTGGGTAACATGATGTGGATAATGAGGAATAACAATCCTTGCGATACGTGGCATAAAACACTCCTTGTTTAGCCAATTGATTTTTCGTGATTGATTCTAACTGAGATAGTGTTAAGTGCAAGGTCGAGTTAAGGTCACTGTCCCCGGAATTGCGTGGCATAAAACACTCCTTGTTTAGCCAATTGATTTTTCGTGATTGATTCTAACTGAGATATTGTTAAGTGCAAGGTCGAGTTAAGGTCACTGTCCCCCGAACTCCCTTTAAAGCGCCACACAAAGCGATGACTGTATAATTATCTGTCTGCTCTTTAACAAAGGCGTACTTCACTTGAGTTCCCGAGCAAAGTACGCGGCGGCCTTTTTTAGGATCTCTACCT
>ENA-OQVM01004859-OQVM01004859.1-marine-metagenome-genome-assembly--contig:-NODE-4859-length-13317-cov-8.529305_pt1 | contig 13317 bp, 10 predicted proteins | sample MGYA00237776_ERZ505498 | MGnify/ENA primary metagenome ERZ505498 (study PRJEB26159, sample SAMN06265151) | marine metagenome | isolation source: Helgoland LTER site | place: Germany:Helgoland, sampling... | reverse complement strand
TCAATCTTACCAAAAGAGGATGTCGCTACTTGGCAAAAAATAGTGTGGGGCATTATTCCTTTTCTAACCGTTATTTTAGCGATTTTAATAAATATTCAAAGTCTTTTTTTTAGAAAATTAAAAAATAAAACAGAGGGAATCCCCGTCTATTTTAATAATAAATATACCTACACCCAATTCTCAAGTATGGTTTTAAAATCGCTTCACATTTGGGTTGTAATTTTAGCGGGCACCTTAGTGTTTAGTTTGTATGTATTTTATATTAAAAATGAGTCTCAAATTTCGCCTGAAAACCTCGTAACGGCGTATTATGACGCGTTAGATTTTAATGAATTTGAAAAAAGCTATCAATTCATAGACCCCGAAAGTAAGATCTCTATTTCTCAATTTATGCTTGAAGTTTCTGTAACCGATGGCTTATTGAGTTCGTATGCAAAGTTAGATGCCATTAGCACAGAAACCATTACAGAAACGGATAGTTTGGTGACTTTAAAGGTGCATACAGATTGGATTACTCCTTTAGAGAAAATTAGTAAAACCGATTATAAAACGGTTGTGAAAAGAAACCGCAAATGGTTTTTAAAACTAGATAAGGTAGATTCTGACTTGCCTCCAGATCAATTGTATTCTAATAATGTAACGGGTTATTTTAATCAAGGTAGAAAACGAATCACTACAGAACAAACACATCACGAAGATGTTTTAAAACAACCCGTATTAGAAATTATTTCAGCCAAATTAGTGAAGTTTAATACGCATTATGTAATTATTGGGGAAGTGCAAAACATAGACAATGTACCAGCAGATGTCGTTTTAAAAGGGACACTCTACAACGATCAAAACAAAGAGTTAGCAACGTATAATGCCAAGTTTCAGGTGAAACATAAATTAATGCCTAAAGAGGTGAGCTCTTTTAGAATTGATTTTGAAGGAATTGCGTGGTCCAAAACAAAAGATTCTATCCCTAAAACATTTAATCCTGAAGAATTCACGCCTGTAGAATTTGAAGAACAACCTACTAAATTTAATTTACAAGCAGCAGGAAATGTGTCCAATTCAGATTTATATAAAAACAGTGTTTTAAGTGACGTTGATATCAATCCTGATACGATTAAAGGAACGTTGTTTAATAGTGGCTTACAAGAAATTACAGTTCCACAATTACTAATCACCTATTATGATAAAAACAAAAAAATGATTTGGGTAGATCATCTATTTCTAGAAAACGGAATTAGACAACAGCGTAAACAGTATTTTGAATATAAGTTAGCCACAAACAAACAGCTAACAATTGTAAATGAAGACATGAGCGATTGTTATGTGAATGGGTTGCCAAATGCCGCTATTTCTAATAAAATAGTTCCCAACAGAATAGAAAACCACACGATCACTGAATTACAGAAAATAACGCACCCACTTTATAATTTTGTGAAAATTGAAATGAATAGTTACATAGGAAATCCAAAATAATGAACTTTAAAAATAGACTTTTTATTCTTATTTACATTTTTGGAATGCATTCGGTGACCGCTCAAAACGCTATAACATTATTAACTCAAGAAAAACAATTTGTTGCCGGAAGTACCAACCTGTTAGAGTTTAAGACTAGTAATCGAACAAGTTATCAATTGTATTGTACAAATAGTTATGGGAGTACGTTACTTAATTCTGAATTTAATAATGGCACAGTAGTTTTCAAAATCCCAGCGTATATTGGTAATAAAACAGGTGTTGTTGGCTGGAAAATTATCGGTTCAACAGAATCAATTTCTGGGAAATTTACAATAACCCCCAAACAAAAACCAGCTTCATTAGAATCCTATATTGGGCCTCCGAGTATTGAAGCGGGTGGAACCGATTTTACGATGCTCGTTGTCATTCCTACTGATGAGTTAGACAACCCTCTAAAACAACATACGAAGGTTGGTATGAAACATCAATTCATGTCATCAGAAAAAGAGACTCCCATTTTCACCAACAATTTAATTGCATACCAAACTATTTTTTCACCACTAAAAAGTGGAAGAATGATACTTTCTAGTGAATCTTTAGGATTAAATTCAAAAGAGTACGACGTAAATATAATGCCTGCAATTGGTACAAATTTTAAGATTTTTTCAAAACGCAATCACGCGTATGCCGATGGAAATCAAATCACAACGTTCTCTACCTCAATTATAAAAGACAAGAATAATAATATTGTTAGTGATGGGACTTTTGTAGCGTTTTTTATAACGAACAAAAAAGGAAATATTCTAAAAACTTCTGGAACCACCATAAATGGTATTGCAAATGCAAAAATGATTCACCCAGACCATGAAGAAGTTTGGAAAATCAAAGCATATATAGCGGGTATTTCTGAAAGTAATTGTCTGGAAATTAGTTATAAAAAAGTAATCGAATCATTTGATATACATTTTTCAGACACAAATAGAACGCTTAAGGTTGGTCCTTTAAAAAGTTTTATGAATCAAATGATCCCTGACGGTTTGCGTGTGAGCTTGTCAATTTATAAAGAAGGTGAATTTGTAAATAACATTTTTAAAACTACAAATGACGGATTTGTGACCTTTGATTTGGATTCTAATATTTATGAAAATGGGAACTACAATTTGGAGGTTACAGCAGCAGGAATTACACAAAAATTTAAAGCTAAAAAACTATGGTAAATACAAATAAAATTATTTTGAGAAGTGTGTTGATTGGAACCTATTTCATGATAATTTCTATACTAATTTTCTTAATAAGTTCGCTATTTAGTTACTTTAATACGGGAGCAGACAGAAGCGCAATGTTGCACACAGAAGTGAAAACGATAGATCAGTATGTTCCAAAAGTTAGTTGGAAAGACGATGGTAATGAGGGTCGACATGTTGATCCACAAACATTGAGTAGTATTGAAAGTGATTATTTAGATGCTTGGTATGTAAAACATATCGCCAACAAAACCAACTTAAAAAACGGGATTGATGATTTTTATACCAAAAGTGCCAGAAAAAACCTATTCAATTTTATAGAACATAATAAAGAGGAAAATATGTCCATAGAGAGTACCACATTAGCGCACAATCCAGATATTTTATTTTTTAGTGAAGATGGGCAGTTAGTAGTTCTAGAAGACAAAAATGTAATTGAATATAAGAAGGTGATTAAAGATAATAAGCCGGTAATAGAAACTACAGAAACATCTGATTATAAAGGGGTTTTTTTGTTAGAAGATGGTTTTTGGCGCATTAGACATTTAGTAAAAGAACACACCTCCGAATTTGATAAAACCATTCTCCCATCTCTTATGAACTCCTCGAATATTAAAGGGATTAATTACTACCCACAAGCCACTCCTTGGGATATGTTTGGCGCGAATTTTGATCTTAAAATCATAAAAAAAGATTTCAAAATCATTAAGAAAGCAGGCTTAAATACGATTAGAATTTTTGTTCCTTATGAAGATTTCGGAAAAGCGAAAGTCAAAGAATCTAAGTTGGAAAAACTAGAACAAGTATTAGATGCAGCCGACAAACGCCGCTTAAAAGTAGTTGTTACGTTGTTTGATTTTTATGGAAATTATGATGTTTTAGATTGGACTTTAAATCACCGACACGCAGAGATTATTGTGTCAAAATTTAAAGATCACAAAGCCATTTTAGCTTGGGACGTGAAAAACGAACCCAATTTAGATTTTGAATCTAGAGGTAAGGAGCTGGTTATTTCTTGGTTAGAGCATCTTATTATTCTCATCAAATCGATTGATAAAAACCATGCAGTCACAATTGGGTGGTCTAATATTAAGAGTGCGGAGATTTTAAAAAATAGCTTAGATTTTGTGTCTTTTCATTATTATGAGGATGTCCATGATTTTGAAAAAAAATATGACAATTTAAAAAAAGTAATTCCTAATAAACCTATTGTTTTAGGAGAATTTGGTATTTCTTCTTATAGCGGAGCATGGAAGCCTTTTGGAAGTTCTGAAAAAATTCAAGCAGCCTATTACAAAGAAATGCAAAAAGTCCTCACAAAAAAGAACCTCTCTTTTATATCGTGGACCTTGTATGATTTTGATACAATCCCAAAAGAAGTTGTTGGGATGCTTCCATGGCGTGTCAATCCTCAAAAAGAGTTTGGGTTTATCAACACGAATGGGGTTAAAAAACCTGCTTTCGATTATATTTCAAATTAACGGAGGGATAATGAAAGTTGTTTTTTTTCGATCATAGATTGAAATTCATCTAAATATAGATTCGTAATTCTTTCCATTGGAAAAGCAGTAGCGGCCTTATAGTTTGCATTGCCTAATGCGACTCTGTACGCATCATTTGTAACAACGGTTTCAATGGCAGCTGCTAAACTGTCTACACTTCCAGGTTCAAAAAATTCTCCTCTGTAACCCTCATCTTCGACAAGAGTCGCTAAATCACCCAAATTAGGCATAATCACAGCTTTGCCATAACTTCCAGCTTGGTGTAAAACGCCAGAACTTCCAGAGGTAGAGGTATAGGGAAACACAACGACGGCACTTTGATTAAACAACGATTCAACTTGGTTTTCCTCCACATAGCCTGTAAAAGTGATTTGAGATATATGTTTGTATTTTTCTTTTACGTTTGCTAAATACCCTATCACATTTGGGTTGTCTGTACCCGCAATTATGATTTCTAAATCCAATCCAGAAGATTCTCTAACCTTTTCCACAGCTTCAATCAGAGACTCCACTTTTTTGTAGGTTCCAAATTTCCCAAAAGTCATTACTTTTAGAGTACCATTTTGAAGTCTATGTGATGGTTTTTTTGGTATTTCAAAGGTTCCGTGAGGGATCATTTTTACATTAGTTGCCTGATATTTTTCTTCTAAATTAGTTGCGTATTTACCCATAGTAACTGCAACGAGATCGGCTTTTAAGATCAGTTTTGTTAAACACGTTCCTATAAAGGTGTAGGCCTTTTTCAAAAACTTATTTGAGGCAAAACCAGCATTTTCTAAGTCTGTTTGTTCTAAAATATTGTGCAGTAAAACTATTGTTGGAACGTGTTTTATTTTACAAATTAAAGGTAGGGTTAAGCCTAGTGCTGCTGCAATTTTTTTATCACCAAATTTCATGAATTGTAAGTTAAACAACACAGCGTCTGGTTTTGTGTTTTGGATGGCTTTGGCCACATTAAAAACAGTCGAATAACTATTAAATTCCCAGCACTCTTTTACCGTAATTTTACATCCATCTTCTGTGAAATTAACATCTTTTTTCCCTGGAGTTTTATCCGTAAGTAAAATTAATTCAGTCACTTTTTCGCTTTGTCTAAAGCTTTTTACTAGATGAAAGGCATATTCGTTTAAGGTGACTTTGCTTGGTGGGTATGCAGTTACGATTGCTAGTTTCATTTTCTTTTTGGGTGTCAAGGTTTAGTTATGGATGGTTCATGTGTCTCTATCACTTAATGGAAAAAAAGTTTTGAGGCTCTTTTTTTAGAGATCATATCGTTTAAAATAAAGAAGATTATTTGTACTAGTAAAAGTAAAATCATTGCAAAAATTTGAACGTGAACAATTTGCTCTAAAGACGCATGAAATTGTACTATTAAAGCTATTTGTAACATACCAAAAATCCCCGAGAAGATTACGGGAACATACTTGTCTAAAGACAAATAATAGTAGGCAAAAATATTTGAGACTGCAAAAACCCCTGTTGCGAAAGCATATTTCCATAATAGAGAGGCAATTTCGATATACTCGTTTCCAAATAAGATATTGATAATTTGATTCGGAAAAAAGTAACATGCTAAAACAATAGAGGCTGCAATTATAACAATATAAATAATGTATTTAAATAAAATGGGTCTTGTAGAGATGCCCTGTTTTTTTAGCTGTACAACTGTTGGCAGTAACAACATGACAAACATCCAAGCTATAAAATACACGACTCTACCAATGAGTGCCAAGGACGCATATAAGCCTGCTTCATAAGAGTCGAAATAATGTTTAACTAATAAGATGTCACTGTTGTTAATAATAATCAGCGTGACTTCGTAAAACGCAGTAATTATAAAGAAATTACGCACCATTTTGGTTTCAGGTTTCTTTAATTTGATACGATTAAAAACAGGTATTTTTTTAAACTCAAATGGAAGTAGACCAACAATAAAAGAACATAAAATTCCAATTGCAATTAATAGTGACGAATCCACTTCAAAAAGGCATAGCAATCCAAAAGTGATTGCTAAACGACTCATCATTTCTAATTGATAGGTCACAGATAAAGAAATCAATTCTTTTTTTCCTTGAAAAACGCCCCGATTCACACTCATTAAGAAGTAAAAAGGAATTCCAATTCCAAAAACAATAAACATACTAGAAGACGTTGTTTTGAACAATACTTGTAATTCTGAGGACAACAAAACAATTGTGATTCCTAAAACAACGCCAACGATAGAAGCACTTTTGTAAATAGTTGCTATAAATGTTTGATAGACAGAGTCTTCGAAAATCACAGAAAACTTTGCAGTGACCAATTGAAATGTCATTGCAGCAAAAGATAACACCAACAATAACGTAACGAGAATTGCCGCATCTGCAAATTTCTCTGGACCCAGAAATCTTCCTAAAATTAAATTGTATAAATAATTCCCACCATTGACAAGCATAGCACTCATCATAAATAGTTGCTCTGTAGAAAATTTATTTTTAAAGGGGATGGACTCTGCGATCATAATTTAATTTTCAGCTCGCTAATTCTGCTCGATTGGTTTGTTTAAAGTCGTCATAGATTTCTTTACAGCCATTCCCAACAATAGAAAACACTTTTTGTTTTAAGATTGCAATTTTTGTAAAGTTCCGCATGGCTTCTAGACCACTTTTATCAATCTCAATGACGTCATCAATATTTATCGTTACCTTTTTATTTTGAGATAAATTGTATTCAAAACATGTTGTAAATGATTTTAACGTAGATCCGTTTAATCTTCCATTTAAATAAAATATTCCATTTTTTTTTGAAATTTCTAACGCCATAATTAATTTATTCATCATTAATAGTGACGTAAATATCCTCTTATAACTTCCAATAGAGCTCTATTATCGTTGAAACTCCATTTTGTTTAGTCCAATGAATAATAGCTAATGCTTAACTTACTGTAGATAAAAAAATCAATATGAAATTAAAATATAGTACACTTCTGATCGCTTTTTTCATTAGTTTTTGTGGGGTTTCTCAAGAAATGAAAAAAGGGTTCACTTATTTAGAAACCGGAAAATTCAAACAAGCAGAAACTTTTTTTGAAACTGTATTGCAGACCTATCCGAGCAACAAAACAGCACGGCTTTGTTATGGACGAGCGGTTGGCTTAAATGGCAATTCAACAAAGGCAGTCAATTTATTTGCCGCTCTTTTAGATGATTTTCCAACAGATTTCGAAATCAAATTAAATTATGCAGAAGCGCTGCTTTGGAATAAAAATTATACTTCAGCAAAAGACTATTATCAAAATTTACTAAAAGAAAACGACACAAGTTTCCCTGCGCTTTTAGGGTATGCAAATACGTTGTCTAATCTTAAAGAGTTTGAAACGGCTATTGTTTATGTTGATAAAGCATTAATCGTGTTGCCCAAAAACAAAAACGCTTTGATCTCTAAAAAATACATGCGTTTAGGATTGGCCAATGATGAGATGAATCTTCAAGATTATTTAGAAGCAGAAACCATATTAAAAGAAAACTTTGAGGACTTTAAAGAGGATAAAGAAACCTTATTGAATCTTGCAAATCTGTATTTAATTTCAAATCAGATTGATAAGGCCAAAGAAATCTATATAATTATAGGAGAGACCTCCGAAAATCAGTTAATTTCCTTAAACGGAATTGCACTCGCTGAGCATTTAAAAAGTAACGACAAAGAGGCTTTAGTGGTGAGTAAAAAGGCGTTTGACAGTTTAACGGAACAAACCGAGGGTTCTTTAAAAAATCAAACGACAGAAAGATACATTCAAGCTTTAATTTGGAATAAGAAGTATTCCTTGGCAGCAAAGGAGATTGATGTTTTAATGATAAAAAACAAAGATCCAGAAAATTGGATTTTAGCGTTAAGAGCTACATTGAACATTTACAAAAGCGATTTTAAGAAAAGTATTTCTGATTATAATTTAATCTTAAAAAACGACAGTACTTCTTTTGATGGGAACCTTGGTAAAGCGAATGCGCTAAAAGCTACTGGCTATTATGATGCTGCTTATAAGAGCGCCGAAACCACTTTAAATTTTTATAAGAATCAAAAAGATGCGACTAATTTCATTAAAAGTTTAGATAGATATTTTACACCTTTTATAGAAACTAAAGCCTCCTATTCTTTTGATAATGGAAATAATGAGGCCTATTCATATACAGCTGATACGGAATTCTCTTTTACAACCAAATTTAAACTATTGGCAAGCTATAATTACAGAACAACGTCTAATTCGATTACGAATATGAGCGCAAAATCTAATAATTTTTTAGCGGGAATATCCTATCAAATCTTAAATAATTTGACATTTAAAGGCAGTTTAGGCATCACTTCATCAAACGCAGAAACAATAAATTACAGCCAGCTATTAGCCGATTTTTCTTTGAAGATTAAGCCGTTTAAACTTCAAAATCTAGAATTGGGATATAAAAGAGAACTGCAAAATTTTAATGCGGAGCTATTGGATAGAGAAATTGTACAGAATAATTTTTTAGTGAATTATAGTTTAAACACCAACTTTAGGTTGGGATGGTTTACTCAATATTATTACACCTTTCAAAATGATGACAATACACGAAACTTGCTATTTACTTCATTGTACTACAGCATTCTAGAGAAACCATCATTAAAAGCGGGTTTTAATTACCAGAATATATCTTTTAAAAACACAGTGCCTACCATTTATTTTAGTCCTCGTAAATTTAATGCAGTTGAAGTTTTTGTTAATCTAATAAAAGATGAAAACAGTGCGAAAAACAATGAATGGTTTTATGAATTAACGGCAGCAACTGGGTATCAATTTATAGAAGATGGTCAAAAACAAAGTACCTATAGAATTCAAGGAAAATTAGGGTATAAGTTTCGTGAAAGAAGTATGCTAAATATATACGGTTTACAGAGTAACATAGCCTCTGCATCTGCTGCGGGTTTTAAATTCACGGAGATTGGTTTGAGGTATAAATGGTATCTTTTTAAGAACCCTTTATTCAAACAATAGAAGCAAATTGTTGAATTCCCTAAAACTGTAAACCAATTGCAGTATTACTATAAATATTACAACAAATCCAGGCGTTTCATCAATTCGGGTCTTTTAGAACGACTCACTGGGATGACGTCTTTTTTAATCAAAACACTATTATCTTCGATATCAATAATTTTTTTAACGTTGATAATATACGAGCGATGCACTTTAAGAAATAATGATTCTGGCAGTTTTTCTTCTATTTTTTTTAATGTTGAATGCACCACATAGTTTTTGTCTTCTGTTTTTATATGAATATAGTCTCCTTTTGCCTCAATAAGATAAATTTGAGGTAAATCAATTTTTATCAGACGTCTATCTATATTAACATAAAAATCGTTTTTGTGATCTAAAGCGTTGCTATTTGTATTTGAAATTTTTATAGCTTGTTGTTTTTTGGCTTTTAAAATCGCTTTTTCAAACCTTGATATTTCAATCGGTTTTAACAAATAATCTACAATACAATCATATTCAAAAGCTTCTATTGCAAACTTTGTATCGGATGTTGTTAGAATTATTTTAGGTGGATTTTTTAACGCTTTAATGAAATCCAATCCATTAAAGTCTGGCATATGAATATCTAAAAAAATAAGATCTATCTCATTTTCGTTAAGAAATTTAATGGCTTGTATGGCGTTAGGAAATTCATCAATAATAGTTAAATCTCCTATTTCATCACAAAGTGTTTTAATGATCACTCTTGCGGTTTCTTCATCATCAATAATAATACAATCCATAGAATTTAAATCGTTTTTAAATATTCGGAAATTGCTATTAAAATTTTCTCAAATCTTTTAGCATCAATCAATTTTTGTGTTCTAAGATTATGTTCAAATTCATTCGCTATTTCGTAACTTTTTTCAAGACCTAGTATACTAATTTTATGTTTAAGTTTATGAACATTTTCTTCAATTTTTTTATAATCAAGATTTTCTAAACTTTGGAGATACTCTTTTTTCTCCCTAGGAAATTCAGTTTTAATGATTTCGACAAGTCTTTTTTTAATAGATTCATCGTCTCTTGCCAGTTTATCAATATAGATTAAATTAGGTTGTTCCATAGCTATTTTTTTATAGTAAAATAAAAAGTAGTTCCCTTACCTTCTTCACTTTCCAGCCAAATATCTCCTTTATATAACTCAACTACCCTCTTCGCTATAGACAAGCCAATACCTGTTGATTCTTTACTTTTGTTTAATGAATGAAATATTTTGAAAATTTTCTCATGGTGTTTCTTTTCAATTCCAATGCCATTGTCTTTTACGGAAAATAGATAAAAGGAAGCTTCTACAATATAATCAATTTCTATAACTCCTTTCTCTTTATTTGAGAATTTTACAGCGTTACTGACTAAATTTTGAAATAGTTGTTTAAATTTAGTCGAGTCTCCCTTAACAATAGGTAGTTTTTTTAAAATATTTAGAGAGATGTTTTCTGGTATAAGAATGATTTTCCTTAGATCATCGAAAAGCGAATTTAAGTCTACATCTTTTATGTTTTCTATAACAGCCCCTGCACTTGAATACTCTAAAACATTAAAAATTAAACTTTCCATAGTTTCTAATGTTTCCTCAATTAACTCAAAGTTTTGAATTGTGACTTCATCCAATTCACCTTCATTATCTGATTTAATCCAAGACACTAAGGCGTCAATACTTCTTAAAGGCGCTTTAAGATCATGAGATACGATATGTGCATATTCATGCAATTCGTTATTTCTTTTTTCTAATTCTATCAGTATTTTTGCATTCTGCTTTTCAAGTAAATTAAATTCGGTAATATCTAGATGTATTCCAATAGAACCAATAACCTCTCCATTCAGATTATAATTTGGAGCTCCACTAATAAGCCAGTTTTTGTTGATTCCTTTTTTATTTTGTACAGTAATTTCGTAGGAGTTAGATTCACCATTTAATCGTTTCGTATTTTGTTGTGAAATAGTTTCTTGCTCTTCATCTATTGGAAAAATTTCTTTCCCAATTTTTCCGATTAACTCTTTTTTGGTATAACCAGACATTTCTACAAAACTTTGGTTGACCATCAATATTTCATCATCATTATCTACCTCTATCAATCCTAGATTCATATTGGCTATAATGCTGCTGTATTTTTCCTTTTGACTTTCTAAACTTTTACTATACTGTTTTTTTAGCGTGACATTTTTATAAGTCCATAAATGACCTTGGTATTTAGGGCCTATTGCTATAGGAATAAAATCGCGTTCTAAAATTGTGCCATCTGTCATTATGACTTCATCTCCTAAAACTTGATTTTTGTTTTGAAGTATTTCATTAATTCTGGTCACAAAACTTTCGGGATCTTTAAATAATATTTTGCTTTGTTCAGAAGCATCAGAACAATCTTGTCCAATTAATAATTCCGGAGAGACAGGAATTTTAAAAATTTCACAAAACTTAGTGTTTGTTAATACTATTTGTCTTTTTTCATCTTCTAATAGCACAGCGCTATCTAAGTTTAAAATAAGAGATGAGAGTCGATTCTCTGATTGTTTTAGCAAGTCTTCTGCTTCTTTATTAGAGGTAATATCTCTTACAATACCTTGTGCTGCAATAGCTACTTTTTCTTTATTGTAAATAATGGTTGCATTAATCTGCACCCACTTAACTTCTTTCTGTTTTGTATGTACTCTTGCGATGTAGTTTGTGAAAGAACCTTCCTTTTTTAAGTTATTAAAAGAACCAAAAGCATAATTTTTATCATCAGGGTGAATTAAATGAGCTAGGTTCACTTTTTCATTATCAATATTGTATCCAAAAAAATCTATTGCTACATCGTTCATTTTTAGAATTTCCCCCTCTAAATTAATGACTAAATAGGCGTCATTTATGTTTTCAAAAACACCTTGAAGCTGAGACGATTTTTCGTCTAAAAGATTTTCTAATTGAAAATTTGCATTTTTTAATTCTTCCGATATAAAGTATAAATCTCTAGATTTGTTTTCTAATATTTTTTCTGCTGCTTTTCGAGCAGATTTTTCCCTTTTGAGCGCACGTTCTAATATCTTAACTTTTTCTTGACCCATTAATTCTTGGCAATGATAAACTTTACTTCAGTACCGTCTTCTTTTATTTTTTCTAAAACAATAGAAGCAGTGGAATTAAAATGTTGGAACGTTTTGTTCATTAAACCCAACCCAAAATGATGCATTGCCCTGCTAGATTTATAAATCATAATAAGAGAGTTTTTTGTTTTTTCTTCAACGACAAAAGTGGGAAATTCTGCATCAGGATATATTTTCCGAACCTCGACATGAATATGATTTTCTATGGAAGACAGCATTTCTATCGGGTCTTTATAAGTCGCTAAAAGACCTGGGTAAATTTTTTCTATAACATTAAAAAAATGTTCTCCATATACCAATAATAACGCATCTATTGAAATATCTGTATGTGCACTCAAATGTTGTAATAACTGCAACATTTCAGAAAAACTATATGTACCAATGGATGTATAGATTCCTTTAGATTCTAATTTTGACTGATTAATGATTTTATCAACCATTTCTAACCCAAATTTATTTTCTACTAAATCTAAAAATTCTGTAAAAACGATTCCTTTCATGTGTCTTTTCTATTTTTTTTAACGGTCACACTTCGACTACGCCTGTCTGCCGATAGGCAGGCTCAGTGCAGGTATGTTGCATCCATTTAATTATTTTCTTGTGTATCAAGTTTTAGTTATGGATGGTTCATGTTTTAATTCTTCTTAATTCGTTTGTACTCCAATAAGCCAAAGTGATCTCAATTTTTTTAACGTAATCTTCATATTTTAACGGTTTTAAAATATAACCAGAGATCCCAATGGTATAACACTCTATGACGTCTTTATGGTTGTTGGACGTTGTTAAAATAACGGTTGGTATGTGCTTTAAATTCTCATCATTTTTTAAAATAGATAAAAATTCTATTCCACTTATTTTTGGCATATTTAAATCCAATAAAATAATATCAGGAATTCTACTTCGATCTTCTAAAAACTCAAGAGCTTCATCTGCATTTTCGGCTTCATTTATAGTATGCTCTAATTTTAAAAAGGAAACAGTTCTTTTCATTTTCATGATCTCAATAGAA
>ENA-OQVM01004858-OQVM01004858.1-marine-metagenome-genome-assembly--contig:-NODE-4858-length-13317-cov-12.202946_pt1 | contig 13317 bp, 3 predicted proteins | sample MGYA00237776_ERZ505498 | MGnify/ENA primary metagenome ERZ505498 (study PRJEB26159, sample SAMN06265151) | marine metagenome | isolation source: Helgoland LTER site | place: Germany:Helgoland, sampling... | reverse complement strand
TAAAAATGATTGATCCTTCAATAATAAACCAACGATTTATTGAAGACTGCGAGACTTGCTGCAATCCATTAGAGTTTTCAATAGTTGTCAACGACAACTCAATTGAGTCTTTTAGAGCTACTTCAATAGAACAATAGGCAGATTAAAAAGCCGAATAGTTAAATTTTTTCTATGATGATTAATCGCTAGAAAAGCTAATTTTCATTGCCTAGGGGGTGTCACTTTTTGTGCGAATTTATTTAGATAAGACATTGACACACCTGTAGTTAAATGATCTTAAAGAGACTTAGTGTTAGTTTTTTTTGTATTTTGTTTAACTCAAAACTATTATTATGACTAATATTTTAAAAATCACTCTTTTTTTAGGGCTGACTTTCGTTAATTCTTTTTCTCAAAATATATCAATTACTGTAGATTCAAATTCAATTGATGAATCAGCTTCTTCAGTTATGACACTAACGACAGACGCAGTAAGCGAGTCTGATATAAGACTTCCTTTAACTATTTCTGGCACAGCCACAGAAGTTAATGACTATACAACCAATTTTGCCTCAAAAGGAGAGGAAACATCCGTAGCTTCACTTAATGATAATTATAATTATTATGGATTATTGGCAGACGGTAGGTCTGTACTGTTAAACGGAAATAATTTACTTGTTTATAATCCTGACTCAGGACAATCTGTCACTGTTTCATTAAGTAGGTCATATAGTTATTTTCAGGTTTCAGGGAATCTAATTTATTCTGTTTCTGATAATGCGCTTAGTAATTCTGAACAAAGTCTTTATAAAATCGATATAAGTGATTTATCAGCTGTTACTGAAACTTCAATAATTGATACTGATGATAATCATTATTTCGAATATGAATTTAGCGTAGAGGGTGATAATATTCTTTACAACGAGCGAGATTCGGATAATAATGTTTATAGGATCTATAAAAAAGAAGGAACTAGTGATCCGGAATTATTAATCACACTAAGCTCTAATTATTGGGGGCTAAGATCAATACTAGTTAATGATAAAGCCTACTTATTATTTTATTATGACACTGTTTATGAAATAGTTGATGGAGCTTTAGTTACACAGCCACAACTACAAGATTCAGACGGAAATAACATTCAAGTGGACGAAAACTGGGTAAACGTTCATGACGAAAAAGTATATGCCAGATCAATTTATCCTAATTCAACTGATGGTTATCAGATCTACAGAGTTGACTTAAGCACAGGTGTTAGTGAAATTTTACCCTATGTTTTAGGCTCAGATATAAGTGTGATAAAGGATTTTTCTGTTGATTCTGCCGGAGACCTGTATCTTTATACATCTACAAATTCAGGCAACTACGGTATTTTCAAATATCAGCTATCACCCCAGTTAAAGATATTAGCAGGAGAAACTACAGGCACAGTAACATTTGCTTCTGTTGATGACTCCAACGATGAATTAACTGAGACCATTATTATCACACCTGGCACCCCTTCAAACGCTACCTTAGCTGATAGTAGTGCTATCACGGTTAGTATTGAGGACAATGATGATGCACCCGAGGTTACTTTGAGCTTATCAGCGACATCACTTATTGAGAATTCTTCAAACACAGTAACACTTACTGCAACACCAGATGTTGTATCAGAACAAGAAATTACATTGACCTACTCTCTTACAAGCTCAACAGCAGAAGCTGATGAGTATAGTGTTAGTGCAGAGACATTAGTCATACCTGCGGGCGCTTCTTCGGCAAGCCTTACAGTTTCATCGTCAGAAGATGACAATTTAGTAGAGCTAACCGAGACAATTGTATTTGATTTTACAGCCCCAGACAATGCTACATTTGCAACTGATGGGTCATCGGTTACAATTAACTTATTAAGTGAGGATGAGCCAGAGTCAACTCTAGTTGCAACGCTCGAAGAGTTTACAGAAGGACAAACAACTGATATAAGTATTTCAATTGACGAGCCTAGTTCATTCGAAGTGATTGTTCCTCTAGAACTATCCGGTGCTGCATTATTCAATATTGACTACTCAACAGATTTTGATACAGAAGGACGTGAAACGACTATTATTTCTCCTAAAAATAACCAAGAGTTTGGGGACAATTTTGAAGTGTTAAATGACGGAAGCTACATATTTTTATCTGGTAATCAAATCTATTATAGTAACCCGGAATTATCAGGACAATTTGAAATTTTTTATCTACAAGGTCTTGTTGGCCAAGGTGACGGAGAGGGTTACGACAATAGGTATTATAATTATATGACCCTAGTTGAAAATACGATTTATCTACAATCATCATCCTATTTAGAAAAAATTGATGTTAGTGATCTTTCTACTACTGAAAATAATATTATATATGTTGAAACTCATGTTGAATTAGATCCAGAGAACGCAAATGATGCTTTTTATGGCAGATTCCATAGCGAAGGCAATACTCTGATTTATCAAATAAGAGTTGCTAACAATGAATATGTTACATACACTAAACAAGGTGATGAAAATCCTGTAGAAATATACTCAGGGAACAGTTATTTCCAAACATTATTTTTATTTAACGGAAGAACATATTATACAAATAGCAATAATATTTATGAAATATACAACGGAAGTATAACAAATAGTATTGGTTATAATAACACATATTTCTATCAAATGAAGGCGTATAATGGAATTGCCTATTTCTTGACTGAGAATTACTCTAATGACACTAGAGAAATTCATCAAATTGACATAGAAAATGAAATTGTAGACGCAAACTCTGGTAACTTAGGGTCATCCACAATTGTAAATTATGAATTAGGTAGCTCTATAAATTATGTAAGAAACTTTGCTTTTGACTCAGCAGGTAATATAGTCCTACATAATAGAACCGACCCTTCAAATTATTATGGGATATTTAGCTATCAGCTTAGTCCTCAAATTACAATTCCGGCAGGATCAACAGAGGGGACATTCTCTTTTACCGCAACAGATGATTTATCTTACGAATTGACTGAAGATATTATCATAACTCCAGGTCAGCCAGGAAATGCAACTATTTCTAATACTGAGCCACTAAATATTGACATTTTGGATAATGACGATGCTCCTATAATTTCATTTGAGCTATCTGATGATAATATTTATGAAAACTCTGAAATAAGTGTAACCCTTACAGCTACAGTGAATATTCAATCTGGTGTTGAGATCACCATTCCTTTCACAATGGATGGTTCAGCAGATTATGTCGTTGGCGATCCTGATTCTTCAGAATACTCTGTTCGTAAAACTGGTACTGATGTTGAAACAAGTGAAATTGTAATTCCACCAAATTCAACATCTGCAAATATTACTATTTATACTTATGGTTTTGACGACAATGTAGTTGAAATGGCAGAGTCAATTATTTTTAATTTTACCGATGTGCAATTAGGAGATACAGGTGCTTTTGGCGCATTAGAACAAGAGACAGCTACACTTAATTTAATTAGTGAAGATTTAGCTGAAATTAATAATACTACAGTTGAATCAAACGAATTAACAGAAGGAGATGTTACAACAATGCAGGTTACAATTAATTCTCCAACATCTGAAGATATTTATGTTCCGATAGCATTTTCTGGAACAGCTGAAATTAATTCAGATTTTATTGTTAATACCGGATTTGAAGGAGAAGAAACCTTAATTGGTCAACTATCATCAAACGAGATTTCTAGATACGGAATCTTAGCAGACGGTAGACATGTTATTCTAAATTCATCTCAACTTACGATTATTGCACCTGATGCAAGTTATCAAAACACGGCATCACTAGATACTAATTATTGGTATATGGATATTGAAGACAATACAATTTATTTAGCCAATAATGATAGAATCGCTATCGTTGACTTAACAGATATTTCAGCTAATCAAGTTGAAGTAGAAGAAATTGTTTCACTTAGTAGTTTAAATATTAGTATGAACGGTTATAACTTTACTGTAGAAAACGGTAGAGTTGTCTTTGGGGTTTCGGCTTCAGGCTCTGGAACAAGACAAGTATGGTCATTAGAAAACCTAGATTCAGAACCTGAACTTCTCGGCTCTAATCTTGATTGTTGTTATAAACCACAGCTTTACAATGGAGATATTTACAGATTAGAAACATGGGGTTATCAAACACCACTAGTTGATGGAGTTGAAGGCGAGACTATCAATTACTCCGGTCACACAAATGGTATAGACAGAGGTAGACAAATAATTGTTAGAAATGGAATTATGTATGGTTTTGCATACTCTCAAAATTCTGGAGATTTAGTTCAAATTGATCTTGAAGCAGGTAATGGAATAACATCTAAAGTTCAAAACGTTGATATTGGCGAATCCATAAATAACACTAGATTTTTTAGTTTTGACCCTGAAGGCAATGTCGTGTTAGTTAATGAGGTATTAGAAGACGATCAACTTGTTAGTCAATTAAATTCGTATTCACTTTCTGCAGAAATTAAAATTCCTGCAGGCGAAACCGAAGGATCAATTGAAGTTATTACCATTGATGATGATTCATTTGAAGATACTGAGCAGATTAATGTAACAATCCAAACCCCTTCAAATGCTCTTATTAATGAAAATTATGAATTTGAAATCCAAATTTTTGATAACGACGAGGCTCCTTCTATTTCATTTGAGCTATCTTCTGAAACAATTGTTGAGGATTCTGACACAGATGTTACATTAACCGCAACCCTTTCAGAAGTTACATCTTTTGAAACGACTATTCCTTTTACATTGGACGGGACAGCTGATTACTTTGAGGGTGATTCAGACTCTTCAGAGTATTCAATTAGTGCTAATAGTATTGTAATCCCTCCAAATACAGAATCGGCTAATATTTCTATCTCTACTGATGGTTTTGACGATCAGTCAGTTGAAATATTAGAAACCATAATCTTTAACTTTGGAGAAATCCAGGTTGGATCAGCAGCTACTGTAGTGGCAGACCCTACTTCAATTACTTTAAATATTGAAAGTGACGACGATCCAATTATCACATCATTGAGTGTAGATCCAGTTGAGTTTGCTGAGCATGAGTTCACGACTATAACTGCTGAAATTTCTGAACCAAGCTCCAGAGACCTTACAATATCTGTTGGACTTGCTGGTACAGCTGAATTAGATTTAGATTACACTGCTGTTCAGGACGCATTGGGCGAGGAAAGTAGGTTTACAGATTTATCAAGTGATATCAGAGGGATTGACTTCCTTGATGATGGCAGAATGATAATGTTAAAAGATTATTATAATTTACATATCTATGAAACAGACGGCACAATCACCAATATTCCTTTACAATATGATGCTACAAGATTTGTTGTTAGCGGTAATGATATTATTTTAAGGAATTGGCCACAAATTTTTAAATATAATATATTAACTGAGGAAACAACTTTGCTAACTACTCAGTTTACAAATTCCGATATTCAGCATAGAGAGCACTTTGATTATGTTAATGGTAAACTATTTTATGCTACATACGATTATAATCAAAACTTGTTTAGCGTTTATTCAGCGGAGGACAACGAAGAGGCTACACTTTTGTGCAGTACTTATAATGGTAGTTATGACAACATGATAGTTGATGAAAATGAAACCGTTAGATTTTATAATGGAAACAATATCTATGAAATTGTTTCAGAGACAGAAATCAGTAATGTTGCTGATATCGCAAATTTAAACGGAGGTACGTCTAAAGTAAAAAAGTATAATAATAAAACATATGTACTTTCATATACTTGGGGTGGAGCACCTCAGGTTTATTTAATTAACGAACCTACTGATGATGAAGGACCGTTAAGTAACTATTTTACAGCAGAACAGGTTCCATATCAAATTGAAGGAAACGCAAACACTCAAACAATTAACGATTTTGCGTTTAACGGAGGAGATATTTACCTGTATATTCAGGACAATGGGACTTCAACATATTATATTAATCAATATAATTTAGCTCCAAGAATAAAGATCCCTGCTGGGGAGTCTGAAGGAACACTTGTTTTAAATGGTATAGAGGATGATTTAAATGCTCCTGGAGAAGAAACTGACGAGACAATTGATATTACATTTGGTTCAATTGAAAATGGATCATTAGACGAATCACTTACAGGAACTGAACTACAGGCAACAATTTTAAATAATGAGATTTCATTTACACTTGTAGGTACTTCTGAAGCAGATGTTATTGCTGACGAAGAAAATTCATTCTTAGGCATTCCTTCATTGAGTAACAGCTCAATTGATTGGGGAGACTTTGATAGAGATGGAGACCAAGATTTTGCTGTTATGGGGTATAGCGCCCTTTTTGGATCAGTGACTAGGGTTTACAGAAATGAAAACGGTGTATTTGTAAATCATAACGCTGGTCTTGATGGCAGGGTTTTAGGTCAAGTGAAATGGATTGATTATAACAAAGATGGGTATATTGATTTAATTGTTTCAGGACTCGATGTCAATGAACAACCTTCAACAACAATATATAAAAATATTGATGGTCAAATATTTACCCCAAGTATTGAATTAACTCTTCCAAATTTATTTGAGACTTCAATGGATTCGGGCGATTTAGATAATGACGGTGATATTGATTTCGTAATTAATGGAAGAAATATTGATAATCAATGGAAGAAATATATTTTCTTGAGAGAAGGAGACTTTTTAGTACAAGCAGAAAACTCTAATGTAGATTCATTTAGTGAAAATGGGTTTGATGGAATTATTAAAATAGTTGATATACATACTGATGGTGATCAAGATATTATAGGAGTTGGTGATGGCCCGCTTTTCAAAGTCAACACATTGATTAAAGACAATAATGATTTTTATAATTATTCATGGAATCACCTTAATAATCCTGCGTTAGAGGTGTTTGATCAGACCATATATTACATGGGTGAAAGAGATAATAATTATCAAATATGGACCTCTGACATTAATTCTGGTTATTCTTCTCAGAACTTAGTTGAAAATGTTGAAGGTTTAGAGTTTGGTGATATTGCGATTGGAGATTATGATAATGACGGAAGTCCAGATTTATTAGTTAATGGAGAAAGTGATACTGCAGATGCAGAAACACATCTTTATAATATTTCTGGGGATGGTAGGTATGTTGAAAATACTGAAATTACTTTCCCAGGATTTAGAAACTCTACAGCTAAATGGGTAGATTATGATAATGATGGCGATTTAGATTTATTTCTGTCAGGAACAACTGCAAATGGTGAAGCAACTCAGCTTTACAGAAATAACTTGATAAATAAAGTAAACACCCCAGCTGATCCAATCTCCAATCTTCAATTTGAAGATTTAGGAAACGGAAGGGTTAATTTATCATGGGATACCCCTGAAGATGATTTTTCTAATAACTTATCTTATGTAGTGAGACTTGGAACAACTCCTGGTGGATCAGAGCTATCTAATACTCTAAGTAATTTAGAATCAGGCGCGAGACTAATAACAGACTCTCCAGACATTTACACTAATAATTATGAAGTTCTATTAAGTCCAGGGAATTATTACTGGTCTGTTCAATCAGTTGATCAAGGGCTTAAGGGTAGTGAATTCTCTGAAGAACAAACATTCCAATTAACTTATGAATGGAAGCTGTTAAATCAGGGAGGAATTATTGACAGAACAATAGCAGCATTAGACAATCCTATTGTTAAATTAACTGACATTGATGCTGATAATGATATGGATTTAGTTTACGGCTCTTCTTCAGGAAGTATTATGAGCATATATAGATTAGGCGAAAAGCGTTTTGACTACTTTGATCAATTAAACAATTCATATAATGTTGAGGATGTAAAATTCATTGATCTTAACGGAGATTTTGTTCAAGATATTATTGTTAGTGGATTCTTCGGTCAAGGTGAAACAGGATTTAGAGTATACACATCGACAAGTTCTGGTTCATTTAATGAAACTTTTTCAGCTGAAGGACTGGCATTTGCAAAAATTAAATTCACTGATATTAATAATGATGGAATTCAGGAGATTGCTCATATTGGACAAACCGCAGACTCTGGTTTATCCTCTTTAAAAGTGAATATTTATGAACAAAACGGGAATTCTCTTATTGGACCTTTAGATATTTCTGATCAGTTTAGCAATTTAAAAAATGGCGCATTTGATTTTGGTAATGTCGATCAAGATAACGACATTGATTTTGCTATAACAGGTTCTGGACCTCAAGGTATCCAAAATAAAGTTTATCTCAACGAAACTATATTTACAGAAACTGTAGCTCCAATATTTACAGAGTCAAATATTGAATTACCACCTTCATTTGAGCCGTCTGGCCAATCTACACTTGATTTTATTGATTTTGATAATGACGGTGATTTAGATATTGCCATTACAGGTACTGGTTTTGATGGAGCAATGTTCAAGATTCTTGTAAATAACGGACTAACTGGTGAAGCATTAGAGTTTACGGAGCTGCCAAATAATGGACTAAGCCCAATAAGAAATGCGAAGATAGAGTTCGGTGATTTCAATGGAGATGGTTATTCAGATATTCTTTATTCTGGATCAGTTTCTGGAGAGGGTGAAGTTTCTAAACTTTCAGAATATAACCCTGACACACAATCCTATGTAGATAGTGATTTTGACCTTGAAGGGATCATTAACGCATCAGTTGCATTTGGTGATATGGATGGAGATAATGATCTAGATTTTGCTATTTCAGGGGAATCTTCAATAGATAATAGTGTCAATATATTAAAGACTTATTTAAACGTTAGAAATGAGTCTGCAGATGTTATATCTAACTCTGGTAGTTCAGACTTTGGTCCTGGAACTAACTTAGCAAAGAATGCGACGGAGTTTATTGTTAACGAAAAACCATCAACACCTGAAGGGTTATATACTAATCAGCTTGGCTTTGATTCAGAGACTAATACTTATGAGATAGAATTTGGATGGGAATCATCACAAGATGACCACACACCATCTGAGGGTCTTACATATGCATTAAAAGTAGGCACTACTAGCTCAGGATCTCAGATAATGAAGGTTAATGCTATGCCAAACGGATATAGACAAACGGCTGGAAAAGGAAATGTTGAACATAGAATCAAATGGTCGTTAAACCTTCCTCAAGACACTTACTATTGGTCTGTACAAGCAATTGACGCTTCTTATGCAGGATCCGCATTTTCTGAAACAGAAGAATTCTCAACTTTTGAAGCTCCTATATTAGAGGCTGAATACAACTTAGATTTGAACGATGTCACAATAGAAATTGAAACAGAAAACTTTGAACTAGGTGACTCCGATGACGGAGATGGTTACTGGAGTTATTCTGTGGATGGCGCTGACTCTATTTTTGTTAGTGGAGGTGACACCGAACTAGTATTACCAAATCTTCCAAACGGAGAATACACAGTACTAATTTCTCTAGTAGACAACAATGGAGCTGCTTTAATTCCACCAACAGAGCAAACAATTAACTTCACAGTTCTTGTAACTCCGGCATTAAACGCCTCTGTTGATACTGTAGAGAATATTGCTACTGTTGATGTTGATGTTGAAGAATTCGAAATTGGAACCACAGAAACCTCTGATGGATACTGGACTTATTCTTTAAACGGAGCAGATGCAGTATCGGTTTATACGACAGACGACTTAGTGTTAACGAATCTTCCAAATGGAAATCACACGATACTAATTTCTCTGGTGGATAATAACGGAGCTGCTTTAGAGCCAGCAATTGAGCAAACGATCGAATTTACAACTTATATATCTCCAACATTAGAGGCAACAGTTAGTACTTTCGAAAATCAAGCTACTGTTTCTGTAACAACAGAAAACTTTAATGTAGGTGATGGAACAACTGGTGACGGTTATTGGACTTACTCTTTAAATGGAGCAGATGCAGTATCGGTTTATACGACAGACGACTTAGTGTTAACGAATCTTCCAAATGGAAATCACACAATACTGATTTCTCTAGTAGATAACACTGGCGCACCTTTAGATCCAGCTATAGAAACAACACTGACGTTCTCCACATATGTTACCCCAACAATAACTGCTTCGGTAGTAGTTGATGGTGCGGATGCTACCTTTACTGTAGAAACAACAAACAATGACGATGGAGATTGGAGTTATTCTCTTAATGGAGGTGATACTGTAATAGTTTATGCTACGGAATTAGAATTAACGGATCTTCCAAACGGAGATCACACAATACTGATTTCTCTGGTAGATAACACTGGCGCACCTTTAGATCCAGCTATAGAAACAACACTGACATTCTCTACATTTAACGGATTGGCTGAGTGTGGTGAAGTGGTTGTTTACTCTCAGGTATCTAACGGAGATTATAATGTGTCCCTATCATCTGGTGATGATTTAATGGCTTCAGTTACAATTAATGCGGATATGGAAAGCACATATGACTTCTTATACGTTAGAGATGGTGCTGGAAATTTATTAAATCCAGATCAAACGACAGGAGCGCTAACCAACCTAACATATTACTCTAGTGATGGTGTTATTTCTGTTCAGGTAGTCAATGATGTGTCTATTGAAAATGGAGATGTTACATTAGCATTTGAGTGTGTATCTTTATCTATTTCGGAAAATGATCCTTTATACATGAGAATATACCCTAACCCAACTAATGGAGATTTTGTAACGATACAAACTCCACTAAATGGAGTTAAGCATGTTGAGGTCTTTGATATCACTGGAAAGCGATTAATTAGCAAATCATTAAGTGCTAACACTTTAGATGTTAGCTCAATGAGCTCAGGAGTTTACCTTGTAAATATAACTGTAAACGGATATAAGAAAACAGTGAAATTAATCGTTAGATAATTTAACTTTAACCAATAATAAAAGCCGCTTTATTAATTTAGAGTGGCTTTTTAATTTTACTACATGGCGCTAAAAAAATCACAAAACAGCGACACACATTCACCTGTATTCAGCTATTTCTTATATTAGTACCCAATAAAATTAAATTAAGATGAAAAAAATAATACTTTTAGCCTTATTATTTCCACTTTTTGCTTTTTCTCAGACGAATGCTCTAAAGAAAGAAAAAGTAATGAAAAAAGCTTTTTATGAAAAACAGATAATAAAGAATTGGGAAGAGTATAGCAAAGCTTTTGAGTATGCGGATTATCAAAAAATAGCCTCACACTTTACATACCCTTTAACATTTTCCCTACTGGATAACCCTCAAATAATTTCAAATAAAAAGGATTTAATTGCTTTTTATAAACAAATGAGAACCAATATTCAAGATGGATATAAATATAGTTTGCTTGATAAATCGAGAATAGTCTGGCTGTCAAAAGATGTTTACATGGTTGACGCAACTTATTCGAGATATAATGACGAGTACAAAAGAATTTTTCAAGGTAGGGGAGTTTATATGTATAAAAAGATAGACAACAAGTGGAAGATGTTTTCAGTTTCTTCTTTACCAATAGCAAAAAAAAAGGTTAAAAAACCTAAACAATAAGTTTCTTTTTGTTTGTCTAAGTAATGTCTCTAGAAGGCATATAATAGGTAAGAATTGAAGCCAACAAAGCAGGGATTGAAAAAATCAAAAAATTAGCGGATAGACTTAACCCCATCGCTATAAACACCCCCCCAACTATTGGAGCTAATATCCCACCTATTCGGCCTGCACCAATAGCCCAACCCACGCCTGAAGTTTTGAACTCAGTAGGGTATAATCTTGCAGCCACGGCATATAGCCCAACAAAACCACCTTGCAAACTAAAGCCTAGTAAAAAATATACGATTAGCAAAAAATCTGTTCCTATAAAAAACCTAAACGAAGCCATTAGTACAAAAGTTAACAATAAAAATATTGATACAGTTTTTTTAAGACCAATCCTTGATGAGAAATACCCCTGTAAGACTATTCCAAAAAAAGCACCAATATTAAAAATAGTCCCTGCATAAATAGCTAATTCAATTGATAAACCTGCATCAGTCGCAAGCTTAGGAATCCAGCTAATTAAGAAATATAAACAACCAAATGCAAAAAAAAGCGCACCCCACAACTGTAATGTTGATGCTTTATACTTGGAAGAAAACAGCTGTGAAACTAGAGGTTTTTTTTCTAAGTTTAACTTAAGTTCAGGAAGATTCTCCAAAGGCCTAAGGTTCATTTTAACAAAGAGTTTATTTACTTTTTCTAAAGCACCGACAGGCTGTTTTTTTAAATAAAATTGAGCAGACTCAGACAAATAAAAATATGTTAATGGAATAGTAAAAAGAGTTGTTATTCCAGCGAGAATAAACATACTTTCCCAGCCATAAGAAGGTATTACAAGAGCAGCAACATAGCCTGAGATAACCGCCCCTACAGGGTAGCCTGAAAGAACAATGCTAACCCAAAAATCTTTAGAGTTGTTTAAGACATTTTCTGAAGTTAAAGCTGCTGTAGTTGCGAGCATACATCCAATTCCAAGACCACTAATTAATCTCATAATTACCAACTGTAAAATGTTTTCACTTAAGGATGTTAAAAGAACACTAAAACCCATTATAAACGCACTAGCTAAAATTAGTTTTTTACGCCCAAACTTGTCAGCATAGGGAGCTAAGAATACAGCCCCAATAGCCATTCCTATTAATCCAGCGCTAAAGACAATCCCAAGGGCTTTAGGCCCAAGACTAAAAGCTTGAGAAATTGCAGGAGCACTGTATGAAATAACTAGCACATCCATTCCGTCTAAAACATTCATTAAGAAACAAATTGCAATTGAAAAATACTGAACTTTAGAAATTTTAATCTGATCAACGTTTTGATTGAAATGCTGCAACATAATAGTAGATAAAACTTTATCAATTAATTTGAGGCAAATATAAAAGAAACAATAGACTGTTTAGACAAACGCTATTAATAAATAAACAATTAGTTAAGTATTTTCTAGGTGGTAACAATTAACGAATTACCTTCGATTAAAGAGTTGTAACAATTTAGTGATCCAGCAGATCCAGAGCAATCGTTTGAAGAGTAAGAGTTGCCGTGGTCATTACATCTAAAATTTTCTCCATCTAGTTCCCATAAATTCCTTGTACCGTTATGAGGACAAGAATTACTGTAAGCATTTATTGTGTCGTTTGAAACTCTTAAAAAGAGCATTTGTAAACCTAAAGAATGTCCATTAATCCAACCTCCAACTGAATCTAAAGAGCTAAAGTTTGAATTACTTAAGTCAATGGTGTAAACATTTCCGTCTTGAACAAAACCAATTTCGTCGTTATTACCTCCGCTATCAGGGCCTTCAGTTTGAGCTTCGTCAGTGGAACACGCTTCCAAAAAAGAAAGCCCAAA
>ENA-OQVM01004857-OQVM01004857.1-marine-metagenome-genome-assembly--contig:-NODE-4857-length-13319-cov-5.689095_pt1 | contig 13319 bp, 13 predicted proteins | sample MGYA00237776_ERZ505498 | MGnify/ENA primary metagenome ERZ505498 (study PRJEB26159, sample SAMN06265151) | marine metagenome | isolation source: Helgoland LTER site | place: Germany:Helgoland, sampling... | reverse complement strand
CGATCTCCCCAAAACCCCAAAACCCCGATCAAATGAATAAATTGCGTTAAATTAATATTAATCAAATTAAATTTATAAAAAGATGAAATCACTTTCAACAATCAATCGCCGTTTTTTTATCAAAGGGACTGGTGTTGCTGCTCTAGTCGGAACTGCAACCCTTACTGGCTGCGCTGAACAAGTAGGTTCAGAATCTCAACAAACAGATAATAAAAGAATAACTCCATATGAAAAAGTCAACTTTGATGCTGGCTATAACCGTGTCGGTACAAATAGCGTTAAATTTGACATGATCAAAATGTTTAATCCAGATAACCAGCTTGATGTGGGGATGGGCATTGCTGATATGGACTTTCGCACATTACCACAAGTTACTTCAGCACTTAAAAAACGTCTTGAAACAGAAAATTGGGGTTATGAATTGCCCCCCCTAGATTACTCTAAAAATATTGTTGCCTGGAATAAAAGAAGATATAATGCAGATGTACCTCAAGGAAATATCTTGAATTCCGTAGGCGTGTTAGACGGAGTTCTTTCTACATTAAAAGCTTTTGGTAAAGATGGTGATCGCGTACTTCTTCTTACTCCAAACTATTCGAGTTTTTTTGCTACTATTCATCAAGCCAATATGTATGAAGCAGAGAGTGAAATGATCAGAAATGATGATGGTCGCTATGTAGTGGACTGGGATGATTTTGAGGCACAAATTTCTACAGGCATTAAATTATATATCCTCTGCAATCCACAAAACCCTACTGGAAATTGTTGGACGGCTGATGAATTGCGCAGAATGGGGGATATTTGTAACGCCCATGACTGTCTTGTGATTGCTGATGAAATCCACTGTGACTTTGTCACGAATGGCAATAAATATGTGGCGTACGCATCCCTCGGTGACAAATATGCTCAAAACAGCATTTCATATAAATCAACTAGCAAATCATTTAATTTAGCCTCACATCGCACTGGATATATGTTTTCTCATAATCGCTCATATATCGACAAGGTACTAAGAGGCGGGCATCAACGTCTACTCCTTAACATAATGGGCATGATTGCATCAAACGAGGCCTTAAAACACGGAGATGTTTATATTGATGAACAAAACCTGTATCTTACTGAAAATGCAAAATATGTTGAAAAATTTTGTGCAGACCGTATTCCAATTATTAAATATCAAGTTCAAGAGGGTACTTATCTTGCCTGGCTTGACTGTAGGGAACTTTCTGAAAAGTTAGATGTCGAAACAAAGGCTTCTGAACTTAACATTTACAATAAAGCTAATAACGTGACAGCCACTGACTTTTTTGGCGTTACTAGCATTAAAACTTATACTGGTGGATCTTATCTTAAAAAATGGATGTTGGATAACGCGAGGATCGACATAAATCCAGGTGAAAATTACGGCAAGGGTGGAGACGGGTTTATGCGAATGAATCTAGCTACTAATAGAGCAACATTATTAAAGGCAATGGAGAATGTTGAAATTGCAATAAATAATATTTAAAAAATTTACTCATAAATAAGAGACTTTGCTTTTCTGCGGGATCTTTATTAATCACATCATTGACAGATTGTATTCACTGATGCAATCTTACTTAGCTCAAAAAATAATAGGAATTTAATATGTCAAAAGGTATACAAAGTTTAACACACCACCCTATGTGTTTATTAATTGGACAGAGGCATTCGGGTAAGAATATTCTTATGAATGAGTTAATTTATGAACTTGACCGCAAATTTAAATATGACCATATATTTTTATTTAGTGCTACCGGTGCTATGAACTATAAAGAAACTTGGTCTTTTATGCGAGAAGCAACCATATATGACAAATTAGACAAATTAAAAGAAATAATTAAAATTCGCAAAGAGAGTATGTCAAAGTCGCCAGTTCTTCTTATTTTTGACGATATAGCAGGTATGACTTCTATGGGAGCAAATGGAAAACGTAAGAATGTAAAATATAATGAGGAGTTAGACTTCTTATCTACGACTGCCAGACATTTTTCATTTACGTGTATTGTGTCAATCCAAAACAGAGTTTTGTGTTCACGCACTTTGAGGACCAATTGTAGTCTTTCATTTCTATTCCCAGCGAAGTCTAACGATGATTGTAAGACAATCCGGAATGAATACCTCGGTCTGTGTAAGTCTAATGCCGAAGCACAAGCAATATATGACAGCGTTTATTCTAAACCATTTAACACATTAGTGGTAGAAGGGTATAAGTCGGGGGTTATAACAATTCAAGACTATGTTAGTCAATATGTAGCACCTTTTCCTATTCGTAAATGGAAAGCAAAAAGTTTAAAAAAAATAAAATCGGCACAGAATAAAAAAAGAAAGGACGACCTTAAAATAGAAGAAGAAGAACGGAAAAAAAATACTCTAGGACTTTCTTTTCGTATCTCTATATATAGCGATGAATTATTACGCAAAGAGCAAGCGAACCCGGAAAATGAAAAGGCAATCAATATATACGGAGAATGATATTTATAAACCAATGTATGACGAATGGGAAAAATTAGCACCTTCGTCTATTAAAAAGTCGGCACAAAAAAAACTACCAAATACTTTTGTCCCATATAATGTTTCAGTTAAACATAGTGGAGCATTCAATGACTTTAATAAGAATTTTAGAGAGAAAAGAGGACGTAACCATAATAACAAACATAGACTATTAAACTATATGGGTGGTAATAACGCTAAAGGAAAATATAAACACAACACCGAAGACTACTTCTCCAAAGACGAAACTATTAAATGTAAATACAAAATTAGAAAACCAAGACGAATGGAACTTAACAGAGACGAAGTTGCCAAACAAGAACAACGCACAACAGAAGGAGCAGAAATATGCGGTAAACAAACAGCACTCAATATTCGCAAAGCAAAAGCACAAGTTAAACTTATTGAGAAAACCAAACGCAATCGTGGTGGTTGGAACGCCGGTAAAGACTCGGGTGCTTTCCAAGGTGGTTTTGACTATACTGGTTATAACAACACACAAATAAAAAAAGACAATCAGTTTAAAAAATTAAACGCACAACAAAACGAGTTTAGAAGCGTGGTTGAGGGCGAGGTTATGAATAGCGGTGGCAATAAGAATTTAGTTCTTCAATTAGGCGGTTGAATAATAGTCTTTAATAGTTTTTTTGTTATAGACTAATTTAGCGTGACCTTTAAGGTGGGGAATAAATATATATTTGTGAATATATTGAAGAATAAATAGTTCTTTGTCACCAGCAATTTTTTTAGAAGGGTTGAAACGACACTTTGTGCCGCCATAAATTAATTTAGTGAGTTCTGTGTCAAGACGAGTTGGAAGTGAATAACTAAGTGGAGGAAGTTTGCCTCCTCGTCTTTTATAAAGAGGTTTAGTTGTTGTTCTCCTAACACCGAACTCTAGAACAATTGAAGGTTTTAGTTTTAGGCAGCACTTTGCTGCCTTGTTAAGTTTTTTGTGTTGGTCGGGGAATAATATTTTAAACTCTTCATAAGACGTTAGAATTTTAAATATTCTGCCCTCCTCTTTTAACGCCCAATAGTTCATCGTTTTTTTGTTGCCGAGTTTAGACTTTAGAAAATATTTAATGCCGTCCTCAAGCGTGTTAAAAGGACACCTATAAAATTTAAGCAATTTAACAATTTGAACTATTTGGTCACGGAATAGTCCGGGGAGTTTTTGAAGAACAATAATAACTCTATAATAATAGTTCTCGTCAAAGTTGTCGTTCATTTGTTGGTGGGAAAGCAGGTCGTCGGTGAGAGCAAAAATTTTTTTAAGTGCGGTCGCCATAATTAAAAAGGTTAAAGGTTTGGTTGTTGGGACTAGGACTGGGGGTTTTTTAAATTTCAATTTTTTGGGAACTAATGCGTTCTCCTCTATAAAGGCAAAAAAAAAGGATTTTAATTAGTCTAGTCTTTTATGGGTTATTTGGGTTAATATTTATTCGTCTTTATAGTCCTCGTCAATCCACCCTTCACTTAGACCAAGACTAATAACTCTGTTATATGTGTCGTCATTTTTATTAAGTTGCTCTGCCATATTAGCACTCTCAAAAATATTGCCGTTATAATAAGGTTCATTTTTTAAGTCGTTAATAACAGACCAAAAAATGTCACGTCGCTCTAGGTTGAGAAAGGCAAGACGCACAGAGTTCATAATTTGCTGTCCTTCGCTGTTGGTTGCCATAATTAAATAAAGTGGGGTTGGTGGTTAATAACTCTAGGGGCAATTTTTTAAAGTTCAATTTTTTTTTTTCTAATGCGGTCTATATATAAAGATGGTTAAAATGGTTATAAAGCAGTCTACCAACGCAAAAAAAAAACTAATGGCAATATTCTATGAAAAGGGTAAAGATGGTAAATTAAAAAAAAAGAAGACGACCCATTTCGGTCAACGGGATGCTCCTGACTTCACTATAACTGGCGACAAAGAACAGAGAAAAAGGTATAGAAGTCGCCACACAAATTCAAGGGAAAACCATTCAGCATATATGACGGCAGGGGCATTAAGTTACCACATATTATGGGGTGCTTCTAAATCTCGGTCAGCAAATATTAGTGCTTACAAAAGACGTTTTGGTTTAACTTAAAATGTTATGTAATTATATAATGAATATAACTAATTCAACAAGCGACTTTATTTTTAACAGCAATTTAGACCCTAAATGTTTTGGTGGGTATTACACTATTATTTTAGCAGTGTTGCTATTTATTAGCGAAGCAATGCCCTTTATTACCTCCAATAAAGCAAAACCATATATAGAGCAAGAAGAGCAAGCAGAGCAGACCCAACAAACTAACATAATGTCTAGTTCAAATGGACTGGCACATATTTTAATGGCAGTTTACAAAAAGACAAAAAAATAATTTTTTTTTAACTTTTTTTATATATAGCAATATTATATAAAAGATGAGCGACAAGATTCACAGAAGCAATAACAGAGGTCTTATTTACAACGGGTTTTTATTACCATCATTTACCATTAAATTTCAAAAAGGTGACGGCAACAAGGTAGGCGATTTTATTATTACCAAACCTTCATTAGGAAGTGCTTTAACAGGAATTGACACAAGACTTATTAAGCGATTGTATAACCAAACTCCTTATATTAGCAACCAAGCAGAATTAGACGTCGCTATAATAGCATCATTAAAAAAAAGGATTTCAAGTCAAGTTAAAGACGCAGATTTAGCAGAACAAATATTAGCAGAAATGATGAAAGAATATAAAAAAGACAGAGATGACCAAGAAGAATTATTAAAATACAGCAAAGCAAACCCATTAAATAGTTCTGCTGCTAATAAAGTTATGTCGTATAATAGTGAAGTCAAATCGGCAGTTCAAGCAAGAGGACAAAAAATGGAAGCATTACAAAAAGTTCAAGGAGAAGCAAAAGAAGCATTAGAAACACAACAAACAAAGGCAAGAGCAAAACTACGTGGTGAAGCAAAAAAACAAAAAGACTTAGCAGAAGCAGCACAAAGGCAAAGACTAATTGACGCAATTGAGCAAGCAAAATTATCAGCAAACGACCCAAAAAGTTTTTTAGCAGGTTATGACGCTACAATTATAGGCGAGGTTGCTAAAAAATATATACAACAAGGTAAAACAGCAAAAGAATTTAACGACAATATAGCAGAGGATGTAAGAAAAACACAAGGCGAAATAGATTTGAAAGGGGCAAGAGCGTCAAGACTACAAGCACAAAGAACACAACAACCTATTCCAGCAGCAGCACCAGCAGCAGCGGGAAGTGATGGCGAATATGAAGCACCGGATAGTCAAGTTGCGTCAGCACCAGTAGCACCAGCACCATCAAATTTAAACCCAGGTGCTGGAAGTCAAGCACCAATATTTCCAGGAACAGGTGTTAAATTAGGAACAGCATATGCCGGTGGCGTTGTTGGTTCTGCTATGGGTAGAGCATTCCGTAGAAGACAAGCGAATCAGCAAGCAGCAGCAGCACAAGGAGCAGTAGATGATGCGGCAGCAGAGCAAGTAAGACAAGCGGGAATGAGAAATGTTGCTGAAACTATACAACCACCACCACAAGACGTTTCTATAGCACAAAATACTTTTGAAGGCGTAGACCAAGAACAAAGAACACAGCAAATTGGGTTACAAATAACAGAGCAAGAAAAAGCAGATGAAACAACTAAAACAGACGATAATTTAGATGTGTCAAAATATGGGTATGACAAACAAATTTCTATATTCGCAATTCAAGAAAATAGGGATTTTACATACACCAAAGAACAAATTAAAGCATCTACACCTAACCTACAAGAAGGTTTAATGGAAGCGTTAAAAATGTGGGGATACACTATTGAAATTAGTAAACCAAAAACAAACGATTATGACGAAGCGTGTGAAATTAGAACATTCATATTTTTAGCAAAAGAAAAGTATTCATTAGAACGACAATGGAAGAAAGCATTAGTTCAATTACCATCGGCACTCCAAGACATAGGAATGACTGGTGCTTCAACAGCGGCAGCAGCGGGAGGCACAAATACACAAATGGGAATACTTACACAATTTGCCAACCCACAAGTTATTTCCAATATTGTTCAACAAGCAGCACAAGGAGCAGCAGCAGGTAGAGCACAAGCAAGAGCAGCAAGACGAGGACCAGGAGCACCACCACCAGCACCACCAATGGCATCAGCAGCAACAAGTATGGGAGGATTTCCACCAAGACCACCTCAACCACCGCCAACAACAACGACAACAGAAGCACCAGCACAACCATCAGCAACAGATGATGATGGTGACGAGGACTTTGGTTCTGCTGAAAGTTCAAGTGGTTCAAGCAGCGACGACCAATTTAGAAGACGCTTAACTGGGTTTGGAAGAAATGTGAGTTATTCAAGCAGACCCGATGGAAAAATATATAGAGCAGGTGAACGACAAGCAGAAGCATTACAAAATGTTATGGGTGTTTCAAGAACTGAACGAGTTCAAGGAGGAGGACAAGGCGTTCAAAGAGTTAGAGTAGCAAGAGCAAGTCAACCAAGACCTCAACGCAAAGGTAGACGAATTGACACAAGACCCAAAATGAACCTTCAAAAAACTCAATTCAAATTACGAGCAAGCAGAATAAATCCTAACCTATTATTTACCAATTTAACAAAACAAAACCCCAATCCAGTAGGAATGGACAGCATATTTAAACTTAGACGACGATAAAACCATAAATAGTTGGGGAAATTATTGGAGGTTTCAAAAGAGAAAAAATAAACATTTAGACCATTATGGTAATAACAATAACTAAATTATTTTAAATATTGTTATTGAAAAAGGGAAGTTGGGAAAAACGGGGTTTTAAAAAAAAAAGAGAGAGGTTATGAAAAATATAACACTCTCTATAAAAGTTTTAAAAGGGTCGTTTTCCCAACTTCCCCAACTATTAAAATATTTATGGGTTATTATTAATTTCTTTGTTATGTATATAATGGTTTTATTCGCAATAACAGCAAGATTTAATGAGAATAACAAATGTAGAGTAAAAATAACTGGTGGTATAAACATTCAAAAAATGTCAATGATAGGTTACGCTGTTGCTTTAGACGGAGTAGACAGACAAGTTCAAACTGGTATTACTAATGGTTTGGGTTTTCAAGGTCATATTATTCCTAACCAATTAGTTTGTAATTTAGACGTTGTTGGCACTTCGCAAATTCATATAGCAACTCCCGAGAAGACGGACTCTCAAGGCAATAAAATTGCTAATTCAAATCCTTATACAACTGGCATTCCTTTAGCATTAAGCGATTCGTTGAACACTATTCAAATGGGAATGGGTGGAATACAATTTGACATAGGCAAAACAATTCATAATGAAATAGTTGTAGAAGTTCTAAAATACGATGACACTGGTGGTTTAATTCCTATGCCAGTTGGAACACCTGTATTAGTAGACGCAAATGGTTTAGTAAGTGGGACAGCAACAAATAATATTTATGGTGAAGCAACTATTCAATCGCTTATATTATATTTCAATTACGATTTTAATTCTTACTTTTAAAATCTATACACTATATATATAAATGAGTAGACGAAGACGAGATTTAACAGACCCAAACTTAAGAGGACGAGATTTAGGATTTCTTCACGATGGCGGTGGAATAGAACCTGCGATAGGGGATGCTGGTGGTATGAGTTCTAATTTTGCGAAACCAAGACCAACAGAACCAATAGCAGAACCAAGCGTAGCAGAACCAACTGAATATACCATAGACACAGACGAGGAAGACGACGATGTTTATGTTCCAACCAATAGGGGAAGTGGTGACCCCGTATATGACAAACCTCCTATGAATCCTTTTGGTAATAACAATGGCGATTCTTTACCTACTCCTAGTGCTGGGACAACACAACCAACTGATACATTAGGAGAACACACAGATAACCAACATAATAGTGACCGCAACAATACAGAGGCACACACTGATGGAATGGATATGGGGCAGACTATACAGAATAATGACAACAATGGTAGCGGTTTAGGTGGTAGTGAAGACCGACCAACATATGAAGGGAAAGCAAATATGAAGGGTCAAATAATGGTAAAAGTTATAGACGCTTTGAGTGATGTAATTTCTCGTTATTTATTAAAAGGTGACAACAGACGGCAATTAAAAAATGTGAATTGGGATATAGGAAATGTAATACCTAGGGTTCTTGGTGGTGACGCAAAGACAGCGATGGATAGAATAGGTTTTGCGAATGCTTTTATGGTAAACCCTGAAGCAGCATTAACTGGTGCTGCTATGAGTTATATAAAAGGTGGTATAGACAAATTAGATGGAACGAATCCTTTTGAAGAAGAAAGCAATATGGTTGAAAGAGGTGGTCAAAAAATAAGGGATATAAAATTATTTAAGGGTATAAATAGTTATATAACAAAAAGTTTAGAAGGCGATAGTTTAGTAGAAAAGGCGAAGCATTATTTAATTGCGGAAGCAACTCAAAACACTCAAAAAGGTGGAAGACACAGAATGATATTAGACCAAAATATGAGTGAGGAAGTTCAGTTTATTAAGCATAAAGCAATGATGCCTTATATAGTGTTAACTTGTGTGTTCTATGTTGCTTACCATAAAAATAATTTAAGGGTTGAAGAATACCACGGAATGTTTAAAAATTATATTGTAAAGAAAGCATTAAAAACAATACTAAAAGATGTGTTAGGACTAGACAAAGATGTAGCAGCGTATGCTGTTGACATACTAGACTCTATTCCACAAGAATTAATTAACGCCTTTATTAGAAACATAGACGATAAGCAACCTGTATATGACGATGAACGAATAGTTATTGACAATTTTAGAGATAAAATAAGAAAGGAATTTAGAATGTATTTTAAAACTGGTTATTATGATTCGGTAAAGAAATTCCAAGGGCAAAATATAGATTTAGTTGGTTTAATGAATGGTTTGTCAACTTCCCGAGTGTTACATTTATTTGCGAGTCAAATAATAACTGGCGACAATGTTGTATGGGAAGCATTAAATAACCAAGGGTTGTTTTTAGGACTATTGGAGTTAACAGCAATTCATTCACGAGGGACACAAGAAGGTGGGGGTAGTTTAGACAACAATGCCGAGGAATTTTTAGAGCAAATGTATGCTATGGGAACTATTCGTTATATACCAGTAGGACAAATTCCAAATAAAACAGAGAATAAAATATTGAATGCGATGAAGCAGATGGAACAAAGCACCGATACAGATGGAACAAAAATATTTAGAGAAGGTAAAAATATAATTGTAGCGTTAAAGGGAAGTGATTTTTCAAAACGGAAAAAGGGTGACATTGTTCCTAGAGATTACGAAGCGAATTTAGAGAATGTTGCTGGTTCAACTGAGTTTTATAAAACGCCAAGATATATAGAGTCAAACAATAAAATAAAAGAAGCAATAATGGAAGCAAAAAAAATAGGTGGAAATGTTTCTGTTGTTGGTTATTCTTTAGGAGGAAGAATGGGTTTAACATTAGCGTCACATTACCATTCACTACCTTTTTATATTTATGAACCTGTAGTTCCAATTAATGCCGAGATGGACAAAACCTTTAGCAATTTGAAGGATGCGAATGTTAAAATATTTAGAGTAGATAATAGTTCTGTGTCGGCAAATTTAGAGCATTATAAAAAGAAACACAATTTAAAATATAAAACATTCCCACAGCGTAAATTTAGCAGTCATTCAATTCATAACTTCCTTTAATATATTTTAGAATAATTAGAATAGTTAGGGAAGTTGGGGAAAATGACCATTCTAAAAAAAAAGAGAGTAGAGTGTTAAATAATATAACCTTTGTGTAAAAGTCTTGAAGGGTCATTTGCCCAACTTCCCTTCTATTCTAACTCTTGTAAAAAAAAAGAATTCGTTTCAATTCAAATTATTATCTAACGCTATATTATAAATGGCAGAGATAGCAATTCTTAGTAATCAATCTTCATCTTTATATGCGTCTTCCACTTCTAGTGGGGGGGCAGACCAAAGTTCTTATATTTACGATATGAAACAATCCGGTGTAAATAAATTCACTGAAAAATTCATTCGCACACCAATTAACTCCCCCGCTTTTGGCGGTAATGCTCAAGTTGAAATCCCAGCATTTGGAATTCTAAAACAAATGGTTTTAAAAACAACCATTACTTACCAATTAGATGCGACCGGCACTCCTTTAGTTGCCAAAGCATTATTTGCTGAAATGATTGACCAAGTGTCACTCAAAAATTCGTCAAGAGAACTTCAAGTGCTTTACGGCGATTGTATTAAATACCTTGTCTACAACCTTGGAGCAAGTGAGTCCAAAAAATGGAAAATTGTAGGCAAAGACGATTTATTCCTTGCCGACTCTGCTGCTATGACTAATGCTGTTGCCACCGCTATTCGCCCACGCAACCGATATGGCGATGTTCAAGTTGTGTCGGGAACACACACTATTGATGTATATTGCGTCCTTCCCTTTAGTATGTTTGCTAAATTCGGTAGTGACCCTGAAACCCCACTTAAAAACTTGCTTAATACCCGCTTCTGTGAGCGACTTTCGCTAGATATTAAATTCAACCCTCGCATTAAAGCACTTGTTAACCAGTCGGCAAATGGGTCGGGTGCTGGCAAATTCGTCGTAGAACCAACCATTTCCAACGCAGAACTCATAACTCAGTTTGACATAATTCAAGATAAGTCACTTTCTGCCATTGAAGCAGCGAATTATTCTTTAAGTCAACCTCTCGCTTTAGTGCTAGGTAACTGGAACAAAACTCGTGCTACATTCACAGCGGCGTCCGGTGCTGGTGGTGTTCTTAACAAATTTGAAGTCCAACTTTTTAACACTGATTTATGTCACTCAATGCTCATCACCTGTAAAAAGGTTAACAGCGAATCGCAACTAAATAAATTAGCGGTAGGTATGAACATTAAATCTTGCGACGCAAATACTGCTAATGAAGCGTGTGATGCTTTTGCTCAATTCACCGAAGGTTATGGTGAAACTCTTATTGGTCATAAAGCAGGAGCAAGAGCAGCAGCACAAGGTGGAGCAGATGCTTCAATCCCCGCCGTTGCTCAACCTCTACCATACACTAACAAACATTGTATTCAATGGGATGAAAACAGAAACATTGCTGCTGTTCACAATTTCAATGCTGGAACACAAGCGGCAAAACTTGCTGCTGGTCAAGGTGTAAGTCGCCCTGGGGCAGACCACCAAACCATTACGTCTATTAAATTAACAAGTGCCGGTCGCGAACTCTACAAAGCGGATAACCACCTTGAAGCACTATACCTAGGCAATAGTGAAATGCGAGGTTCTTGCTGGTTTGACGACACTAACACACGAGTAGGAGAAGACGCTGACCTACAAGATATGAATGGTTGCTCTCAATACAATATGTATTTAATTAAATTCGGTGACGATGACAACCTTGATGCTATTCGGGGAATGTTAAGTCTTAAAAATTTAAATAGTGTCAAACTAGAACTTGAAGTGCCTAACTGCGTTGAAGGCGGAACTTATGAAGTTAATGTATACGTCCGCAAATACTCCGCCATCTCAATTGAGGCATCATCAGGACGCATCAGCACAGCAGTTTCAACTTAAAGACTATAATTATAACTATAAAATTCTAGTAGTTCATCGTCAACATCTCCATATTCTTCTGCCATTCTTTTAAATTGGTCTAATAACAATAATCGTTCAAGTTTAGGTCTTAAAAAGTGGTATTCTAAATCGTTCAGCACTTTCTTGAATCTCTCCTTATGTTCATATTCAAACCATTCTAAATCCAATTGAGAATAGTGGTTATAATGGTAAATTTCTTTTATTAAATCTGTATTCAATAATTTTATTAATGGATACATAATAAAATGTTGCGTTATATTATAATGCTAAATTATACGAAGTCAAAACCAAAACCAAAGCGACCAACCAAACCAAAAAAAAAAAAAGTTGTTATTAATAATAAGAAGAAGAAGAAGAAGAAGACGATGGGTTATTAGACTGCCTCCTTCTCTTCGCTGTCAACACGCAAAAGCATATTAGTCACAATATTAGACACGTCTTGAACTGAAATTTGTCGGGTGTTAGAAAGACGTTGATGTTGACTTTCTTCTTGGGTGTGAGCGTTAAAAAGACCGGTGTCCCTGTGAGACACGTGGTTAGAGTTAGTGTTAACAGACGCCATTTGTCTTCCCATAATTTGACCCACTTCTTCAGCAGTTAAATAGACGGCAGGGAGACACCTTGGGACGTGAATATTTAATAATCTTTTAACTAACCTTTTGCTATTTTTTGTGAAGACTTTGCCGCACTTAGGACAGCAACCAGTGTGCCTCCAAGCAGAAGTGCTTTTTTGAATTTTGTTGCCGCGACCCATATTAACTAGTTGTGTGCTTTTGAAGTTAATTAAAAGAATAAGTTGCTATTTTAATAACCACCACTAGGATTTTTTTTAACTTCAATTTTTTAAATTCTAATTCAAATTTTAGTTAATAGTTATAATAATTAAAATAGTTAGAATAGTTATAATAGTTAGGGAAGTTGGGGAAAATGGCAATTCTAAAAAAAAAGAGAGTAGAGTGTTAAATAATATAACCTCTGTGTTAAAGTCTTGAAGGGTCATTTGCCCAACTTCCCTAACTATTAACCAATTTTTTAATATAATTCAATTTTTTGGGAATTAATATGTGGTCAATATTGAGGGAAATTAATATAATTCTCTTTTCCTAGGGCAAGGGAAACTAATATAACCTTAAAAACCACCTAGAGAAATAAATTATAATTTATTTCTCTA
>ENA-OQVM01004849-OQVM01004849.1-marine-metagenome-genome-assembly--contig:-NODE-4849-length-13340-cov-4.428636_pt1 | contig 13340 bp, 10 predicted proteins | sample MGYA00237776_ERZ505498 | MGnify/ENA primary metagenome ERZ505498 (study PRJEB26159, sample SAMN06265151) | marine metagenome | isolation source: Helgoland LTER site | place: Germany:Helgoland, sampling... | reverse complement strand
TACGGCCAACTGCGACGCAGGCAAAAGAAGTAAAGGAAGTTGCCAATTGGCTGGAAGAGGCAAAGGGCGTCAAGATTGCCAAGATGCTGCCAGAACTGGCGACTGTTAGTTAATAACAAGGCGAATTCTGCATGGACGCGACCAAACAAAATGTCTCGATAGGCGTGTTCGCTCACAATGAGGCGGACAATATCGTTGCGACTCTGAATAGCCTGAGCCAGCAGGATATATTCTCACATAAGAGTTCCCCGGACCTAAACATAACAGTATCCATATTAGCGAATGGCTGTACCGACAATACAGTTGCCATCGCTAATAACTACCTAAAAGAAGTTTCAATACTCAATGCTCAGGTCATAGTGATTGATAAGCCAGGAAAGAGTAATGCGTGGAATGAGTTTATTCATAGTGCTGAGTCAAAATTAACCGACTATTTTGTCTGTATGGATTCAGATATTACATTTGGCAGCCAAAGCGTTATATCGACATTAATTACGCGCCTTAGCCACTCAGATGAAGCCTATCTAGCGGTTGATGTGGCGCAAAAAGATACCCTACTTAAACCGCAAAAAACGCTATTCGAAACGTTCTCATTGTTCTTTTCACGCATGATGAAGCAGGGAAGCACTGCAGTAGCAGGGTCATTATATTGCGCTAAGGCACGACAGCTGCGCAAAATCTATATGCCAGATGGACTGCCTGTGGAGGATGGGTTTCTGCGAGCCATGTTAGTAACGGACCTGTTCACCAAAAGTGATAATAAGCGACGCATTCTAGTAGTTGAGGAAGTCTGCCATTATTTTACACCTGATGGATCTATGAGGTCCCTCTTTCGTCATGAAGAGCGCCTGCTAATCGGAACCTTCATCAATTCCGTTATCTATGGATATCTGTGGCAGCAGGTGATCGATACGCAATTAGATGCCGGATGTATAGTGGCCAAAAATAATAGTGAACAACCTAATTGGGTTGAGGGGTTAATCGATGCCTATCGAGACACTCACAATCCCCTGATTCCACGGCATTTTTATCATAAATATTGGAGTCGCTGGGCCTCTCTTAAATGGACGTCTATGATAATAACTTTCCCTGTCATTGTCGTGACGAGTACGGTCAAATATGTTTTGCTAAAGAAGGTCGAACGTCGATTGCATCATGAGTCGGGGCTTGGTTATTGGTAATGTTTACTATTAGCCCGATTATTAACATGAGGCACAAATATGGCTAATATAGTTGCTTACCTTGCACTTAGCTTGTGGCCATTGGTTGCCATTTGGCTGTATAAAAGAAAAGAAGTTATTCCAGCCACATTTTGGACAATCGTAGGTGGCCATCTATTTCTGCCTATAGGTTTTGAATTCGACTTTCCTCTAATTCCTGTTTTTGATAAACGGACCGTTCCAACGATAATGGCCTATATAGGCTGTAAGTATATTTCGAAAACACCTATAACGCTTCTACCGCCCGCCGGTTTAGAGAGAAAGCTCATGCTTCTTCTGTTTCTTGGCGCGATAGGTACTGTCATGTCCAATCGCGATGCGATAGTGGAGGTAGATAGATATCTGCCAGGGCTCGGGTATCATGATATTTTCTCGGTAATCATGGCCCAGTTTATTTTACTGCTTCCGATCACGCTGGGACTCCAGATAATTAGAACGCCAGATGATCAGATTAAGCTATTTAAACTACTCGTCGCCGCGGGCTTAATATATTCCATTTTCATCATCTTTGAATTACGTATGAGTCCGCAGCTGCATAAATGGGTCTACGGTTACTTTCCGTATATGTGGGGTCAGCATGAGAGATATGGTGGGTTTAGGCCTGTTGTTTTTCTCGGTCATGGGTTATGGGTATCAATTTTTATACTCACCGTACTCAGCAGTGCACTCACCTTATCTAAAATAAAACTTAAATTAACCAAACAACCGAATTTTATTGTCCTTGGCTATCTATTTTTATTACTAATATTTGCCAAGGGATTCGGGGCAACTATATTGGGTATAGTGGTATTTTTGTCCATCACATTTCTATCGGTACAACTAAGCAATAGATTGGCACTGCTCATAACGCTTGTAGCCGTGACTTATCCTTTGCTTTGCGTATTTAACCTCTTTCCGCATGACTATTTGATTGAGAACATCCAGTTGATCGATTCTGCTCAGGCTGGCTCACTCCAATTTAGGTTTGGACATGAAGCGGCTCTTCTTGATAGGGCACTTGAAAAGATTGTCTTTGGATGGGGTGCATGGGGACGAAATCGCCTACCCGACTCGGTGGTTGATGGATATTGGATAAGCGTAATTGGCATGTATGGAACTGTTGGTTTCGTGGCTATCTTTGGCTTGATGTTATCTGGGATATTGAGAGCAACCGCAGTTTTTAAGACGCTGACGAATAACAGAGACAGGGTACTAATCACTGGGCATGCAATGTTAGTCTCGGTGCTAATACTCGATCAGGTGCCCAATCATTCAGAAAATCCTCTATTTTGGTTTTTGATTGGTAGTCTTGCTGGCCGACACTATTATTCGGTCGTGGCCAAGAAAGAGGCTACTTCTATATCGGTTAGTTCTGCATCAAATAATGGAGCATCCCCAGGCAATGGAGCGGGTACTGTTAGTTGATCACCCAGAGAGAAAGTAGTAAAACTTCTTCAAATGGTCGGCTTGCGCTGGTCGGATCATTGTCTTCTGTCATTGCCTTTGGCAGTAGCCAGGTCATTCGCCTTGGTAGTAATTTAGTCTTAACACACATTTTGTTTCCAGAAGTATTCGGCATCATGGCGTTGATTCAGGTTGTCCTTCAGGCTTTGATGATGATGTCTGATATAGGTATCTCTACATCTGTCATTAGAGATGATAGAGGAGATGATAGAGATTACCTCAATACTGCATGGACGCTTCAAATTATAAGAGGCTTCTTTATCTGGGGGGTTTGTTGTGCTCTAGCCTATCCAGCGGCCATGATTTATGACGCCCCCGAGCTGTTCTCTTTGATACCTGTCATTACATTTTCTGCCGTTTTCCAGGGATTTACCTCACCAGTGATACTGTCACTAAAACGGCATATTAGACTTAACCCGTTATTTATTTGGCAGGTAGCAACACAGCTACTGACAACCATTATTACCATAGCGGCCGCCTGGTATTTTCGCTCTATATGGGCAATTGCTCTTGGCGGACTAGCAGGTGCCGGTCTAACATGCCTTCTATCTTATTTTTTCACAGCGCAGCATAAAGTCTCTTTGCGATTGGATCCTTCTGCGGTATCTAATATTTTTGGCTTCGGGAAATGGATTTTTGTCAGTTCATTTATCACCTTCCTAATTAATAAGGGTGACGTGCTAGTACTTGGCGTGTTCTTATCGAAGGCGGATTTGGGTGTTTTTGCAATCGCTTCAATATGGTCTCAGGTAGTCTTTGAGCTAATGCAGAAAATAAACCAACAGGTCATGACGCCACTCTATGCAATGATTTATCGGGAACGAGGATCAGATGTCATTGCCCAGATTCGTAAAACGAGGGTCAGATTACTGACATTCTCTCTCCCTATTATCTGGGCGGTAATATATTTTGCACAGCTTCTAATCGATACCTTTTATGATGAACGATACGTTAATGCTGGATGGATGATTCAGGTGTTAGGTATCGGAACGATCGCCAGAATGGTGACGGCCTCATCAGCCAACGCACTACTGTCTTTTGGTGACTCCTATGGGTATATGGTGTTTCAAGTGTCCGCAGGAATACTATTGGTTGTGTGCATGCTGGTGGGTGGGACCTATTTTGGAACCGTTGGGCTCATAGCGGGTGTGTCAGTCTCAAAGTTTGTTTCTTACCCCCTTTTGGCAATCCACCTCAAAAAACATGGGATTTGGCTCCCAGGGGTAGACGCATCGGCCATCGGTGCCTCGGTTGTTATTTTGCTATTAATTGGCAGCCTAAATTATTGAGTTAGGTGATCGGCCAGCCGTAATGATAGCTGTACTATAGGCATAGTCGGATTACATGCACCGCCGGTTGAAAAAACGCTGCTGCCAGCAATGTATAAATTGTCGACATCATGTACCTTACAGTCAGTATTCACGACCCCATCCTTTGGATCTTCTGACATCCTTGTGGTGCCCATGTGGTGAGCATGATGGCCAAACTTAATCGGTAGAGATTCATCCAAAATAAAATCAGCTAATTTGATGTTGCCCAGATTAGCCTGTGCAAATTGTTTGGCCATTTCAACGGATGTAGACCTTATCGTGCGCTCATCGTATTTAGCAATTTGCCAATCGAACTTAGCCCGCCTTAGGCCCATATTATCTTTGGCGTTACTAAGGCTGACACGGCTGTCTAGGTTAGGCGCTTGCTCAACTAATGATCCAATAGTGCCCATACCAGGGCAGCTAAAATCGCTGATAAACTGTACTTTTTCTTCGATCTCCAAGTTACAGGCAATGTTTTTAAAGAAGGTCTTGATCGCATGAGTCCGACCATATGATTTTATTTTGTGCACCATACTCATGGTGAGATTAGATTTTCCAATTCCCCTGTCGCTGCAGAAATTATCGCTGGTAAAGAACTGCATGGGCGAGGCGTCGTCGGGATCCTTATGCAGGAACGACCCGATAGGCACATTTAGATGTTCCATAAAGCATCGACCGACCATACCATTTTTGTTTCCAATGCCACCGACTATTTGCTTGTCGCAATTGAGTAAAAAGCGAGGATTTTCAATGCCACCTAGGCACACAACAACGTCTTTGGCGGTTATGTCAGTATGGTATCCTTCACTATTCATTATGGTTATTGATTTGACTGTTTGATGAGCGGAATCTAGCGTTAAATCAACAACGTTAGCGTTATAAAGGCAATCAATGTTTTTATGTTCGCTGATCACATTAAGGTATTTGTTTTTGAATCGAGTAGGTAAGCTTTTGGCGAACTCGTCTGGGTAAAAGTTGGATGTTAATAAGGGTTTGTTGATGGGGTTAAAACCTTCAGAGACACTGAGGTCGAGTATGGTCATCGCTTCTTCTAAGTATCCCTCGATGCTGTCGTACCTGATGGGCCAGCCAGGCAGGCCATTAATAACTCGTTTATCGAAATCTGAGGCTTCGAATGGCCTGCAGCGACCGGACCAATGATTTGATGTACCACCAAAGTATCTTAGCCTAGTATATTCAGGCCAGGCGTCATGCCCCACTGATTCGCATTCATAGTAGTTTTGTGATTCAGCGGAGTAATCAAGCCCGCCAGCTTCAAGCAAAGCCACGTTTATGCCCTTGTCTGCGAGTTTGAGGGCTAAAGTAATGCCAGCAGGGCCCGAGCCCACAATGCAAGTGTCGTAAGTTTGATCTATGTTTTTAACAAGGTTGAAGTCTCTAATCATCGTTACTTCTCTCCCTTAATCAAGCTTTCGACGGGTATAATCCAGCCACACACGGAAGCATACTCGGCGTCAATTAGCCTAATATCAGTATTCAGTGTCGACTGTTTCGCGAGTTTAGGTACGCCATGTGCTGCGAGGGCAGTGGGCGTAGCGGCAAGGATTAGTGCACTTTTTAGGATGGTCCGTCGAGTCTGTGTTTTAGGCATAATATATTCCATAGTTACTCATCTAAGAATAGACTATAAGCCGACTTTTAGTGGCTTCACCATGCTTGAATACTAATATTTTTAGAGCTAGTTTTTACTCGACTGATAATGTGAACCAGGTCCGATTAGGTCTAGTAAACTACCAAGTTAGTCACGTTCCAGAGGTTCCCAAAGGACAGCGTTGATACTGCGAGTTACTATCAAGGTCCTCAACATATTCGGGTGACATAGACTGCTATCATGTTAATGAATTATCGACTTATTATTGTTTTTCTTCTGATTAGCTTAAGTGCTTGTAAAACCAGTCCTACTGAGGACGCAAGTCATCTTAGCGCTGTCCAACTTGAAGCATCCTCAGCTAATTCCAATAGCGTCCCAGCCACAGATAGTACCCTTGAAGTGGCCGTTACTCCGGAAGAACCGGTGGTGAGCTCTGCTGATACATCCTTACCTAATAATGTTATTGAGGCTGAGTATAGCGTCGAATTAGGCGAGTTTAATCACTACCCAAAAGAGACGAGTGGTTGGGATGCAACTGGTTGGTCCGTAATTACTCCTTCTTCTGACTCGCGTCTAATTTACGTAAGTTCCTCTGGTGGCGATGATACCAGTGCTGAGTTTTATGCGCCGAGAGATATAAGTGATGTAAGGGACCCTGGGCTTATAAAACCTTACAAAACAATTCATGCAGCTCTAGAGCAGGTTCGTGATGGTTTTCCAGATTGGATACTATTACTTAGAGGCGACGTCTGGACGGTTGGTGATAATATCGAGCTTGTTTCTGGGAGGTCGGTCTCAGAGAGGTTTGTTATGACCTCCTATGGCGAGACAGGCCAACGACCAATGCTAAACAGCAGTTCAGCTGAGACATTGCGAATTTGGCCGGATACCAACTTCATTGCCATTACTAATCTATCCTTTTATGCGCATAAAAGAGATCCAGATTCTGTTGATTTCTCAGGGTGGGGTTCTGTTGGCGAGTCGTTAGGTATTAGGGTCTATTCCTCAGAAGAGACCGTTATGGGATCGCTTTTGATTGAGAATAATAAACTTAATTACTTTAGCAAGGGTATAACCATAGGTGGTGGCGGTGATACTTATGATGTTGTAATAAGAAGAAACATCATTCTCAACTCATATAGTGAGCTAAGCCACTCTCAAGGAATGTATGCATCTCAGGCCTCAGTCTATTTGGAGGAGAATCTCTTTGACCATAATGGTTGGTATCAACCTCAGGTGGATGGTTCCAATAGTAAGGAGAAAGGCCAGGCTAATATCTTTAATCACAATACCTACTTCTCCGGAGCTAAAAATACAACGTTTATCCGTAATATCTTTATGCGTTCATCGAGTATCCATAATAAATGGGCAGCGACCTCCAGCGATGGTGTCGACACAATTAATTCACATGATTTGTGGATGCAAGACAATCTTTATATTGGTGGTGAGATCGGCATTAGTGCCGGTGGTAATACTGATTACAATACTGGGCCGCGCTGGAGAAATGTACATGTTGTAAACAACGTTATGTTGGGAATAGGCAGAGATAGGCCAACTAACAGATCACTAGGCTGGTATATCGACGCCAGTGATTGGAACAGTGGCGCCATATGCGGTAATTATCTATTACACAACGATAATCCCTTAGTCACAAACCTGATTGGTGTGAAGCTTGCGGGTCATAGCAATCGGGTTACTATTGCAGATAACACCATTCATGGGTTGTTACGGGGTGATGAGACAGCCAATGCTGGGGCCATAACGATAGATAATGAACCCAAGTCAGATATTTTGGTGTCTGGCAACAATATACAGTTACATGAGAGCAAATTGCGTCCCGTGGTCACTGATGGACTGGCTAATTTAGAGTTTAGAGACAATAAATACTATTCAGCGGGCGACCCTGAATTATGGTTCGAGTCAGCGGGTGGGGATTTAAATTTTGAAGATTGGGTTGTCGCTGCCAATGATACGTCGTCGGCAGTAACAAGAGATTCCTTCGTAGAGCCAAAGCGAACATTTGAGACTTATTTGGCGTCGATTGGTCTGCCTGATTCATTGGATAGCTTCGTCGAATCAAGAGCTAGTCAGTTAAAAAGTGCCTGGAGTCCAGATTTGTCCTCTGCCTCCATTGTTAGCTACATCAGGAATGGGTATGGGAACCTTGTATGTCTCAAGACAGAAGCTGAGATTTTGAGCGAGGATATTTAGAGATCGGATAGCTACTGCTGGCATTTTTGTTGCGGGGGCAAGGAAATTTTCTGGTCTATACTTAATGATCTGTGGGTATGTTTCTTAGTTACCCTATATCTATTTCATTAAGGAAGATGAACATTAAAACGAATTCGGTTGGGTTACGCATTCTTTGGTCTGAAATTAGGGACCTACTCTGGAGAATATCGAAAAAAGTCAGTTCAATGGGCAATAGGATAGCTAACCGTAGCGAGCCTAGTGTTTTGTTCATTTATTATGAAAACTCGATTGCCGAGTCTCAGTTATATCCCTTTTTTGAGAATAGGTTAGAAATCAAGACCAAGCATGGTCTTGATTTCTACATGCATCCGATTTCGCGCAGAAAAGAGTTAATCAGTGAAGATACTTACAATCCTCGTGTCATCCTAATTCAGGTTCACTTCCATTCAACCAAGCAGTTCATCGAGAGGCTGTTTCTTGATCTGAAGAAAAAATGGCCTTCCACCAGAATCATATTAATGGATTGGTACGCAACATCAGATCTACGGCTAGCTGATAGTGTAAATAGCTCCATTGATCTCTATGTGAAAAAGACCTCATTTGCAGATTTTGAGAATTATCGTCGATACTATTTTGGTGATACTAATTTGATGGATTATTTTGGAAAAATGTATGATTGTGATCATGAGGAAAAGCGATACATTATCCCAGACGGCTTCAAAACAAAACTTATAAATGGTCCCGGTTTTCTTACTGCGCCCTATCTATGTTCTTTATTCTCTTATCGTGCACAGCCGAATGGGCACAAACCGATTGATTTGAATGCGCGTTTTTCAACCAGAGGCAGTCAATGGTATTCATCCATGCGAATTTCCGCATTATCAGTGGCTAAGAGTTTGCCTAACAAATACCAGGTGGTAACCGGCTCACTCAATAAACGCCGGTATTTAGCAGAGCTCTCTCTATGTAAAGCAACCATAAGTCCCTTTGGTTACGGTGAGATATGTTGGCGAGACTATGAGGCAATTGCAATGGGTAGCCTTTTGTTTAAACCAGATATGGGGCATCTGAGCGCGGTTCCTGACATCTACCGCCCTTATGAAACCTATATACCTATTGCGTGGGATTACTCTGACTTTGACGAGAAATTCTCCTACTATTTGGAAAGGCCCGACGAAATAGAACGAATTATTGGCAATGCCTACCGAGTTTGCCATGAGTATCTAAATAAGCAGGCATTTTTGACGCATCTAGAGACTCTACTTAGTGATCAAACTGAAACCAACATCATCTAACTATACCGGTAGTACTAATAATGGATAATGAATTGTCAGTAGTGATTGTCAACTACAAGACGCCACACTTAGTAATAGATGCTATTCAGTCATTTCAGGGTCTGATGGGCAGGGTACGTCTTTTTGTGATTGATAATGCATCAAATGATAACTCCGTAAGTGAGATATCTAACTACTTAAGTGCCGAAGGCCTTGATTCTCAGGCTACTGTCGTTGGCAGTGACAAAAACTCTGGATTTTCGTCGGGCAATAATATTGGTATTAAGCAGTGTAAAAGTGAATTTATACTGCTACTTAATAGTGACACTATTGTTAGGCCTGAGGCACTAGAGAAGCTGGTAAAGACACTGGTTGATAACCCAGATAAGGGCATGGCTAGCCCTCGGCTGGAATGGCCAGACGGATCGCCGCAAGAGAGTTGCTTCCGTTATCATCGTCCCGTTAATGAGCTAATACGATCGGCTGCAACTAGGCAGGTTACCCAATTACTTAAGAGGTATGAAGTTCCGCAGCGGGTATCTGACGATATTTGCTGCCCTGAGTGGACTAGTTTTGCTTGCGTATTAGTAAGGCGTAAGGTCTTTGAAGATATAGGTCTCTTAGATGAAGGCTTCTTTATGTACTTTGAAGATGTAGACTTTTGTATGCGGGCCGCTCAAAAAGGCTGGGGTATCATACATAATCCATCGGCTCGGGTAGTGCATCTGCGTGGTGGGAGCTCTCCCGTAAAGAGCCAAACAGCCAAAAAGAAGCGATTGCCGCGATATTTTTATGAGTCACGTGCTCGCTATTATCATAAGCACTTCGGAATATTTGGTCTATTACGTGCGAATATCTTTTGGCACTTAGGTTGGTCGATTGCCATGCTTAGAAAGGTAGCCAATCGCTCCTATCAACCTAATATCTGCGAGAGCCAGTGGCGTGATATCTGGTGTAGCTTTTCAAACCCTTCCAAGCCCTATACACACCCGGATAGTAATAGGTGATTAACACTAATGCTGGGCTATAATTGTTTGGCGCTTACTGTCGGATTATTGAGCTCATTTCGAGGAGGCGTTTAGCTCCGATAAGGCTTAGATGGTTATCATCAAAGTAAAGCGCCTGACCATCGATAGCGGCAGGACAGTGGTTGGAACTGCATAGTGCATCAAATGGCTTAATAGCGATCAGATTGGCATGTTGAGGGAGTGAGTCAAGCTTTTCAAGAATGTAGGCATTACGCTCAGAATAGTAATTATGACTAGTAGTTTCTTGCAGGTTAACAAGCGGTTCCTTGTTAAATATTGAGAAGGGTGTTGCCAGCTTACTAATATGTGCTGGAAGTTCAGGAATTGGGTAAAGTAGGTATACCTGCTTACCTGCACTGAGCAGCTGCTCGATAATGGCGGAAAGACTATCCCAATATACTTCCCTCGGATTGGCTACTTTTCCGTCTTTTTTTGCTAGCTCGGTATATTCCATAGTAGGTGTTTCATTGGGAAGATTGGGGTAGTCATTAGTTTGCCCACCAAACAGAAAACTACTATACCGAAAACCGACCAAGACCTTTTTGATGGATTGTTCATTCTTTAGATATTCGAGAGACTCGTTAATCCAGTCGGAACAACCCAGTTTCCCTGTATCGAAGTATAGAGCGGGAGGACATCCGCTAAAGCTTAGGTGTAGAACGCCCTGTCCAGATGGCTCAAGAATATTCGCTAAGGCCAATGTTGTTTCGACCATATGGCTGTCGCCAAAGGTAGCCCATTCAACATCGTGGCCAAAATAACGACAGGCCTTTTCGGGCTTTAAGTAATCTAGCCCTTTGGTATGACATTTCTCCCGGAGCTGACTTGACTGAATACTCTCTAAGTTAATATGTTGATCGAACCGGCTTGGAAACCCTCCAGACAGAGACCCAGCAAATCCAACAGAGGTTGCAGCGATAATTGCGATGAGTGACGATTGGAAAATAAACCGTCTGGGGAACCGTTGCTTATTTTTAAGCGGCTTTTCTATGAAAATGTAGCTTATATAGGCTGCTATAAACGTGGCCAAAATTGCTGCAAATAGTACTAAAGTGCTTGGCTCTCCAATGGTTTTAAGTCTCATAAACGCCAAGATTGGCTGATGCCATAGATATAGGGAATATGACAGTAGGCCAATGTATACGAGAAATTTATGTGATAGGAATCGACCGACAAGGCTAGTGGCATTGGCTGCAATAATCACTAGGCAGGTTCCCAGTACTGGAATGAGTCCATAGACACTGGGAAAGGGTGTGCTCTGGTCAAAAAATACAATTGCATAAACTATTAGGGCTAACCCAGTGAAGCCTAGGATCTCCCTCCATCTATTCTTAATATCCTTCTCGGGTAGGCTTAACAGGGCGATCAAAGAGCCAAAAAGCAGTTCCCACCCACGACTGAATATGAGATAGAAGTTGAAATTAGCACGTCCGGTATCGGCTAGATATTGGGCAAACGATAGTGAAATAAGAGCCGCTGCGGCAATCAGTATGGTTAGTTTCTTTTTACCCATAAACCAAAGTGAGGATATCAGTACTGGAAATACAATATAGTACTGTTCTTCAACCGCTAAGCTCCAGGTATGTAGTAATGGTTTTTCATCAGACGCCATCGAAAAATATCCGCTTTGCAGATAAAAGAAAATGTTCGATGAGAATGTAACTACAGATACTAGGCTCTCAGAATAGTCTTCGAGTTCCCCCGGCGACATAAGGACCAATGAGGCTATTGAGGTTAATAGTAAGACCCAGATTAATGCGGGTAGAATCCGCCGGGCGCGTCTCTCATAGAAGTTGATTATCGAAAAGCGCCCTTGGTTTTGCTCTTCTAGGATTATTGATGTAATTAGGTAGCCGCTTATGACGAAAAATATGTCAACCCCTACATAGCCGCCACTAAATCCAAGTATTCCAGCATGAAAAAAATTACTGGAAGGACCGCAATTGTCCGTAGACCGTCTATTTCCTTTCTATATCGCAATTACGGACATCCTGTCATATTGATGTTACTTCCTTTTACATTAGCAAATAGTTAATTACGCTAATGATTCTGCTGCCTTACACTGATTGCTTACCAGTGCATTATAGTTGAGATAAATCTTGAGGGTTCAAGAGTTTAGGGGCGTATATCAATCGCCGCTATGATATAAAAAGATGTTTTCTGAAAATTGGTTTATCTTTACTAAATGTAACTGTCTTGCTGTCGGTTTTAGAGTCTCCATATTAATATAGAGAGCTTTTAAGCTGATTTAAAAAGCATTATTTATAGTAGGTATTCCTGTCAATTATATGAGCGTTATTTGATGCCAAAGTCCTCAGCCCCCAACTTCATTATCATCGGCGCCATGAAAAGCGCCACAAGCACCTTGCATAACCAGCTCGCAGCGCAGCCGGGCATTTTTATGTCCACGCCTAAGGAGCCCAATTTCTTTAGTGACGATACTGTCTATGCTCAGGGGCTTGCTTGGTATCATGGGCTTTTTAGTGAGGCTGAAGAGGGTGATTTATGTGGCGAATCCAGCACCCATTACACTAAGTTACCCGATTACCCTCATACCATTGAACGGCTGAAAGAGGCGGTACAGAGTCCTCGTCTTATCTATGTGATGCGTGATCCTATTGATCGACTGATCTCACACTATATACATCAGTGGTCGGAGGGTATTATTTCCTGCGATATCAACCAGGCCATTGACCGTTATCCGGAGCTTATTAATTACAGCTGTTATGGTATGCAAATAAAGCCGTATCTGGAGACCTTTGGTAAAGACGCCGTGCTACCTGTTTTTTTTGACGCGCTTAAGTCAGCGCCGGATCAAACCTTAGTCAAAGTCGGCGAGTTTATTGGTTGTCCGGCACCTCTGTCCTGGGTTCATGATCTTGGGCCCGATAATGTCTCACAGCGGCGTGTTAGGAAATTCCTAGGTTATAAGCTTTTAATAGAATCCCCCGTTATGCAGGCACTTCGTCGACGGCTGATTCCTCAGAGGCTACGAGATAGCATCAAGGGCAAGTTACAGATGCAGGCCCGCCCCAAAATCCATGAGGCACAACTTGAACGTATCAGCTCAATTTTTGATCGAGATTTACACACCTTAAGCCCCTGGTTGGGGTTTGAAATAACCTGCGCTAATTTCAGGCAGGTATCTCTGACTAGTTCTGAAATAAAGGATTAGGTCCCAAATATAGGCTATCTTTACTAGGTGCCCTTTAAAGTGTGAACCACTTATCTATTTGAGGTAAAAGAGGGTCTCATTT
>ENA-OQVM01004848-OQVM01004848.1-marine-metagenome-genome-assembly--contig:-NODE-4848-length-13341-cov-2.473010_pt1 | contig 13341 bp, 14 predicted proteins | sample MGYA00237776_ERZ505498 | MGnify/ENA primary metagenome ERZ505498 (study PRJEB26159, sample SAMN06265151) | marine metagenome | isolation source: Helgoland LTER site | place: Germany:Helgoland, sampling... | reverse complement strand
CCAAATACCATGATTAAACCATGCATTGTTGTCAACTGGTTGTAAAACTGTGGCTCAAACAATTGCAGTCCAGGCTGCAATAGCTCAGAACGAATACCCATAGCAAATGCACCGCCCACCAAGAGCATTGCAAAAGAAAACCACAGATAAAGCGTTCCAATATCCTTGTGATTAGTTGTTTTAACCCATCTTAGGAGTCCTTTTTCAGGGCCATGATGGTGATCGTCGTGTGCTGCTGCCGCTGTAGTTGAGCTCATGTGTTTCTCCTTAAATTAACGTGCAGATGTAACATCTGATGGTTGAACAACTGATCCATTGTTACCAAAAGATCTTCTTTCGTAGGTAATTACCGATGCAATATCTGTATCGCTAAGCATCTTAAATGCAGGCATTCCCCTTAAGCCATTTAAAACCATGCCAATTTGATAATCTGCGGGGCCATTTGTTACTTCTGATCCTATCATTGCTGGGAAGACTCCTGGAATACCTGAGCCGTCTTTTTGATGACAACCAGAGCAGTTTGCGTTGTAAACTTCCTCACCCCTTGCAACCAAATCAGCCTCTGTCCATTCTTGTGTAGCGCTAGCTAATTCAGCAACTTTTTCAGCCTGTTTGCTCTCAACCCAAGCCGCATAGTCGGCTTTAGAAACAACGTCTACCACAATTGGCATAAACCCATGATCTTTTCCACAAAGCTCAGCACATTGTCCTCTATAAGTTCCAATTTCATTTGGCTTAGCCCATGCATCATTGATAAATCCAGGATTAGCATCCTGCTTGACGCCAAAAGCGGGAACCCACCAGTTATGAATAACGTCATTAGAAGTAATTAAAAATCTAACCGTTGTATCAACTGGAAGAACAAGATGATTGTCAACTGAGCGAAGGTAGTCACTTTCCTTGTGAACAGCTTCACGCTCCTCAGGTGATGCCTTAATAACGTCTCTCGAAGATTGTGCCAAATTTGAAACAAAGCTGATTCCTTCTTCAGGATAGTCATACTGCCACTTCCATTGAATGCCGGTAACCTTGATAGTCATGTCTGCCTTTTCAAGGACCTCAATATCAATCAATGTTTTGGAGGCCGGAATTGCCATTGCAATTAAGATTAAGATTGGAATTCCTGTCCATATAAATTCAACTGTCGTACTCTCATGAAAATGTGCAGCCTTAGCTCCCTTTGACTTTCTGTGGGCAATGATTGAATAGAACATAGCACCAAATACTACAACGCCGATACCAACACAAACCCAAAATGCCATCATATGAAGCCAGTAAATGTCCTGGCTAAGGTCAGTGATGCCTTTTGTCATATTAAGTGTGTACTCTGCAAAAGCAGATCTAGGGCCTAATAATGCTGCAATAGCGCTAGTAATAGTCAAAAATAGTTTCATAGATTCTCCGAATTAAACCTTTTATAGCTATATAAATAGTACTTGAATGTGCAATTTCAAGTTTCAATTAAAAAATGCAACCAAATGATACCTGTTTATCTCTTTTTTACCAAGTAATAATTCACCTTTATTCTCAATATTGATTGAACTTTTTTCACCAACAAACTGAATGCTAAAAAATTACACTCCTATTGTTGAAAAAAAAGAATAAACCCCTAAATAAAAGATGCACATTTATTTAAAGTTTTTTGAATTTTTTAATCAAGCAACTACTTTGTTAACTAAAATGGTTGCCTCATTTACTGGATTTTATGTACTCTAAAGCACTTAACCTCTCATTTATTTTAGCTCTCATAGTTGTCATCTTAGGAGCATATACTCGCCTTGCTGATGCGGGACTAGGATGTCCCGACTGGCCAGGCTGCTATGGTCAGCTGTTGGTTCCAGATGTCATCTCTGCAGAATATGACAGGCCCCTTGATATAGCAAAAGCCTGGAAAGAAATGGTTCATCGCTACGCCGCTTCAATACTTGGCCTATCAATTGTTATTATCTTTTTATTGGCAATTTTTAGGAGGCCGGACACGCTCCGTTCTGTAAAGTTGCCAACTGCACTTCTACTATTGGTTGGTTTTCAAGGCGCCCTAGGGATGTGGACAGTAACGGAATTAGTACATCCAGGGATAGTTACGATGCATTTATTGGGTGGCTTTTCAACAACAACTCTTCTCTTTTGGCTGCTTCTTAATGAGCGTAAGCCTCTTACTCTTGATCAGCCAATTCTCAACAAGCATAAGATAATGCTTGCCATTGTTACTGTGCTTCTAGTTTTTCAAATTTTTCTTGGAGGGTGGACCAGCACTAACTATGCTGCACTAGCTTGTGGGGACTATTTTCCTAGCTGTCTAGGGGAGATGTGGCCTGATGATATGGACTTTAAAAATGCCTACTATTGGGGGCCACTCGGAGTTGATTATGAGTTTGGTGTCCTAGAAAATGAAACACGAACAGCAATCCAAATGGTTCATCGTGTTGGCGCCCTTGTTGTAACTGCAGCAATAATTACTTTTTCATTTGCTCTTAGAAACTACAAAGCACTCAGAAACAGTTTACTTATAGTTCTTGCCCTTCTAACAATTCAAGTTGCGCTGGGGATTATTAATGTAGTAATGTCTCTGCCTATGTTTGCTGCCACAATGCACAATGTAATCGGTCTTGCGCTGCTCTTGAGTCTTGTGAACCTTGCTCACAAAATGTTCACAAAAGAAAACGCTCTTCAAAACTAATTGCCACATTTGTAGGTCTTATTATGACAAAAAGTACTCAAATTTATTTCCTTATTCTTGCAGCCATTATTAGTGCTGCAGTTTTCTTCTTCTTTGGTGGCAAGCCCAATATGGAGGAACTCAAAAAGTCTGTTGCTCCTGCTGCGTCCTTATATCCTCAAGCAAAATCAGTTTCAGACAAACTCAACTTTATCGATGATGCATCAAAAAATACTCATTTATCAGATGTGGCAGATGATAAATGGGCGCTTCTGTATTTTGGCTACACTTCGTGTCCAGATGTTTGTCCAATTGACCTCTCTAAAATAAACCAAGCATCACAGTTAATGGAAAATAGTGATCAACTTCAAGTTGTATTTGTCTCTGTTGATCCGGACAGGGATCTAGGAAACCTGGACAACTTTGCTAAAGCTTTTAATTCATCATTCAAGGGCTTAACTGCAAAACAAGATGAGCTAATTTCTATTAGCAAAGCTCTTGGCGTTTATCACGAAGTGGTTCAGTCTCAAAAAACAGCTCAAGAGGATCATAGCAATCATAATCATTCTCACGATGATCACTCTGAAGATGATGATTCGCATGATTCGCACAAAATGGTTTCTAATGAAAAGCCCGTCTCTTCAAAAGATGCACATTATGATGTTGATCACACTAGCAGCTATTTGCTCTTTAATCCAGAGCTGAAACTGGTTGCTCTTTTGACAAACCCTCACGAGCCTGCGCCTATGGCTGAGGCTCTTGATAAGATCATAGAGGCTTTAGGACAGAACTAGGCTTACAGCAAAAATTAATGAGCCGATAAAAAGTACGGTCATCACAAGACCAACAATGATGTATGGCCATGGGCCTGTTTTTTCTGTAGCGTCAAAGTCTTGGGCAAGATTCTTTTTTTTCCCAACTCCAATCATTGCAGATGCCACTGCTCTAAAAACCTGAAGCAAAGATTTCATGTCTAGGCAACAACTCCAAAATTCATTAGAAGGTAATGATCTACTAATAGCCCCACGAATAAAACCATCAAATAATTAATTGAATATTTAAAAGTCTTAAATGCAATCTTAGAATTCTCAGGCTCAAGAAAAATCTTAATTGAGTATCCTAAAAAAAGGGCCCCAAGGGAGACTGCACAAATCAAATATATCAAGCCACTCATTCCAGTTAGAAAAGGTAGCAAAGTTACAAGAAACAAAAGGACTGTATACAAAAGGATCTGTACTCTAGTAAATTCTAGTCCATGAGTCACTGGCAGCATTGGAATTTCGGCTTTTTTATATTCTTCACTCCTGTGAATAGCCAAAGCCCAAAAGTGCGGAGGGGTCCATATAAAAACAATGAGAAACAAGAGTAATGCATACTCAAGGCCATTCGAACCCGCAATTGAAGTCCACCCAAGAACTGGTGGTGCAGCCCCTGCAGCGCCACCAATAACTATGTTTTGTGGAGTGGCTCTTTTCAAATACATCGTATAAAAGACGGCGTATCCTATTAAAGAAAGAAGGGTTAGAACTGCAGTCAATAAGTTTACAAAAACGACTAGAAGGGCGATTCCAACAACGCCCAAAAATGCGCCCCAGATAAGCGCCTGCGTCCTTGTAACTTTACCCTGAGGCAAAGGCCTCCGATCAGTTCTAGACATCTGCGTATCTATTTTTTCGTCAACAACATGATTGAATACAGCAGCAGACATTGCAGCCAATGAAATTCCTGCCGACGCTGCAATAATAAGAAGTAGATTAGGAACATAGGGAACAGCTAGGAGCATACCAACGACCGCTGTAAGCAAAATAAGCATCACAACTTTAATCTTGCAGAGGCCCAAAAGATCTTTCAAGGACGGAAGGTTTTCCATTAGCCTATCCTTGAGTATTTAAGAAGTCGCTTTAAATCCTTAAGCACAAATTTTATATTGATATCCTTTGGATCGTAATACAGCATAAAGTTTCCAATAGGATCAATCAGAAAAATAGAGTTTTCTGGCAACCTTGAAAGCTGGCCTAATAGCTTGTCACTTGTGATGCTCGCTAGGATGAGTTTTTCATCCTCAACAGAAGGCGCTGATCCATCATTAGTAATAAGCATTCTTTGGATTCGGCGCATGTCCATATTGATCAGTGTGCGAATAGTCTGTACGTCTGCAACAGCTTGATTGCAGAGGCTGTCACAACTATCTGTTACATAGGCCAGTGTCCAAACTCCTTGCAGGGAAGCATCTCCTTTTATGTCAAGGTCTGACTTTTCAGTAACAATTACTGGTGTGATTAATTCACCATAGTTAACCGTATTTTGGCTGAAATAAGTTGGGTTTAAATAAAAGAACAAAGTTCCCAGGCCTATAGGAAGGAGAAATATTGATAAAAGCGCCCAAAATTCTTTTTTAAAGGTCATGTTTTTCCTGAAATCAAAACTGCGTAATGATACGCTGAAGGAGTCAAAAACTCAACTTGCTATAGCCTTACTTCGATGCCTTTTTGTTGCATCGATTTTTTAGCCTCATCAACTGTAAACTCGGCAAAATGAAAAATACTCGCAGCAAGAACTGCATCGGCCCCGCCATCGACCACGCCCTCGGACAAGTGCAATAAATTGCCAACCCCGCCAGAGGCAATCACTGGAACATTGACAGCGTCAGATACGGCTCGCGTTAACTCAAGGTCAAACCCGTCTTTGGTTCCGTCTCTATCCATCGAGGTAAGCAGTATTTCACCAGCACCATTCTCTCCCTCGGTCATCTTTATAGCCCACTCTATAGCGTCTATGCCTGTTGTTTTTCTACCGCCATGAGTATAGATTTCCCATTTAGAAGGCTTTGACGAAACTCTTTTAGCATCAATTGCAATCACAATACACTGTGACCCAAAAATAGCGCAGAGCTCATTAATTAGGCTCGGGTTAAAAATAGCTGCAGAATTAACTGCAACCTTGTCTGCCCCAGCCTTAAGCATGGCTCTAACATCGTCAGCTTCTCGAATGCCGCCGCCAACAGTCAGCGGAATAAAAACTTGTTCAGCAATTTTTTCGACCATGGCAACTGTCGTATTTCTTCCTTCATGCGAAGCCGTTATATCAAGAAACGTAATTTCATCTGCACCCTCCCTGTCATAGCGCTTTGCAACCTCAACAGGGTCTCCAGCGTCCTTGATATCAACAAACTTAATGCCTTTGACCACCCTTCCATCACGGACATCTAAGCAGGGGATTATTCTCTTAGCTAAACTCATAGTATGGATTTTACCGTATAAATCCTCATTTGCTGTCTGACGAGAGCCCTATTTAATTAATCGTTCAAATTGAAATACTTTGCAATGGGCAATTTAATGACTAGTGGGTATAATTGCGCTCTATGAGCTCAGAAAATGCCGGTTTGCAAACCAACAATCAAAGCCCTCCTAAGCATATAGCTATCATTATGGACGGCAACGGAAGGTGGGCTAAAGCCAAGCATCTGCCTCGCTCGAGTGGCCATCAAAAGGGCGTTAGAACTGTTAGAAAAATTGTCAAGCACTGTGCAAAGTTAGGCGTCAATACACTTACTCTTTTTGCTTTTAGTAGTGAAAATATGAAACGCTCAAGTGAAGAAGTGGGCCTCCTTTTCAAGCTATTCTTAACCGTTTTGAAAACTGAGACAAAAAAACTTAAAGACAACAACATCAAACTAAAAATTATTGGAGATCTCTCCGTATTCACCCCTGAAATACAATCACTTGCTCGCGAAGCAGAAAAACAACTTTCCAATAATTCAGGATTAAATCTAGTCATTGCAGCTAATTATGGAGGCCAATGGGACATTGCAGAATCGGCAAAGAAAATTGCATTTGAATCCGCTAATGGTAACATTAATCCAGAAGATATTGACTCCTCAACCTTTCAATCATTCACCTCTCTAGCCTCCTATCCAAAAGTTGACCTTCTTATTCGAACAAGTGGCGAGATCAGGCTAAGCAATTTTTTGCTGTGGGATATTGCTTATAGTGAATTCTATTTTTGTGAAGCCTTGTGGCCAGATTTTGATGAAGATGCTCTAGATAATGCAATTAAGGACTTTCATTCTAGAGATAGGCGCTATGGTGAGCGCAATGGGGAGAGGTAATGCTAATTAAAAGAGCTCTAACAGCACTTGTTTTAGCGCCCATCGCGATTGCAGGAATACTGCTATTAAATGAGACTTGGTTCTCAGCAGCTCTTGGATTGATTCTTATTATTGCTTCTTGGGAGTATTGCAGACTAGTTTCAATAACCAGCCCTACCAATAAAGCCTTTTTCACTCTAGCAATATTGGCGCTGGCTTTTGTTTTTTCTAAAAACACAGCACTACTAGCACCCTTACTATTCCTAGCACTAACATGGTGGTTTGTCGCTTTATATTGGGTCATAAAATACCCAGATAGTCATGCCAGTGTTAGCAAAAATATTTACACATCAGTTATAAATGGGCTCTTTCTATTTGTGCCGATGGCGGCTGCACTCATTATTCTTCAGTCTCAAAATAGTTCATTAGTGCTTTTTCTACTGGCACTAATCTGGGCAGCAGACATCGGCGCTTATTTTTCAGGAAGACAGTTTGGCAATAAAAAACTCTGTCCTGAGGTGAGCCCAAACAAAACACTTGCAGGCCTATATGGCGGCGTTATTCTTGCCCAGGCTGTTGCTCTCTGTTATGTCTTCATTGTTGTTCTAGAGCCTAACCTAAAAGACTTTTTGGTCTTTAGTATTTTAGCCCTCGTGGTCTCTTTAGTCTCAGTCCTTGGTGATTTATTTGAGAGCTTATTAAAGCGCATTAGCGGCTATAAAGATAGTGGAGATATTCTTCCAGGGCATGGCGGGCTTTTGGATCGCATTGATAGCCTAACATCGTCTGCACCAATATTTCTTCTCTTGCTGGTCTTTGTCCTATGAAAAATATTGCAATTCTTGGGGCGACAGGCTCAATTGGACTCAACACGCTAGATGTTATTGCTCGTCATCCAGACAAATATAGCGCGTTCGCTGTCAGCGCGCACTCAAACTGGAAAAGCCTGAATGAACTCTGCAAAAAGCATATGCCAAAATACGCAATTTTGGTCGATGAAGAGGCGGCTGACAATCTAAGAAAGTTGGCTCCAAAGGGGGTGGAGGTCTTAAGCGGTGAGAATGCACTTGATGATATCGCCTCTCATGTTCAAACTGATTTTGTTATGGCTGCAATCGTTGGCGGAGCCGGCATGTCATCCACTTTTTCTGCCGCTATGGCTGGCAAAAGAATAATGCTCGCTAATAAAGAGTCTCTAGTTTTAGGCGGCGCTCTTCTAATGAATGCCGCCAACAAATCAGGCGCTGAAATCATTCCAGTTGACTCTGAGCACAGCGCAATTTTTCAATGCCTTCAGGCGGGCAAGGAAGGATTAAACAAAATTCAATTGACCGCTTCTGGCGGGCCATTTTTAAATATGCCATTTGCCTCTCTTAGTAAAGTCACTCCAGAGGAGGCATGTAATCATCCGAACTGGAAAATGGGACAAAAAATTTCTGTTGACTCTGCAACAATGATGAACAAGGGGCTCGAAGTGATTGAGGCCAGCTTCTTGTTTAATCTTCCTGCAACTCACATTGAAGTTATTGTGCACCCTCAAAGCATTGTTCACTCGTGCGTCTATTATGATGATGGCAGCGTTCTATCACAAATGGGCCTTCCCGATATGAGAAGTGCAATATCCTATGCGCTATCTTTTCCTGGAAGACAGCTATCAGGAGTCGAGGTGCTAGACCTTACTAAACAGCCTCCACTGGAATTTTTTCCGCCCGACATGAAAAAGTACAAATGTTTAGAGCTTGCATATCAAGCCATAAAACAAGGAGGAAACGCCCCTGGCACTCTAAACGCAGCGAATGAGGTTGCTGTTGATGCCTTTTTAAAAAATAAAATAGGCTTTTTAGACATCAGCAAGATAATTGAAAAAACTCTCAACGAGACGCCCACTCAAAATCTTGACACACTCCCTAGTGTTGTGGAAAATGACCAGCTTTCACGTCAACTGGCCTTGTCGTTAATTTCTAAAAACGACTAAACCCAACACTAATGATTAAATCTTTTTTTATTTCATTGCTTCTAGCATGTGTGGTTTTCTCAGCCCCCTCTTTTGCAGGCGGTCAGCATGACTTTAGCTTTAAGGTTTCGCGTGGGGATGCTTTTTATAAGTTTTTCTATAGCACAGGGCTTTCAGGCAAGCTGCTGACAAAACTAATGACGTCAGATCCGAGAGCTCAAAGGCTCAACAATATCTATCCTGGTGATAAATTCCAGATTAGCCTTAATGATAATCATACTCTCAAGCAAATTATATTTAACCCTGCAAATGATAATCCGCTCTTCATAAACTATGACGGAAAAAGATTTAGCTTTGAAAAATCAAACATACAGCCTGTTGGCGATGTCTCCTTTACTGTCATTACAATCAATAAGTCTCTTAATTACGACGCCAAGAAGGCTGGCGTTGATGCTGAAGTTGTAAAAATGATGGTAGATAACTTTTCATGGGAGATTGACTTCAGTCGTGATCTTAGAAAAGGTGACAGGTTCTTTTTGTCATGGGAAGGAGAGAAGACGCCAAGCGCCATGATATATATTAGTGGAAGAAAAACTATTGCGCTTTTCTCTCACAAGGACTCTCTTGGTAGAAAGAAATACTATAATTCCAAAGGCGAAACACTAAACGACTCATTTAAATTTGCTCCTACAAAGTACAACAGGATTAGCTCTAGTTTTTCATTGCGTCGCTATCACCCAACACTTAAGACTTATCGTCCTCATCGAGGCACTGATTTTGCAGCGCCAAGCGGAACCCCTGTATATGCCCCAGCAAAAGGGCTAGTTAAGTATGTTGCCACACTATCAGGCTATGGCAACGTAATTTATCTAAAGCATGGCTCTGAGTATGTCACGGTATATGCTCATTTGTCAAAATTTGCTAAGGGCCTAAAGTCCGGCAAGCGTGTTAAAAAAGGCGAGCTCATTGGATATGTTGGTACTACTGGAATGTCTACAGGGCCGCATCTTCATTATGAGATTCGCATCAACGGCGTTCACAAAGATGCTGAAAAAGTTAAGCTTAACAAAAAATCAATCGTTCCAAATGCTGAGATGGCAAGCTTTCAAAAAAGAGCTAAACAAATACTTACAAAATTAAAAATTAAATAGGCCTCTATACATAGCAACTTAAACAAACCCTTAGCTCAATCGATTAAAATAAAGCCATACAGCTATTAAAGTAATCAAATGAGCTCTCATATTCGAATAGATCTATCCTTACCTCTACTTCATCAGGGAAAAGTAAGAGACATATATGATATTGACTCTCAATACATGCTCATTGTAGCAACCGACCGGCTCTCCGCATTTGACGTTATCTTTGAGCAGCCAATTGCAAGCAAAGGAAAAATCCTTACAGAAATAGCAAACTTCTGGTTTGACAAAACTAAGCATATTGTTCAAAACCATCTAACCAAAATAAAACTTGAAGAGGTGTTGACAGCCAAAGAGGCGGAGACACTTTCAGGAAGAGCAATTGTTGTCAAAAAGCTCAAGCCTCTTCCTGTTGAAGCCGTCGTTAGAGGCTACTTAATTGGCTCAGGCTGGAAAGAGTATCAAGAATCTCAGTCGGTTTGTGGTATTGCTTTACCTGATAACTTAAGACTGGCAGAGCAACTTAAAAAACCAATCTTTACGCCGTCCTCAAAGGCTGCAGTTGGAGAGCATGATGCCAATATTTCTTTTGAAGAGGTTGAGGGCCTAATTGGCGCAGAACTAGCCAAAGAAATGAAAGAGGTAAGTCTTGAAATATATAAATTTGCATCAAAACTTGCGATAGAAAAAGGCATTATTATTGCCGACACTAAGTTTGAATTTGGACTTGACTCAAATGACCAGCTCACGCTTATGGATGAAGTTTTGACGCCTGACTCTTCAAGATTTTGGTCGCTGTCTGACTACGCTCCTGGAGTAAGCCCAAAAAGCTTTGACAAACAAATCATTAGAGACTATCTTGAGACGCTTGACTGGAACAAGGCGCCCCCTGCGCCTGAAATTCCACAAAAAATAATGCACCAAGCAGCAAATAAATATATGGATATTCAGTCAATATTATGCAACTAGCTGGACCTATAAGCATGATGCAAACTTCTCTGGCTGACGGAGAGGCAAAATATAGCCTGCCGATTGGCAGCGATACTGTTGACATGAATGGTCTAGTAGGCAGACATATTGAGCTGAGCTTTCAACAAGAAATCACATGCTCGAATTGTGGCAAAAAAACCAATAAAAGCTTTTCACAAGGATATTGCTTCCCGTGTGCTCGCTCACTTGCAAGATGTGACATGTGCATCATGAAGCCAGAAACCTGCCATCATCACTTAGGGACTTGTAGAGAGCCTGAGTGGGGCCTTGCCAATTGCTTTTCTTCACATATCGTTTATCTAGCTAACTCTTCTGGGATAAAGGTTGGGATTACTCGAAAAACAAATACTCCAGGAAGATGGATAGACCAAGGAGCAGTTAGCGCTTTACCAATTTTAGAGGTTAAAACAAGGCTTGATTCAGGAAAAATTGAGATGGCCCTTAAGTCCTATGTGGCTGATAAGACAAACTGGAGAACAATGCTCAAAAACGAGGTTGAGGATTTAGACCTGGTTTCAAAAAAAAATGCACTATTGGCAGAAATACCTGGCCTAATTAATGAGGTCCAAGCAACGGCTATTGAGAGCGAAAAAATAGATATCAGCTATCCTGTGTTAAAATATCCAACAAAAATTATCTCCTTAAATTTTGATAAAACTCCCGTTATTTCTGGAATTTTGCAGGGAATTAAAGGACAATACTTACTGCTTGATGGTGGTGTGCTTAATCTTAGAAAATTCAGCTCATATCATCTTGCGCTTAATATCTAAATGAATTAAAAAAATGAACGAAAACTTTGCAAGAATTGAAAGACTTCCAACCTATGTTTTTGCAATTACCAACGAGCTCAAGGCAAAAGCTCGCTCGAAGGGTGAGGACATTATTGACTTTGGAATGGGCAACCCTGATCAGCCCCCACCTCAGCATATTGTTGATAAACTAGTTGAGGTTGCTCAGCGAACCGATACGCATCGCTACTCCGCGTCTAGGGGCATACCGCGTCTTCGACGAGCAATAACGAACTGGTACAAAGAAAGATATGATGTCAGCCTTGATCCTGATACAGAAGCTATAGTGACACTAGGATCAAAAGAGGGTCTTGCAAACCTAGCTCAAGCGATAGTCACCAAGGGTGATACCATTTTAGTGCCTAGTCCGGCGTATCCTATCCACCCGTATGGTTTTGTCATTGCTGGCGCAGATATTCGCTCTGTTCCCTGCGGGCCTGATCATGACTTTTTCTCAGAATTGGAAAGCGCCATCAAAAACACTTGGCCAAAACCAAAAGCTATTGTTCTAAACTATCCTTCAAACCCAACATCTGAATGTGTTGAGCTAGAGTTTTTTGAGCGAGTTATTCACATTGCAAAAGAAAATCAAATTTGGGTTATTCAAGATTTAGCCTATGCGGATATTGTGTTTGATGGGTATAAGGCGCCTAGTATTTTTGAGGTTGAAGGTGCAAAAGAAGTTGCAGTAGAGTTCTTCTCAATGTCTAAAAGCTATAATATGCCTGGCTGGAGAGTTGGATTTATGGTCGGAAACGCCTCATTAGTTGCTGCGCTAACTAAGATAAAGTCTTATTTAGACTACGGTATATTTACTCCAATTCAAGTTGCTGCAATTGAGGCGCTTGAGGGTGATCAGAGCTGTGTTAAAGAAATATGTTCGATGTATCAGTCTAGGCGTGATATCCTGTGCTCTGGCCTTGAAAGCATTGGCTGGAAAGTTGAAATACCTAGGGCTACGATGTTTGTATGGGCAAAAATTCCAGAATACTACAGAGGAATGGGCTCAATAGAGTTCAGCAAAGCATTGATAAATCGTGCTAAGGTTGGAGTTTCTCCAGGAATTGGCTTTGGTAGCTACGGTGATGAGTATGTGCGCATCTGTCTGATTGAAAATGAGCATAGAATTCGCCAAGCCATAAGGGGCATTAGAAGCATGTTCAAAGAAGATGGTCTTTTATAATGATATCTGCAGAAGAGTTTAAAAAACAGAAAAATAAATCTATTACGCTACTAGGCATGTCTGGTGTTGGCAAAACTCACCTCGCAAAACTTATTGGCGAAGAGGGGGGCTGGTTTCACTTTTCTGGCGACTATAGGATTGGCGCAGCTCATCTCAAAGAAGCGATAATCGCAAATATTGCCAACAAAATGAAAATAGACAGCTGGCTAAAAACGCTTTTAGATAATCAGTCAATTAGCATTAATAGCCAAGTAAGCTTTGATAATCTAGAGCCAATCTCGGCGTTCTTAGGAAAGGTTGGCAACCCTGAAGAAGGGGGTCTTCCATTAGATGAGTTTATTCGTCGGCAAAGTCTTTTTTTTGAGGCAGAAAAAAAGACAATGTATGAAGTGCCAGAATTTATTGAAAAATCTCAAGCAAAAGGATTTAACCACTTTATAAACGATGCCGGTGGAAGCCTTTGCGAGCTTGAAGACCCAAAGCTTTTTAAATTGTTGTCTGCTAATACGCTTGTTGTTTATATTAAAACTAGCAAAGAAAACGA
>ENA-OQVM01004843-OQVM01004843.1-marine-metagenome-genome-assembly--contig:-NODE-4843-length-13348-cov-3.995630_pt1 | contig 13348 bp, 9 predicted proteins | sample MGYA00237776_ERZ505498 | MGnify/ENA primary metagenome ERZ505498 (study PRJEB26159, sample SAMN06265151) | marine metagenome | isolation source: Helgoland LTER site | place: Germany:Helgoland, sampling... | reverse complement strand
TAGATCCTATTACCTTTATTAAAATAGATGTAGAAGGAATGGAAAAAGAAGTACTAGAAGGATTAAATTTATCAGATGAGGTTTTTCAAAACCTATCGAAAGCCATACAATACCCAACCATTTCTTTTGGTGAAGAGGCGACTGTTGATTCAATTACCTTTATTGGCTTTCATAAGTTTCTAGAAGCAACTTTTCCATTGACACATGCCACATTATCTCTTGAAAAAATCAATACTTACAGCTTACTCTACACTTGGGAAGGTTCAGAGGCCTCAAAAAAGCCTATTATCTTCATGTCACATCAGGACGTGGTACCCGTAGATAAACCCACTTTAAAAGATTGGGAAGCAGGTCCTTTTGAAGGTAAAATATCTAAAACAGACATCATTGGTCGAGGAGCAATGGATGACAAGGCGAGCTTAATTGCATTATTAGAAGCGGTGGAGCGGTTACTTGAAGAATCCTTTAAGCCTTCGCAAACGATTTATCTTGCTTTTGGTCATGATGAAGAAGTGGGAGGTTCAAAGGGTGCTGCTGAAATTGCAAAATATTTAAAGTCAAAAGATGTTCAGGCCGCAATGACACTTGATGAAGGTGGTTTTTTAGCAGAAAATATGGTTCCAGGAATTAACAAGCCTATTGCTATGGTCAATCTGGCTGAGAAAGGTTTTGCTTCCTTTAATCTTATCGTAAAGACTCAAGGGGGACATAGTTCACAGCCGCCTAAAGAAAATACGATTGGTATGTTGGCTCAAGCTATCGTGGACCTCGAAAATAATCAACTTCCCTACAAACTTGTAAAACCTATTGATTACCAGTTTGAATATATAGGTGCTGCATTGCCTTTTTTTAAAAAGTTGGCATTTGCCAATCCATGGTTATTTGAAAAGCGCATTCTTGAATCTCTGAATGCCCATACAACGACGGCACCCAAAATCATTCAAGGAGGATTAAAGAATAATGTCATTCGACCGTTCCATCGGCAACGATTAATTTTAGAATTCTACCCGGAGAAACGATAGCCTCCGTGAAGCAACACATTGAAAGTAGCATATCCGATAAAATAGAAGTAGTAACTGTTGGTTTCTTAACCAATCCTTCGCCAGTTTCTAGCATTGATTCTGATGCTTATACCATCCTAGAAAAGACCATACGGAGTATGTTTCCCAACAGTATTGTGGTACCTGGTTTGGTCGGTGGGGGTACTGATGCGCGCTATTTTTATGAAATTTCGGATGATGTCTATCGTTTCTATCCCATTCGGGTTCAACCTGAAAGTATGACACGCTTGCATGGTATTGATGAAAAAATAAGTAAGGACAACTACAAGGAAATCATTGAGTTTTCTTACCATTTGATCAAGAAATTTAATTAAAATTTAGCTTTTTTTGATTTTGCAAAGCGTAACATATAGGAATAGGATCTTCATGAGAAAGTCACCTGACCCTATTGATCACTAGCAGATCAGAGGATAACATTTAAAGCGTCATTATTATTATCTGTTCTACTCACAAAATTTCAGCTTATTTTCGCTTCAGGTTTAATCGTTAAATTGGTTGAGCTTACAGTGGGCTATCCTGTATAAACGGTTTATACTGAATTAAATGGATAGATATTTCGAAATAGATTGACTAAAAATTGAATTATGAATTTATTCATTATTATTTGCGGAGCGCTGATTTTTATAGTCGTAGCCATCGCCAAATTTAAAATTCATCCTTTTATTACCTTAATTCTAGCGGCCATAATGGTGGGATTTTTAATGGGCTTAGACGGGGTGGTGATTCTAGATAAAATAAGTGAAGGTTTTGGAAAGACCTTATCCAGCATAGGCATTATCATAGGATTCGGAGCAATCATCGGCATATTTTTAGAAAAATCGGGAGGTACCGCAAGCATAGCAAAATATCTTTTATCAGTAATAGGGGATAAAAAATCTCCTTTGGCCATCAACTTAACAGGTGTATTGGTTTCAATTCCGGTCTTTTGCGATTCTGCATTTATCATTCTTTCATCCTTAAACAAAGCGTTAAGTAAGAAAACAGGAATTTCAGTAGCTGTTTTCGCGGTAGCACTTTCAACAGGCCTTTATGTTTCTCATGTTTTCGTGCCTCCAACTCCGGGTCCACTGGCAGCAGCAGCAGCCTTAGAGGCGGACTTGGGCTTAGTCATAATCATAGGTTTGGTGATAGCCCTGCCTACCGCCTTTGCTGGTTATCTTTGGGCTGTAAAATTTGGATCTAAACTTACCCCAACCACTCCTGAAATAGGGAATGAGATGGAGGAAATAGTTGAAAATAAGGCGAACATTTTAGTAGTTTTCCTACCCATAATCATGCCTATCATTTTCATTGGGTTAAGATCAATGGCTAAATATCCATCCCATCCTTTTGGAGATGGAATGATCGCGGATACCCTTTCATTTGTCGGACATCCCTTACCCGCATTATTTATAGGAATGTTGCTGGCTTTGCTGCTGGTTGATAAAAAAACACCTGTAAAAGAGCGTTGGTCTTGGGTATCACATGCATTAAAAGAAGCTGGAGTCATCATACTCATAACCGGGGCAGGGGGAGCTTTCGGTAGTATCCTCCGATCGGGCAATTTAGGGGAACTTATTGAGGCTCAATTTACAGACTTAGAGGTAGGGATTTTTTTACCGTTTATATTGGCAGCCTTATTAAAGACAGCGCAAGGATCATCCACGGTGGCAATCATTACAGCGGCAACGATAATATCACCTATGATGGATGTATTGGGATTAGACAGTGAGCTATCTCGGGCGCTGACGGTATTGGCCATTGGAGCAGGTGCCATGACCGTTTCTCATATCAATGATAGTTATTTTTGGGTCGTTTCTCAATTCTCAGGGATGAATACCAAAACCACCTTAAAGATGCACACTATGGCAACTCTGATTCAAGGAATAGTGGCCATTTTACTATTATCCTCTGTTCAAGTTATTTTAAATTAGTATGAATTTATTCCTTTTTTTCACCATTTTATTTACCTCAATGCAAGCACAAGTAATTTTCGATTTTAATAAGAAGTCAGATCTTCAAGATTGGATTATTGTAAACGATGTAGTTATGGGGGGTCGTTCGTCAAGTACTTTTAAATTAGATGAAGACGGCTTAGGTGTTTTTGAAGGCAATATATCTTTGGAAAATAATGGTGGATTTTCATCATTGCGATATAGGTTTTTAAAAAGGACCATAAAGGGAGCTACTCAAGTTAAAATTACCTTGCGCGGAGATGGAAAAAAATATCAATTTAGGGTAAAGTCCAATGCAGGTGATTATTATTCCTACATAGTCCCATTTCTGACCTCAGGTGAATGGCAAGAAATAGTCATTCCTTTAGGAGATATGTATCCTTCTTTTCGTGGGAGAAGATTGAATCAACCTAATTTTTCTAATGATTCTATTGAAGAGCTCACCTTTTTGATCGGGAACAAAAAAAGCGAAAGATTTAAGCTCTTGATAGATAAAATAGTACTCGAATAATATTGATATATCTACCTATCATTAATATGAAATCATTCTTTATTTTACTTCCGACTATTTTTAGATTCAATAAAAGAGACTCAAAATAAGACCTGCAAAGAGTTTAGAGTCTGTACTTATGGATTGATGAGAAGTTGTGAGCTCAATATATTAAAAGATATAGGGTGAGCAGGTGACCATTGATAAAAGTCATCCATTTATGGGTGGACTCACCCTATGCGGATAGTCTCTTTCGCGGCGTTGAAATTTAAGAATGGCTTCTTTGACGATACTGCCTTGTTCTACATTAATGGCATTTTTGATGGTCAGACTTTGGGCCCAACTTGATCGACCTCCCAAGACAGAAGGTAAATGCACAATCAATGCCGCAGAAATAGATCTAGAAGCACTTTCCCAAAAATAACTGGGTGTGTGGTCAACGGCATAATAATCAATATTACCAATTTCCAGTATGGGTTCTTTAAAAGTAGTGGGTTGGGCAAAATAAAATCCCATGCCTTCATCGCAACTCACATCAATGATTAATGTGCCTGCCCTCAGACTAGATTTTTCCTCTTCAATGACAAAATTGACAGGATCATTGGCATCTTGATAGGTACCGTTAATGATGATTTCCGATTCACTGATTAAATCCAATAAGGGTCGTTCAGTTCCATCATGTTCTACAATTTTTAATCTAGGTTCATTGAGACCTCCATTCTTGATACGGACATAGTTTACATCTAAGACCTCTTCTCGGACTTCATGATCAGGTCGCTGGATACATATGGTAATATCTCTAAAGCCATGGGCTTTTAACGCATAAATGGCACCTCTACTGACGGCGCCAAAACTAAAGATGATTACTTTTCTCTGATTGCCATAATGTCCATCTATCCCCTTCAGTTGTAAGGCATGAATGACCGCACAATAACCAGCCATTTCATTGTTTTTATAAAAGGTATGCCTTCCAATCTGTTCATTGGGACTCCAAACAAACATATCCTCAAATGCGATGAGAGTGAGCTTTCGATCAATGGCAGCTTGTGTGACGTGCATTTGCTGGGCGCAATGGTGATAACCCCATAGTATGCCCCCTTCTTTCAATTCGTTGAAATCTGATAATATTGGTTTGGCGATGATCGCCGTTCCTATATCTGATAATATCTCTGACCTTGTAGCCATTTCTCCCGTTTGCTTTGCGATTTCATCATCTTCAATATGGAAGGGTTTGCCATATCCTTTTTCAAAAATGAGCTTTTTGCGGATATGTTCAGGAAGTCTACGTAAATGCTCAGGATGAATAGGTACGCGTCTTTCATCTTCTTTTTTGGAAGTTCTAATAATACCTATCTTTGATAAATCCATATGATTTCCTTTTTAGTTGAAGCCAAACATCGCTAATGAAATGAGCGTGGCTCTGTGATCAGTTTTTTATAAATAGATGGCTGGCTAGGGATCAGGCATTAAATTGACCTCTAGTGTATCAATAATCAGGAAGGCTAAATGAAAAGAGACCTTTAGTTCACTGTAAAATCGTGCAGTGTAAGATTAATATCAACAGATAATTAATAATTTGTAAGATACACGAAGTAATGACACCTTTGAGGAATAACGAGAGAAACCTCGGATTATCCTTTGATATTGAATCGAAGCATAGTGACCAAATGATAGGAAAGCGGCGGCTCACTAGAGTTATTTAGGGATGACTGAGGTGTATTTAAATGAGGCTGTTCTTAAGATACCTTATTTGGGAGGGGATATTTATTTTTGGGAGTTAATACATTAAAGTTGAAATTCATAGATCCTAAAAACAGATTTATGCTTTAGCTCAAATTAAGTGTTTTAAGGATCATATTGATGCTTATCTAATGACTGCTATTTAGATTAAAAATTAAATGAGATCCCATATTAAAAGTAGTTGTGAGTTATTGTGAAAGCAAGTAGATATAAAAATGAGTATTTGTGTAGTCATATTAATGCTTGCGAATCTCAAAAAAGATTATTATTGTCTGAATGTTGATCTAAAAACCATAAATGCACACTTTTCTATAAAAAAATCGTTTGACATAAATTAGACAATTAAATATATGAATAAGATGAAATACAGCCCTAAACTTATCACTGCATTATGGCTGCTCCTGCTAGGGAGCTGTACCCAGTTGTCTGAAAAAAATCAAAAAACGGCGGGGGAATGGAAAATAGATTTTTTGGATGATTTTGAACGTTTTAACCCTGATAACTGGCAGGATCAACGCATTTGGGTAAATAATGAAACGCATTGTTATGTACCCAATAATGAATTTGATACCAGAGAAGTAAGTAATGGAACCTTAAAAATTAAAGTGATTAACCTCGGAGAGAAACGTCCTTGCGATAATATAGACAAACACGGTAACCAACATCCCAATACCGAGTATGTGGCTGGGCGAATAGCATCAAAAAATCTAAAAGAATTTGTAAAAGGCAAATGGACAGCCAGATTAAAATTGGCGAGTAATGGTGAGCCCAGCATGTTTCCCGCTTGGTGGATACTCGGAGCACAAAATAATGAATCACCTATTCAGCAGTCAGATGAGATTATTTGTTGGCCATTAACGGGATCTGGAGAAATTGATATTTTTGAACATCATGGAGATCATCAAAAGAACGAATTTACCACTGGAGCCATTAAAAGTTTAGGGGAGTGCGACCAAGGGGATTGGTGGAGTCATCGTAAAGGAGTGGAGGCAACGCTAAACGAATTTCATGAATACTCCGTTGAATGGCAAGGGAGTGACTTGGTTTATCGGCTTGATGGCATTGAAGTTTATCGTAATATTGGAGAAGGAGATAAATATCCAGAAGCCATGTTCGCCATATTAAACTTTGCAAAAATTACCGACCAGCCTATGACAGGCATTTGGGTGATGGAAGTGGATTGGGTAAAACACGAAAGGAGAAGTTGAGTTTTGGTGCTGCTGATTGACGCATATTGAGCAGTATTATAAGGATCAACAAAATGCCCTTTATGAACAGAAAAATAGGTCTTAAGGCCGATATAACTTAACAATACCCACGAACTAATATTCAATGGTTGCGAGGTATAATCTGATACCAGTCATTAAACGCAATTGATCAATATGAGTAGAATCATCTCACTACGCTATTTACGTGATAAAAGGTGTTTGATGGAGGCAGACTTGAAATAAAAGCGGGTAATAACTTTGATTTACTCTTATTGAAATCCAAATAATAGCTTGTATATGAAACGTAGAAAACAGATTTGGGAGAGATCAATGAAGAAATGATCAGATACTTGATCCTCTCGAATAATGAATAAATAGGCCTCATTTGACTTCCGAAATACAATGAGGTATTAAATATAAAAAATCACTTTTGTTAAGCAGATTTTTAATTTCAAACAAATTTGCTTAGAGTTAAGGCTCATTAGTCTAGAGCGAGTAACCTGAGATTTTTTTTATTGCCTTAATTCAAAATAAAGCTTAATGAGGTCCAAATAATTAGATTATATAAATTTTCTTTCTTGAAGATGAAGATTTATTTTGAGTCTTATGAAATTATATAATATTAAACATATGAGTAAAGGAGGAGTTAAAGATGTTTTAGATCCAAAGGATGTTAACGCCTATGGCTTTTATAAGTTACGAGGCATTAAGAAAGTGTTATTCGAGCTCGCTCAAATACTCCCTAAAAATATTATCAGTTTTAAAATAGCACTCATATTACGAAAAATTACCTTGCGAAATAAGGTTAAAATTATTGATCAAACTCAATTTGACTTAAAGCTCAGATTGTTTCCAATGGATAATTTAGGTGACCGGTTTTTGCTGTTTCTTCCGAAATTTTTCGAATATGATGAATTCCAGCTGATGTCACAGTGTTTAAAAGAGGATAGTATTTTCATTGATATTGGAGGAAACATGGGCATTTACAGTCTTATATCGGCGAAATACATCAATAAAACGGGTAGGATTTTGTCATTTGAGCCTAATCCGAAGATGATTGAACGTTTTAGATTTAACATTAAAATTAATGAGTTTGATCAATTGATTGAGCTGAATGAAATTGGAATTGCTGATAAAGAAATGACTTTTAGTTTAGCATTATCAAAGAAGAATTTGGGAGGCGCAAGTATTGTAAAAAATTTCGGCGAGGGCAATGTAATGGTGAAGTGCAGACCTTTACTCGACGTATTAAAAGAAAATGAGATTACCAAAATTGATTTGCTCAAAATTGATATTGAAGAAGCAGAACCCCTTGCTTTAAATCCTTTTTTTCAAAACGCCCCAAGAGCATTATTTCCTAAAATAATCTTTATTGAGTCTGAAGATAATATTGACCTTATCAAACTTGGATACAAGTTCATTAAGAGAACAAGAGCCCAAAATTCCATTTATGTTTTAGATTAAAAAAAACTAGGTTCAATTTTTTTTAATAGAATAGATATGAAAAAGTGGGAGTCTTTTTATTTTTGCCTGATAGCCAAAGAAAAGTCTGCAAATTTTAAGTTGATAATAAAAACCATTTTCTAAAGACTTTGATTTAGATCGTCCTAATTTCAAACAAAATTTAATAAGAAACGGCCAATGGTAGGCAAGGAGAGAGGCTTACTGAGGATAGATATTCCATAGGATGCTAATAGAAAGCATTCAATAAAGGGTAAGACGATTCAATAGGATAAAAAGAGGTATCTGTACTAATAAATAAAGGGCCGATGGTGACTTATTACAGCCGAGATTAAAGTAAAGAGGGGTAAAGAAAATAGAATGTAGGGGGCGTATATATTATCGAGTAGTGTCAAAATAAAATAATAGATTATGTAACTTGATGAGTATAAAGCAATGTGGCGAGAGCTAATTCAAGCATTCAGATGAATAAATACGATTACATTATCATTGGAGCAGGTTCTGCAGGTTGTGTTTTAGCCAATCGTTTGTCTAAAAATCCCGCAAATCAAATATTACTTATTGAAGCAGGCAAACGGGATAAAAAAGTAGAGATTGGTATCCCCGGAGGCTATGGAAATTTGCACCGATCTACCGTCGATTGGGGCTTTTCTACGGTTCCACAAGAGCATGTGAACAACCGAAATATTTACCTACCCCGTGGCAAAACATTGGGGGGCTCCAGTTCGACCAATGCCATGGCCTATGTGCGTGGAAATAAGGCTGATTATGATGAATGGTCTGATCTGGGAAATAAAGGCTGGTCATTTGATGAGGTGCTTCCCTATTTTAAGAAATCAGAACATAATGAAGATTTTAACGACCATCATCATGGCCATCAAGGGCCATTAAATGTGACCCTAGGTAAGGATTTTCAAACACCTTATGCACAGGCTTTTCTAGAGGCCTGCCAGCAATCAGGCATACCCAAAAACAGGGATTACAATGGGGCCAATCAATTGGGGGCAAGTTTATTTCAGTTTACCATCAAGAAAGGAAAGCGCCAGAGTACGGCAGTAGCATTTTTGAAACCGGTGATGCATCGGCCTAATTTAACGGTGATTACCGAGGCTCGGGCCAGTGAAATCATCATAGAATCCGATCGCGCAGTGGGCGTGGCTTATCTCAAGTCAGGCAGTATTCAAAAAGCCTATGCTTTAAAGGAAGTCATTTTATCAGCAGGGGCTTTTCAATCACCACAGTTACTCATGTTATCAGGTATAGGCCCTCAAGAGGTACTGAAACGCCATAAAATCTCGGTGAAAAAAGAGTTGCCTGGGGTGGGACAAAACTTACAAGATCATCTTTTTATTAATGTTTCCAGCTTGGCACTTCAGCAAGAAGGGTTTAATCATCAATTTAAGCCTTTAAATCAAGTGAAAGCCCTGATCAAGTACTTGATTAACCATAAAGGGCCCTTGGCATGCAGTGCCCTAGAAGCAACGGCATTTTTTTCTTTGAATGCAGGAATGCAACCCGATCTCCAATTTCATTTTACGCCCTTACATATAGGAGACGATTATGTTCCTGACCTTTACAACACCAAAACTTACCCTACTTACGACGGTTATACCATTGCACCTACCTTATTGAAACCGAAAAGTAGGGGTTATGTGGGATTAAGTTCAAATGATCCAATGGATGCCCCATTGATTCAACCTAATTTCTTGTCTGCGGAAGACGATTTAAAAATGCTTATTTTAGGCGTTAAAAAGGCATTAGAAGTTTCGAAAGCAGCGGCTTTTAATCTGTTTAGGAAAGCCATCATCGTACCTAAAGGAGAATCAGAGAAACAGATTATTGAGCACATTAAAAAGGGATTAGAAACGGTCTATCATCCGGTGGGGACCTGTAAAATGGGTCACGATGATATGGCAGTAGTGAGTGATACCTTGAAGGTACATGGTTTAAAGAGATTGAGAGTGGTAGATGCCTCCATCATGCCTACCATTGTTTCTGGAAATACCAACGCAGCCGCCATTATGATTGGGGAGAAGGCAGCGGATATGATTTTGGGTCAGTGAAGAGGGGGGCGACTGTTGAAGACTTACCTCAATATTTAAGGCTTAATCAGTAATGAAAATGGATGAAAAGCGGATTAAAAAATTGCTCAGTCTATCAACAAGAGGGCATCATTTGGCAACTACACCGAGTAGGATAGACCATGCCTTATTCATGGAGGCGAAACAAAACCGGTATGATCCTGAAGATAACCTGTCAGGCTCATTTCCGTTGAATGTAGCCGAAAATCAAGTGATGGCACCAGTCATAAAGGCGAAATTGATGACCCTTCTCAAAAACAATGAGATGCCGGATTGGGTTATGGGTTATACGCATTATTTGGGGCATCCTGAGGTAAGAATGATGATTGCACGATTTATGGAGCAACACTTGTGTGATTGTAAGATTCATCCTGACACCTTGGGGCTATCGGCCGGGGCAACAGCCATTGTGGAGGTGACTGCTTTTTTATTGGCCAATCCAGGAGATGTAGTGGTCATCCCAGCACCTGCTTATCCGATGTATACTAATGATTTTGGTATCAAGGCGGGGATCAGCCGCTATGATCTTCAAACCCATGATAACCTGCAAGAAATAGGCACAAAGGCACCCGTAACGACTGATTTATTGGAGCATGCTTGGGCCACATTGAAGGCCGAAGGTCGGTGCTTTAAAATATTATTGATTTCTTCACCCGATAATCCAACGGGCTGCAGGTATGAGGAAGACCAATTGCGTGCGCTGGCACGTTGGTGTATCGAGCATCAGGTTCATATGATTGTCAATGAAATCTATGGACTTTCCTTGATTGATACGACTCCTATTGACCATCCATCGAGTGCGCATGGTCAAGATGAATATGTATCTTTTGCCAAAATCATGGAAGAATTTGTCTCGGACTACCTACATCTCTGGTATGCATTTTCCAAAGATTTTGGGATGTCAGGGCTTCGTTGTGGGGTAGTGTATTCATTAAACAAGGGCTTCATATCCGGGCTCGAAAACATCAATGTGCCACACATGGTATCAAATATGTCTCAATGGATGATCAAAGAAATGCTCAGTGATGATGAATTTATAAAAAACTATATTGAGCAAAATAAAAAGCAGATTACTCGAAGCTATCAATGGGTAGTAGCTGCTTTGAAATTATTAGATGTCCCCTTCATTCCCAGTAGAGGGGGCATATTTGTCTGGATCGACCTATCTAGTTACTTGGATGCAGATAACGATGAGGCTGAAATAGCACTTTGGATGAATATCTATAAACAAACGGGTGTACTGCTGACCCCGGGCAAAGAGTTTAAGCATCTACAAAAGGGACTTTTTAGGATGGTTTATACTGCAGTTTCTTTTGATCACTTGAAGGTAGCTGTGGAGCGGTTGTCAGCTTATCTAGGGCAATTTAAAATTAGATGAGGTAGGATCGTTGGGGCCTATTGGTATAGGTAGAGGTGATGGATCGGGAGAGGTGTGATAGATGTCTGTTAATGAGGTTTTGCAGTTTAGATAATTGCCTTTTAAGTTTAGATTTTTTCAAAAGGCTCAGACTATCTTTTCTGCATTTTTTAGGCTGCTGTATCCTTCTTGGGATCAGTTCCAATCAAATAATGATCAAAATTACTCTCAATAAGGGATTCATAGATCCTATTTCGGTTTTTTTTGTTAAACCGTTCATCAAATTAAAACTGCTTGAAATTTGAAATTTTAGAGGGAGAGTCAAATTCATGTTAGATTTGGCTATGCAAGCTATTAGTGTCTTTGATATTTTCAAAATAGGGGTTGGGCCTTCGAGTTCACACACGTTAGGTCCATGGAACGCAGCCTTAACTTTTGTCCAGCTACTTGACCTCGAGGCGTTAGATAGGATACAAATAGATTTATATGGTTCTTTGGCTAAGACAGGCAAGGGGCATGCGACCGATAAGGCCATTATACTTGGATTGATGGGGTATGAACCGAAGTCCGTAGATATTGCTCAAATTGATCAAATGATCCTCGAGGTGCAAAAATCTAATATCTTGGTCATTCAATCGAAAGAAGTACATTTTGAGGGAGCAAGAGATATTATTTTTAATTCCTATGTGCATGAGCGTCATCCGAATACATTGATATTTAGTGCCTTTACTGGGGAAAAGTTACTTAAGCAACAACTTTTTGCCTCCGTGGGCGGAGGATTTATTGAAAGTGAAACTCCCGGAGAGACGCTACATTCCTTAGGAGATTTCCCATTTCCTATCAATAAAGGAGTAGATATTTTAGCCTACACGAGCAAAAAGGAGTGTACGATTTCAGATATTGTGTTACAAAATGAGCTGACTTTGCAAACCATTAAAGAGATAGATCAGCAAATTGTCTTAATTTTTGAAACTATGTTAGAGGCTATTTATCAGGGTTGTTGTGCGGAAGGCACTTTACCTGGAGGCTTAAATGTATCCAGGCGAGCCAAAAAAATATACGATAAGCTAACAGATTTTTTTGTTCATACGACAAGAGATGAATGGATGTCAGGTATTCAAAATGGATCTAAAGATTTTAGTGTTATCAATAAGTGGGTAAGTTGTTTCGCCCTTGCGGTAAATGAACAAAATGCTGCGATGGGAAGAATTGTGACCTCGCCGACCAATGGTGCGGCAGGTGTCATTCCCTCAGTCCTTCTTTATTATATACTTTTTTGTGATTATGGGGGCATAGAAGAGGTTAAGAAATTTCTTTTTACTGCAGGAGAGATAGGGTGTTTATTCAAAAAAGGGGCAACTATTTCAGCAGCCGTAGGAGGCTGTCAAGCTGAAGTGGGTGTATCATCGGCAATGGCAGCTGCTGGATTGGCTGAGGTGCTGGGGGGTACCCCTGAACAATGTCTGATGGCAGCAGAAATCGCGATGGAGCATCATCTTGGATTGACATGTGATCCGGTCAAAGGATTGGTCCAAGTACCTTGTATTGAACGCAATACCATGGGTGCCATCAAGGCGATTACGGCCGCAAATTTGGCACTGGAGAGTGATGCTTCGGCAGCCATTGTAAATATTGATACGGTCATTCAGACCATGTGGGATATCGCCAAAGACATGCATACCAAGTACAAAGAAACCTCAGAGGGAGGGCTGGCCATTAATCTATCCGTCATTCATCCTAATTGTTAATCAGGGTACCCTTTTGAATAGATTCAAAGAATAAAGTGCGCAACAAAAGGTTTTTTATCTGAAGTAAAATGAACAGAATCCTGATTTTTCTCCATCTTAATATTTTGCTTCAGTTATTATTTAGAATGTTTCACACATGGGTTTGTACCTTGGCATCTTTTGACTGCAAATTGTTTTTTAAATGCTTAAGAGACCTATTTATAAGTGAAGGGGTCATTTAACTTTAAATATCTTCCAGAACGATAGCGAATTATGTTTAAATTACTCT
>ENA-OQVM01004842-OQVM01004842.1-marine-metagenome-genome-assembly--contig:-NODE-4842-length-13356-cov-4.598765_pt1 | contig 13356 bp, 12 predicted proteins | sample MGYA00237776_ERZ505498 | MGnify/ENA primary metagenome ERZ505498 (study PRJEB26159, sample SAMN06265151) | marine metagenome | isolation source: Helgoland LTER site | place: Germany:Helgoland, sampling... | reverse complement strand
AAAAGCATATTTGCTCAAACCTATACTAATATTGAAATCATCTTAGTTGATGATGGCTCTACCGATGACACAAAAGTATTAATTGATACTTTTCCAGAAGTAAGATATTTTAAAAAACCAAATGGAGGACAAGCTTCTGCCCGTAATATGGGGCTTAAGCATGCTACTGGCAAATACATTGCGTCATTAGATTCTGATGATTTATGGGAAACAAGTTTTTTAACTAAAATGGTAGAAGTCATTGAATCTCATGACTTAGATTTTGCCTTTGCAAATTGGGAACAAAAAAACAGAAATGGTGACAAAAGTGACTTTCTTTCGAAATACTTATACTTTCCCTCGCATGTTTCTATGGAAAACGATTCATGGGTACATTTAGATTATAAAGATTTAAGAAGCATATATTTAGCGGGTTGTCCTTCTCCTTCTTCTTCTTTACTTATGCGATATTCGGCAATTAAAAGTGGTTGGAATGAGGAAATGAACATTGCAGATGATTGGTGTTTATTATTGGATATTGTCTTAAGTAAAAAAGCAAAAGTATCTTTTACTTCCGAAAAACTTTGGAAAAAACATGTTGTTAGTGATAATGTGTTTGATGGACGAAACCAATTAGAAGTTCTTAAACTTTTACACCTAGAAGATATGGCTGCAATGCTTAACAGTTTTAAATCTTATTTAAATGACCGAGAGGTTAAAAGATTACAAAAAAAATATGTTTTAGATTTAATGCTCACAGCTAAAGAGACATTCACTGAAGAAAAAAACATAAAAAGTGCCTTTTCTTATATTTATAACGCCATTTCCAAGCACCCTATGTTTTCTTTTCAAACAATTTTTATGATTGCATGTGGTAAAATAAAGAATAGAAAATTTAATAAAACTGATATCAAATTCAAATAATGAAAATCCCCTCATTCCTTAGAGTTCATGACTGGTGGGCTCCCAAAATTATCCCTTTATTGTGTATTGGTTATGCAACTATAATACAGTATGAAGATAATTTGATAGATTATTTTTTATGGTTGCTTTTTCTAATTATGGCAATTGCAATAGGTGCTATTTATGTAAGTATAATAAATGATTTTACAGACTTAAAATACGACATTGCTAGTAAAAAAAAAAATGGACTTGAGCGTTTTGGTTCAAGTAAGAGAAATTTAGTGTTGCTTGCATCAGTTTTACTAGCTGTATTTTTTTGCTATTTTTTTATCCATGATACGCTTTCTCTTATTTTTTATCTTGCAGCATATCTGGCTTTTAGCTTATATTCCATTCCCCCTTTTCGGTTTAAGAATAGAGGTGCTTTAGGTGTAATCGCAGATGCAAGTGGCGCACACCTTTTTCCTAGCCTTTTTATAGCATCTTCTATGATGCACAATATGAAAATACCCATTGAACCTTATTGGTTACTAATCATAGGTGTTTGGAGTTTTGCCTATGGTTTGCGAGGTATATTATGGCATCAGTTTTGGGATAGAGAAAATGATCTTTCAATAAATCATAAAACGTTTGCTACAAATACGAGTATATCAAGTATGAAGCCTGTAGAGCTATTTATCACTACTATTGAAATTATTACGCTAATTTTAATTTTATGGCCATTAGGTGTATTGCCATTTATAGCATTATTGTTTTATATTTTAATGCTTTTTGGATATCGTAGAATTAAAACTAAAATAATAATGATTATTTCTGATGAAGAACCTTGGCAGGTTTTAATGACAGATTATTATCAAATTTTGCTTCCTATATCTTTGATAATTATTTCTAGCCTTAAAAGCCCTATTTGCCTAGTTTTATTGATCTTTCATATCTTATGCTTCCCCTCTACAACCAAATTATTTATTATAAATATTTTAAGAATGATACGTTTCAAAAAATAAGAGTTTAAAAACAAATTGGAAATTGCTTTTATAGTATGGAAGGATTATTCGGCATAAATGAAATAATTTATATTAACAGTTTCGCGTTTCAAATTAATAATTAGTCCTTTTAAATTTATCGCCGCTTTTATTTTCTTCTAATAGTTTAAATCCTATTTTTGCCAAAACAAAACGCAACCATGATAACATCAGATCAAATTAAAGATCTTAACACCCGCCTCGACAAACTTAGGCACTATCTTTGACATAGATGCCAAACTTATAGAAATTCAAAACGAAGAAGAACAAACCTTCGATCCCAATTTCTGGAACGACCCAAAAGCTGCCGAAGCTCTTATGAAATCGCTTCGAGTGAAGAAAAAATGGGTTCAAGATTATAAAGACTTAAAAACCCTAATTGAAGACCTTGAAGTTATTTATGAGTTTTTCAAAGAAGAGGAAGCTACACAAGAAGACGTTGAAAACCGATATAATAAAGCATCAATTTTAATAGAAGATATTGAATTTAGAAATATGCTTTCGGAAGAAGGTGATGGCTTAAGTGCTGTATTACAAATTACTGCAGGCGCAGGAGGCACAGAGAGTTGCGATTGGGCAAGTATGCTAATGCGCATGTATTTAATGTATGCAGAAAAAAGTGGCTTTAAAGTAAAGGAGTTGAATTTTCAACAAGGTGATGTAGCGGGCATAAAAACAGTGACTTTAGAGATAGAAGGCGATTTTGCCTTTGGTTGGTTAAAAGGAGAAAACGGTGTACATCGTTTGGTAAGAATCTCACCCTTTGATAGTAATGCAAAGCGTCACACCAGTTTTGCTTCTGTTTATGTGTATCCATTAGTCGACGATACTATAGAAATAGATATAAACCCAGCTGATATTGATATAACTACAGCAAGATCTAGTGGTGCTGGTGGGCAAAACGTAAATAAAGTTGAGACTAAAGTTCAGTTAACTCATAAACCAACAGGAATTCAAATTTCATGCTCCGAAACTCGCTCTCAGCATGATAACAGATCTAGAGCTATGCAAATGCTTAAGTCACAACTATATGAAATTGAGCTTCAAAAACAATTAGCGCAGCGTGAAGATATTGAAGCTGGTAAAATGAAAATTGAATGGGGAAGCCAGATTAGAAACTATGTGATGCATCCTTATAAATTAGTAAAAGATGTTAGAACTGCTCATGAAACTGGTAATGTTGATGCGGTTATGGATGGAAATATAGATGAGTTTTTAAAATCATACTTAATGGCCATGGGGCAAAAAGAAGAAGATAATAATCAATTATAACATAGCAATTAGCACGTGAAAAAAATAGATACAATAATATTCGACCTTGGTGGTGTTTTAATTGATTGGAATCCTGAATATGTTTTTTTAGATGTGTTCAACAGAGATAGAAAGAAAATGCAATGGTTTTTTGATCATATTTGTACGAGTGATTGGAATGAAAATCAAGATGCGGGGTACCCTATGGCGCAAGCTACAGAAGATAAAGTGGCTCTTTTTCCTGAATATGAAAAAGAAATACGAATGTTTTACGGACGCTGGGTTGAAATGTTAGGCGATTCCATTACTGGAACCGTTGATATTCTAAAAAAGTTTATTGATTCAGAAGATTATAAAGTTATAGCCTTAACAAATTGGAGCGCAGAAACCTTCCCTATTGCTTTAGAGCGGTTTGAGTTTTTACATTGGTTTGAAGGTATTATTGTTTCTGGTGAAGAAAAAACAAGAAAACCGTTTAATGACATTTATAACCTAACACTAGAGCGGTTTAATATCAAAGCCGAAAATGCTATTTTTATTGATGACAATCTAAGAAATATTGAAGCTGCCAATAATTTAGGTATTAATGGTATTCAATTTGAATCTCCAGAACAACTTATTATTAACCTAAAAACGTTTAATATTATTTTATAATGATTAAAATATACCATAATGCGCGATGCTCTAAATCTAGGTGCGGTGTAGAAATTTTAGAAAAATCTGGCAAAGACTTTGAAGTTGTTAAATATCTTGAGGATGTTCCAACTGCTGAAGGATTAAAAGACATCATAAAACTATTAGGAATAAAGCCAATTGAGTTAGTTAGAAAAGGTGAATCCATTTGGAAAGACAGCTTCAAAAATAAAGATTTAAGCGATGCCGAAATCATAACTGCAATGGTTGAAAATCCTAAACTTATAGAGCGTCCAATAGTCATTAATGGAAATAAAGCGGTTATTGGAAGACCTCCAGAATTAATACTAGAAATCATCTAAATATTATATTTTCTATTAACAAAATTTTAACCGTTTGATATTAAACCATAATCTACATTTGTGGTCTAATTATCAAAACATTTTTAATGGAGAAATCTACATTTGCACTTATTCTATTTTGTTTATTCACTGTAGTTGGTTTTGCTCAAAGACCAGAAGGAAAAGAAGTTAAAATCTCAGGAATTGTTATTGATAAAGAGACCAAGCAACCTCTAGAATATGCAACTATAGCCTTTTTTAGTAAACGTCAAAACAAAATTATTACCGGAGGAATAACTGATGCTAAAGGAAACTTTAACATACCTGTTGTAACCGGTGTTTATGATATTACGATTGAATATATTTCTTTTAAAACGATTACAATTCCTAACAAAAAAATATCCAAAAACGAAAATCTTGGTAGTTATTCTCTAGAAATTAATGCTGAATTATTAGGCGAAATAGAGATTATCGCTGAACGTACAACTGTTGAAATCCGACTTGACAAAAAAATATATAATGTTGGTAAAGATCTAACCGTTAGTGGTGGTTCGGTAAGTGATGTCTTAGACAACGTACCATCCGTTTCTGTAGATGCAGAGGGCAATGTAGCCTTAAGAGGTAATGATAATGTTCGAATACTCATCAATGGTAAACCTTCTGGATTAGTTGGACTTAATTCTACTGAAGCATTAAGACAATTACCTGCAGAAGCTATTGAAAAGGTTGAAGTCATTACATCGCCTTCCGCTAGATATGAAGCTGAAGGTACAGCGGGTATATTAAACATTATTTTACGCAGAAGTAAGTTGCTGGGTTTAAACGGTTCTATTACTACTAATGTTGGACATCCTAACTCAGCTGGAATTTCTGGAAACATTAATTATAGAACTGGAAATGTCAATATTTTTAATACGTCTTCATATAGATATGGAGAAACACTGGGAAGATGGTATAATGATGTTAAGTATTTCGACATTAACATCCCAGATTTAGATGAAAAACGTAATTGGACAGATACTAGAAAAGGCCTGACTACAAACACGGGTATTGAATGGTATATTAACGACTCAGCATCTATAACATCATCCGTAGTCTATAGAGATAATAGCTCTGAAAATAATTCGATTAACAAACTTGTGCAGTTCAATAAAATTAATAATACCACGAGTGAAAGTGAGCGCCGAGATCCAGAAAAAGAAGATAGTAAAACGATTCAATACGCTTTAAATTTTACAAAAAATTTTGATGATAGTGATCATAAATTAACTTTCGATTTTCAATATGAAGATTCTAATGAAGATGAAAATTCTCTAATCACTGTTGATGGTATAGAATCTGAAATGGTATCGACTCTGGAAGATCAAACTAATATCCTATTGCGATCTGATTATGTTGTGCCTGTCGGAGAAATGAGTCAAATAGAACTTGGTTACCGTGGTGATTTCACGACAAGGTCTACAGATTTTGAAGTAGCTCTTTTAGATGCATCATCTGGTGATTTTTTAATTAATAACAATCTCACAAACCTTTTTAATTTTAAGCAATATAACACTGCTATTTATACGCAATTCGGGAGTAAAATTGATAAATTTTCATACCTATTAGGTTTAAGATTTGAAAATACTAGAATCACACTAGATCAGCCAACAACAGGAGATTTTAGTAGAAAAAAAATAAATGGATTATTTCCAACGGTTAATTTGAATTATGAAATAAGCGACTCACAAAGCGTTACTTTAGGATACAATAGAAGAATTAGAAGACCAAGAGGTTTTATGCTTAACCCCTTCCCTTCTCGTTCTAGTATAACAAACGTCTTTCAAGGTAATCCTGATTTAAATCCAACATTTGCCAGTACTTTTGAATTGGGGTATTTAAACAAGCTAGATAAGTTAACAATCTCTTCCTCCATTTATTATTCGCATTCAACAGATATTATGACCTTTGTAAGCAGAAAGACTGATGAATCTGTTATTGTTGACGGAGCAGAATTCCCTGTAATAGAAAGAGGTCCTGTTAATTTAGGTAAAGATAAACGCTATGGTTTTGAGTTTAATTTAAATTATAATCCGTCTAGAAAATGGCGCATGAATACTGATTTTAATATTTTTAAATCTGAACGAGAAGGACGTTTTGATGGCGTTGACTTAAGTGCTAATAACTTGAGTTGGAGAGCTAGATTCACAAACAAAATAACATTACCGCACAATATTGATTGGCAAACAAATATAAATTATAGAGGTCCGAGTCAAGATGCACAAAATGATAGAAAAGGTGTATTAACTACTAGCGTTGCTTTTAGCAAGGATTTATTTAAAGAAAAAGCCTCAATCGCATTTAATGTTCGAGATATTTTTAATAAAGCTTTTTATAGTAATGATATTACTGCTGAAACATTTACCGCTTATCAAGAAATTCAATTTAGAGGAGGTCGTACTTTTAATCTGGCGTTTACTTATAGATTCAACCAGAAGAAAAAACGAGAGCGTCAAGGTGGTTTTGATGGCGGCGGCATGGAAATGTAAAATATAACCATAAAAAAAGGAAGCTAAATTAGCTTCCTTTTTTTATATATAATACATATGTTTTTTAAGCTTGACGCTTAGCTTTCTTTTCTTCTCTAATTTCTTTTAATCTTTCAATTAAAGATCCTCCAATCCAATAAGGAATAACAAAGGTTATTAAAAAAATCATTAACCAAAACCCTATTGTTAATATAGTTAAAAATGCTAAAAAGCCTAAATACTGATCAAATTCAAACATAATTGTTGTGCCTTACTTTTAAGATGTAGCAAATATAATGCAAAGGTATGTCTTATACAATATCAAGTTAAAAATTATTAACAGACTTTTTAACTATTCTAAATTTGGCTGAGGAGTCATGCGTAAATATGGTTTAATTTCTTTATATCCTTTTGGGAAAATACAAGGAATATCTGCAGTTGCAACAGCAGGAACTACAACACAATCATCACCGTTATTCCAATTAGCAGGCGTAGCCACTTTATAAAATCCTGTTGTGAAATGGAGCCAAGGCACATAATTTAATCGCTACCATAATATCTATTTTATAATTTAAACTTAAAATAAAGTCTTACTAATTTCATCGATTTTAAAGTCTTAAAGTAAAAAAATCCGTTATTACTGTGTTAAAAAGAAGTAGTAAAAAACTAACAAAAATCATAATTATAAACATCTTAAAAGAATTACCTTAGCACCTTATAATTTAAGCATTATTAATATGAGTTACAGAATAGAAAAAGATACTATGGGCGAGGTAAAAGTGCCCGCTGATAAACTTTGGGGAGCACAAACAGAACGCTCTAGAAATAACTTCAAAATTGGCCCTTCGGCCTCTATGCCATTAGAAATCATTTACGGCTTTGCTTATTTAAAAAAAGCGGCTGCATTTACCAATTGTGAATTGGGCGTTTTACCTATTGAAAAACGAGATTTAATAGCACAAGTTTGTGAAGAAATATTAGAAGGTAAACACGATGACCAATTTCCATTAGTTATCTGGCAAACCGGCTCTGGTACACAAAGCAATATGAATGTTAATGAAGTGGTTGCAAACAGAGCACACCAATTAGCCGGAAAAGTTATTGGGGAAGGTGAAAAAACAATTCAACCTAATGATGATGTTAATAAATCGCAATCTTCAAATGATACGTTTCCAACAGGAATGCATATTGCAGCCTATAAAAAAATTGCTGAGACCACAATTCCTGGTGTTAAACAATTGCGTGATACTCTTAATAACAAATCAATAGCCTTTAAAAATGTTGTAAAAATAGGTAGAACACACCTTATGGACGCTACGCCTCTTACTTTAGGACAAGAACTATCAGGTTATGTAGCTCAATTAGATTACGGTTTAAAAGCTCTAGAAAACACATTATCACATTTAAGTGAGTTAGCACTGGGAGGTACGGCTGTTGGTACAGGTTTAAATACGCCTAACGGATATAGCGAACTTGTGGCGCAATACATTGCAGAATTTACTGAATTACCGTTTATAACCGCTCCTAATAAATTTGAAGCTTTAGCGGCTCATGATGCCTTGGTTGAAACACATGGTGCATTGAAGCAGTTGGCAGTATCCTTAAATAAAATTGCAAATGATATTAGAATGATGGCTTCAGGGCCACGTTCTGGTATTGGAGAAATTACGATTCCGGCGAATGAACCAGGAAGTTCTATTATGCCGGGAAAAGTAAACCCAACCCAATGTGAAGCCTTAACTATGGTTTGCGCTCAAGTTATGGGTAATGATGTAACAATATCTGTTGGTGGTTTACAAGGCCATTATGAATTGAATGTTTTTAAACCTGTGATGGCAGCTAACGTTTTACAATCCGCACAATTAATTGGGGATGCTTGTTCTAGTTTTGAAGAAAACTGTGCCGTTGGTATAGAGCCTAACCATGAGGTTATTACAAAATTATTGAATAATTCTTTAATGCTTGTAACCGCTCTAAATACAAAAATAGGATATTACAAAGCTGCAGAAATAGCTAACACAGCCCATAAAAATGGAACTACTTTAAAAGAAGAAGCTATACGTTTAGGGTATGTTACTGCTGAAGATTATGACGCTTGGGTAAAACCAGAGGACATGGTTGGAAGTCTTAAATAAAACTCTTAAATCGTAATTAAATAAAAAGACAGGCTAAATAAATTTGCCTGTCTTTTTGGTTGGTTAGCTATTAATCCTTTAAAAATTGTAACCCAAAAAGGAAAAGGTGAAAGATATAACTAACAAGTCTTTTTTTTATTAACATTTGTTAAATCCATTAATAATATAAAAATTTTGATAATATTTTAGTGCTGAGCATACAAACAAATAGTCTTAATTATTTTCTTTTACCTCTTCCTTTTTTATTTTTCTTCTAATTCTACTCAATTGTACAGGAGTAATACTTAAATATGATGCTATTTGATATTGCGGAATGAGTTCTTCTATATTTGGCATTTTTTTAAGAAGAGCAAGATACTGCGCTTTGGCATCCATAGAAATAAGTTCTAATTGCCGCTCTTCGTATCTAATAAAAACATGTTCTAGTATTCTATTATACAAGTTGCTTATGTTTATGTCGCTTTTACAGAGCTCAGTTATTTTACTAAAATTAATTTCATAAACTTGACATTCAGTAAGTGCTTCATAAGTTAACCTAGATGGTTGGTTTTGTATCAAAGCTGTTAGTGCACCGACAAAACTAAAAGGCAAGAAAAAATTCTTATTAAACTCTTTTCCGTTTTCTGAACTTAAATAAACTCGCATCATTCCAGAAACAAGCATATAAATCTTGTTAGGAACTTCACCTGGTTTAGCTATCTGATCACCTTCTTCAAGCTTTTTGGGTACAGATATCCTTTTAAGTTTAGAAAAAGTTTCTTTGGAAACATCTAAAAATGAGTTTAGAAATACTAAGTTAGGGTTCATACTATTTATATTTTTAACGCTTCCATAAAAGATTTAGTAGCATGTATCGTTGTTGTATCGAAAACTGGTACTGAAACATCGGTTTGTTTAATTAAAAGCGGTATTTCTGTACACCCCAAAATAACACCTTCTGCACCATCCTTTATTAATTTTTTTATAATTTTCAAATATACGTGTTTAGATGCATCATTTAATACACCTTTAGATAGTTCATCGTAAATTATGCGATGCACTTTATTTCTGTCTTCTAAATTTGGAACTATCGTTTTTATTCCAAAAGAGCGCAACACATCAATATAAAAATTTTTTTCCATGGTGTACTTCGTTCCTAACAATGCAACTGTTTTTAATTTCTTTTCAATAATTATTTCTGCAGTGGCTTCAGCAATATGAATAACTGGAATATTTACAACTTCTCTAACAGCATCAATAGTAAGATGCATAGTGTTAGCACAAATTAAAATACATGTTGCACCAGCTAACTCCAAGCTTTTACCAGCATCAGCCATAATATCATTTAACTTATCCCATCTGTTTTCTTTTTGGAGATTAGCAATTTCAGCAAAATTAACTGAGTTAATAATTACTTTACAAGAATGACCCTCTCCAAAATGTTCACTGGCCAAACTATTTAAAACCTCATAATACATTATTGTGGACTGCGGAGTTATTCCTCCAATTAATCCTATAGTTTTCATTATATCTAATTTATTGTACCTAAATTTAGAACTTTAATTATATTGTTTAGCACTTTATGTCTATTTTAATTATTAATATAAAAGAATTAATTCAAGTTAGAGATCAAAATACTCTAAAGGTCTCAGGTAAAGACATGCAACATTTACCGACTATTAAAAATGCTTTCCTTTTAATTAAAAATGGTGAAATTTCTGATTTTGGCCGCATGGAAAGCTGCAAAAATATGGTAGCAGATAAGACTATTGATGCTACTGATAAATTAGTTCTACCAACATGGTGCGACTCACACACGCACATTGTTTACGCGGGAAATAGAGAACAAGAATTTGTAGATAGGATAAACGGTTTGAGTTATACTGAAATTGCTAATCGTGGCGGTGGTATTTTAAACTCTGCAAAAACCCTTCAAAATACTTCAGAAGATGATTTATATAATCAATCTGCTCAGCGGGTTAAAAACATTATAAAACTTGGTACAGGCGCTTTAGAAATAAAATCGGGTTATGGATTAACTTTAGAGTCTGAGCTTAAAATGCTGCGTATCATCAAACGCATTACAAAACATTTTCCTATTAAAATTAAAGCGACATTTCTGGGCGCACATGCATTTCCTGAAGCTTACTTAAACAACAAAAAAGGCTATATTGATTTAATTATTAATGAAATGCTTCCAAAAATAGGCAAAGAGAACTTAGCTGATTTTATTGATGTTTTTTGTGAAAAAGGCTATTTTTCTTTAGAAGATACCGAAACTATTTTATCAGCAGGGAAACAATATGGACTAATTCCAAAAATACATGTCAATCAATTTAATGCATTTGGAGGTGTCGCCATGGGTGTTAAACATAATGCGCTATCTGTAGATCACTTAGAAGAACTAACTCAAGAGGATATTAATGTCTTAATAGGAAGTGAGACTATGCCCGTGGCACTGCCCTCTTGTTCTTTCTTTTTAAGTATACCTTACACACCTGCAAGACGAATTATTAATTCTGGCTTACCATTGGCATTAGCAACTGACTATAACCCCGGGTCTACTCCAAGCGGGAATATGAATTTTGTGGTGAGTACAGCTTGTATTAAAATGAAAATGACACCCGAGGAAGCTATAAACGCAGCTACTTTAAATGGAGCCTACGCGATGGGAATTTCAGAAGAATATGGTAGTATTACAAAAGGAAAAAAGGCAAACCTTATAATTACAAAACCAATACCTAGCTATAATTATTTGCCGTATTCATTTGGAGAAAACAACATTGAAACAGTTATAATTAAAGGAACTATAATATCATAAAAAAGCCCTAAACTTAAAGTTTAGGGCTTTTTTATTACGTGTTATAATCGATTTACTTTAAAGTAAATTCCGAGCTAGACACTAAATCTTTTTCGTTAAAAACGTTTACTGTATATCTTCCTTTTTCAAATTCATTTTTAGAAGTTACAAACTCACATACGTTAAGGCTTGCATTCTCATAATTAAATTTGCTAATTATACTGTAGTTTAAAGTTTTCTCACCAAAAGCAACTTGTTCATTTAAACCTAAAGTATTGTTTTTTGGGTCAATCACTTGAACATATAATTCTTCATCACCAGCTTGTACTAAAGCATTTTTTGCAACTGTAAAGCATACTCTAATTTTATCGGCTCTAGTAGCTCTTTCAGTTGGTATTAATTTACCTGATGTTCTTTCAATAACTCCAAAACCTTTTAAACCAACAGTATTTAAAATAGCAGCATTTTCTACAACTTCAGCTAAAGCATTATTTTGTACTAATAAAGAATCTGTAAAAATAGAACGCTCTTCTAAACGCACACGAGTACTATCTAAAGATGTTGCTAAATATGAATTCTCAACTCGTAATGAATCATTTTGAGCCAATAACACATCCATTTCTTTTTGAAGTGAAGCATATTTTCTTTTATATCTCCATAAACTTTTCACGTTAGTTTCAGAAATTTTTAAAGAATCAATTAATCCCTGAATACGACCTCTAGCTTCAAGTAAATTAGCATTAGTTACTTCGTTCTCCCCAATAGCTTCGTCATATTGTTTTGCCATTGAATTTAAGTCATTCATTACTAATTGCTTCTCTTCAGTTAGCTCATTCTGTACCTTCTTGCTACTGCTATACAAATTCATAGTATAAAATCCTGTCGCTAAAAATAAAACTAGTGCAATACCCAATCCTACTTTAAGTCCCGTGTTGCTGTTGTTGTTCTCCATAATTACTTGTTTTAATGTTTGTTAAGGTTAATCTAAATTTTGTTCTAATTTTAATTGTTTGTTTTAATGCTTTAAATAAATAATGATGTACTTTTAATATTCAAAATGCATCTCATTCATGGACAAACTGGTTTTATTTAATAATACTAATAGAAACAAACTATTAAACAAACGCTCTGGTGAATCCAAATTTGGTCAACATGTTCAAATATTAACCAGCATTTCTAACATATACGAACAACTTAAAAATTTAGATGTTACACATGTCATTTTAGGTTTACCTGAAGATGTTGGTGTATTTGCAAACCATGGAAAAACTGGAGCTTCAAAGGCTTGGGAAGCGACCCTTAAAGTTTTGTTAAACATTCACAGTAATGAATTCACAAGGGCTAACAAGGTTTTAATATTAGGTCGTTTAGATTTTACAGAAGAACAGTTGTTGGTTTCAAAATTGAATCCATCCAGAAAAAAAGATATTTTAAAAGCTAGAAAAATAGTAACTAACATTGATGAATATGTTACTTATATCATTCATCAAATTGTAATGGCTGGAAAAAAACCAATCATAATTGGTGGCGGACATAATAATGCATATGGAAATATAAAAGGCTCATCCTTAGCTGTTGGAAAGCCCATTAATGTTGTTAATTTTGATGCACATTCAGATTTTAGAGATGAAGAAGGCCGCCATAGTGGTAATGGTTTTAAGTACGCTTTCGCAGAAGGGTTGTTAGCCAATTACTTTATTTTTGGGTTGCATGAAAATTATACATCCGATAAGATTTTTAAAGCACTTGATAAATCAAAATCTATCGAATACAATACTTTTGAGGCTTTGGAAATTAGAAATGAAC